>JAEEGJ010015236.1_pt1 | contig 17989 bp, 12 predicted proteins | sample 8958761 | NCBI WGS metagenome assembly JAEEGJ01 (sample SAMN16246546, study PRJNA631951) | gut metagenome | biome: gut microbiome; feature: rumen; material: RS-attached | host: Bos | place: Iran: Karaj | collected 2018-10
AAGGAATTCTGGAGCTCCTCCGCCGTCGTCTTCCGTGGCGACTACTTCAAGATCAAGCAGATCCAGCTCGGCTACACCCTGCCGAAGAAGTGGACGAAGAAGATCTTCATCAACGACCTGCGCATCTATGCCTCCATGGATGACTGGTTCGTGATCACCAAGTACCCGGGCTTCGATCCCGAGACCGCTTCCACCGGCTCTACCTCCGGTATGGGTCTGGACAAGGGTTCTTACCCGAACTCCAAGAAGCTGATGTTCGGTGTCAATATTACCTTCTAATCCGACTGCATTATGAAAAAGATATTTACTATCGGTTTAGCCTGCGCGGCCGCCTTCACGGCCCTGACTTCCTGCAACCAGAATCTGCTTGACATCCAGCAGAAGGGTGTCATCGCATACGAGGATTTCTACAAGACTGACGATGACGCACAGTCGGCCCTGACGACCGTCTATGACGCATTCATCAAACTGATCAACGACCAGGGCTCCAACAACCCTGCCTGGAACGTGGTCACCAACGCCTGTGGCGATGAGCTTTACTGGGGCGGCGGCAAGAAGAACGGTTCCAGCTCCGGCGGTCAGGAAATGAACGAATTCCGTACCACCTACGACAGCACCATTCCGCACATCAAGACGGTCTACAAGGACCTGTACGCCCTGATCTACAAGTGCAACCTCGTCCTGGACAACTTCTACGGCGAGAGCGGCGAACTGTGCGACTCCCAGATCAAGAAGAGCTGCGTGGCTGAGGCCCGTGTGGTCCGCGCCTGGGCCCACTTCACCCTCGCTACTTACTGGGGCACCCCGCCGCTCGTGGAGCACGTGCTCGCCGGCGACGCCCGTCCGACCAACTGCGACCACCAGGTCCTGATGGATTGGGTGATCAACGAGTTCAAGACCGCCATCCCCGACCTCAAGCCGCGTAACGGCAAGACCGACAAGGCCGGCGCCTGGAAGATCACCACGGGCAACGCCCAGGCCTTCCTCGGCAAAGCGCTCGTCTTCGACAAGCAGTGGAGCGAGGCCAAGACCGTCCTCAAGCAGGTGATCGACTCCGGCAACTACGACCTGGTTCCGACCTCCCAGCTGCTCACCATGTTCCGCGTGGCCGGTGACGGCAACGAGGAGAAGGTGCTGGAAATGAACTACGTCTACAACCAGGGTATCAGCGTCGGCGCATGGCACTACCACTTCCAGCGCAACCAGGCCCTGTTCTTCCGCAACATCAAGAAGTATCCTTCCGTGCTGCTGCAGGCCGGTGACGGCTGGGGCAACAACGTCAGCCCGACCCAGAAGTTCATGGACGCCATCCTGGCCCACGAGCCCAACTCCGCCCGTCGCAAGGCTTGGTTCGCCTCCTATGAGGAGTTCCTCACCGACTATCCTTACCCGCTGGGTGCCTCCACGGTGGACGTCCCCGACGCCGACGGCAAGAAGCACAAGGTTTCCTACAAGGCCGACGCCGACATGACCGCGGATGAGAAACTCATGGACTTCCGTCGTGGTCTGAACTGCGAGAAGTACGATGAGACCTACGCCAACTACGGCTACTACTTCATGAAGCTCGTTCCTTGGAATTCCGATCTGATTCCGAACAGCAAGACCGTCACCGAAGAGAACCGCATCATCATGCGCTACGCCGAGGTGCTCCTCCTCTACGCGGAGGCTTGCGCTCAGCTCGGCGAGACGAGTGGTGACGGCCTCGACGCCCTCAACAAAGTGGCGAAGCGCGCCGGCGCCCCGACCTACGACAAGTTGACGATGGACAACGTCAAGCAGGAGAAGTGGTTCGAGCTCTGCTGGGAAGGCACCCGCTTCCCCGACCTCGTCCGCTGGGGCGATGCCGCCACGGTGCTCGCCTGGAAAGCCCACGACAAGACGCCTTATCTCGGCGACGAATTCTATGTCAAGGGTTCCATGGGCAAGAAGACCACCGGCAAGCCGCACAAGGCCCGCGTCTCCTTCAAGGATGACGGCTGGGGAGAACTCGGTGGCGGCTTCAAGGCCGGCAAGCACGAGCTCATGCCGTTCCCGTTCGACGTGGTTCAGCTGAACCCCTGGAACGAAGAGAAGGGCGAAGGCCTGAAGCAGAATCCTGGTTGGGATTAATTTTCCCAAAACCATAAACCCCTTTCAAGGGCCGTCCAGCAGGGCGGCCCTTTTAATTTTCTCTCAGACTTTCAAAAAAATGTCTGGCGTTAAAAAATTGGTCAGCTGCGATTTGAAACGGCCTGAACCAGATACAAATCAAATTGCGCCCATACTGATACGTGTCGATTTTGAATCCGGCTATATTTGCTTGGGTTCAAAACCACATGTTAATTATGTAGCACCAAATTATATACCTTATATTCTAATCAAACCAATTTCCTTATGTTCAAAAAACTGCTGAAAGCTGCGAGTATCTTAATGATATTCAGTGCTTTATGGGGGGGTCTTGAGGCCTCCGCCCAGAATCGTGCCATCAGCGGTCAGGTGATTGATGCCGGCAAGCAGCCGGTCATCGGCGCCGCCGTCATGATCCCCGGCACAAACACGGGTGCAACGACCGACCTGGATGGTAAATTCAGCATCCAAGTCGCGCCGGGCACCCAGCTCGAAGTCTCCTGCATCGGCTACTCGACGATCACCGTCTCCGCTGCCGAGGGCATGGTCATCACGCTCCAGGAAGACAACGAGATGCTCGAAGAGACCGTCGTCATCGGTTATGGTACCCAGAAGAAGAAACTCCTCACGGGTTCCACTATTAATATTACCGGTGAAGATATCCAGAAGCAGAACACCACCAACGCCGTTGGTGCCCTCTACAGCTCTGTTCCTGGTGTGAATATCGTGCAGTCCAGCGGTGTTCCGGGTGCCAGCTACAACATTACCATCCGCGGTCTCGGCACCAACGGCAACTCCAGCCCGCTCATCGTTATCGACGGTGTGGCCGGCGGCAACCTGGATGACCTCAACCCTGCTGACATCGAGTCCATCGACATCCTCAAGGACGCTGCCTCCGCCGCCATCTACGGTGCCCGTGCTGCTAACGGCGTCGTGCTCGTGACCACCCGCCAGGGCAAGGTCGGCGAGAAGAAAGCGACCGTCACCTTCGATGCCTACATGGGCTTCCAGACGCCGAACACCAACGGTGTCCACGGTGTCACCGCTTCGGAATACCTGGATCTGGTCAAGCGTGCAGGCCTCGATGAATATGACAATATCGAGCAGACCATGCCCGTCCAGATGGACTGGATCCGCAAGGGCCTGTGGAACGGTACCGACTGGTTCACCGAGTCCATCAACAAGAACGCCCCGACCAACAACCTGGCGGTGGGCATCACCGGCGGCGGCGACGCGGTCCGGTACTCCTTCAGCTTTACCAAGTCCTATTCGGAAGGAACCCTGGGCGCACCCAAGCCCACCTATTATGACAGAACCACCGTCCGTGCCAATACGGATTTCTCCATCCTTCGGAAGAACAACCGCGACATCATCAAGCTCGGCGAGAACGTGACCGTTTCCATCACCGACTCCCGCGGCATGAGCACGACCGGCCGTGGCAGCGATGTGTCCAACCTCCTGACCAAGACCCCGCTCCTGCCGGCATGGGACCTGGACGGTTCCCTTTATACCTATGAGAAACAGCTGCGCGACGGCTGGGATGCCCGCGACAACGAAGTCAACCTGCTCGAGCAGCAGTGTCTCAAGGAGAGCCAGGGCAAGGGCGTCCGCGTCCAGGGCAATGTTTACCTGGAGGTCAGCCCGATCCAGGAGCTCAAGCTCCGCACCGCCTTTGGTTTCCGCGCCAACAGCAGTTTCTCCCGTGAATATACGCCGGAGTACCAGCTGACGGCATCTACCTTCCAGGAATATGACAGCGTGAAACAGAGTGCCAGCGTGTCCACCAACTGGACCTGGGAGTTCACGGCCAACTACAAGAAGACCTTCGCCAACGACCACACCGTGGAGGCCCTCGTCGGTACGTCCATCGAGGCCACCGGCTGGGGCATGAGCGTCAACGGCACCCGTTCCAACACCAAGTTCGGCACCTGGGAGTCCGCCAACCTCAGCTCCGTTGATGGAGCGCTGACCAGCGACGAGCACGCGAGCATGGGCGGCAGCAACACCGTTCCCTACAACAACCTGCTCTCCTTCTTCGGCCGTGCGAACTACAGCTACAAGGACAAATACATGGTCACGGCCATTGTCCGTGCCGATGGTTCCTGCAACTTCGCCAAGGGCCACCGCTGGGGTATCTTCCCGTCCGTCTCCGCCGGTTGGGTGATCTCCTCCGAGCCCTGGATGCAGTCCACCAAGCAGTGGCTCAGCTTCCTGAAACTCCGCGGGAGCTGGGGCCAGAACGGTAACTGCCGTATCAGCAAATTCCAGTACACGGGTACCATCTCGATGAGTGGTCAGTATGACTTCTCCTACGACCAGACGAACCCGGTCACGGCCGCTTATCCCGACAACATCCCGAACCCCAACCTCTCCTGGGAGACCTCCGAGCAGCTGGCCATCGGTTTCGACGCCCGCTTCTTCCGCAGCAAACTGGGTGTCATCTTCGACTGGTACCAGAAAGACACCAAGGACTGGCTGGTGACCCCTCCCAACATGGGTATCCTGGGCGCCAGCGCCTCGTCCATCAACGGTGGCGCCGTGCGCAACAGCGGTGTTGAGCTGAGCTTCACCTGGAACGACAAAGTGGGCGACTTCCGCTACAGCGTCGGCCTCAATGGTTCCTACAACAGGAACAACGTCCTCTATATCAACACCGCCGAAGGCTACCTCAAGGGTCAGGCGAAAATCATCTCCGAGAACGTGGCCAAATTGGAGGGCTACCGCGCCGAACCGGGCATGCCGATCGGTTACTTCCTCGGTATGGCCAGCGAGGGCATCTTCCAGAACCAGGCCCAGATCGACGCCTACAACCAGAAGGGCTATGCATTCATGAACGGTTACGAGGCTGCCCAGCCGGGCGACGTGATCTGGATCGACCAGAACAATGACGGCGTGTACGACGAGAAGGACTGCGTCGAGATCGGTAATCCGCACCCGGACTTCACCATGGGCTTCAGCTTCAGCCTGCAGTGGAAGGGCATCGACTTCAGCATCAACGGTTCCGGCGCCTTCGGCCAGCAGGTCATGCAGAGCTACCGCCAGTTCGCTCTCCAGGATCTCCAGAGCTTCACCAACAATCTGGTGAACCGCTACTGGACCGGCGAAGGTTCCACCAACTCCTTCCCGCGCTACTCCTCCGGCTCGCACAACAACTTCAAGTGCAACAGCTACAACAGCGACATATTCATCCAGAACGCCGACTACCTCAAGATCCGCAACATCACCCTCGGTTTCGACTTCAAGCAGGTGTTCAAGAAGATCCCCTTCCAGCAGCTCCGCATCTTCGTGACCGGACAGAATCTCTTCACGATCACGGGATATGACGGCATGGATCCTGAAGTGGGTACCGGTTCCGGCGTGGATAGCTGGTCTTCCGGCATCGACACCGGTTTCTATCCTTCTCCTAAGGTTTTCATGGCTGGTGTCAGCATCAAATTCTAAATCCGAAAGCATATGAAAAAGATACTATTTACTATCGCAGTATGTTTCCTGGCCCTCGTCAGTTGCGAGAAACTTGACAGCCTGCTCGATACGAAGAACTACTCGAAGGCGGACACCTCCTCCTTCCCCCGGACCGAGAAGGACGCAGAGCAGCTGGTCAACTCGGCCTACTCTACCATGCATTCGCTGTACACAGGTTCCATCTTCAAGATCAACCTGTTCCGGCGCATGATTGCCAGCGACGACATCTACGGCGCCGGCTCCAAGAGCTCCAAAGAGACCACGGCCGACGACCGTCTGCTCGCCCCGTCCAGCGACGAGGACAACAGCGTCTGGAAGAGCTTCTACAACGGATTGTTCCGTTGCAACTTCGCCCTGGAATCCATCACTGCCATGGACGACAACCTCTTCACGGGCGACAACAAGGCCTGGTACCTCGGTCAGGTGCACTTTATGCGTGCCTTCTACCTTTGGGAGATGGCCGAGCGCTGGGAGACCTTCCCGCTGACGCTTTCCACCCAGGTGGAGAACATGCCGAAGGCCACCGTCGATGACATCTACGCCGCCATCGCCGCGGACCTCAAGGATGCCATCAACATGATTCCGGCCAAATACGGCTATTCCAAGGACAACAACCTGGCGGGCCGCGCCACGAAGTACGCCGCCGAGGCCCTCATGGGCCGTGTCTGGATGTTCTACACGGGCTTCTACAAGAAGTCCGACATGGCCGGCGTCACCAAGTCCCAGGTAATCTCCTGGCTTGAGGAATGCGCCAACACGAATGTCTCCAAGTTCGACCTGGAGAAGGACCAGCGCGAAATCTGGATGTACTCCAACGAGTATTCCAGCGGCTTTGCCTACGGCGTCGACTTCGGCACCTGGGCCAACAAGGAGAACCTCCACTGGGTGGGCAACCACAGCAAGGAGACCGTCTGGGGCGTGCATTTCTCGTACACCGGTTCCGGCTACAACCGCCTCGCGGAGTGGCTCGGCTTCCGCAATTCCTCCCAGACGCCCAATGCGCAGAGTTATCCTTATTCCGCCGGCGGCAACGGCAATGCTTCCGTGAACCCGCTGTTTGTGAAGGAATGGTATGAGGATCCCGACTACGGCGTAAAGGACAAGCGCTTCTATGGCACCATCCTGGTTACCAACAAGAAGAAAATCGCAGCGGCCTATCCCTGGTACAAGGGTGATATCGAGCTCCCCGACTTCAAGGGTCATGACTCCAAGGAGATCGAGCGCACCTGGTTCTACACCAAGAAATACCAGGCCATGGCCGCCTATTCCGACGGTGCAAAGACTACTCTGAAGAAGAACTTCTTCAATCTTGTCAACGGCGCCATCAACAACAACGCCAAGAGCGGCAACAAGAACGACGCCATCTACATCCGCTTCGCCGACGTGCTGCTGATGCTCGACGAGCTGAAGGAGACCACCACCGGCATGAACCGCCTGCGCGAGCGCGCCGGCCTGAAGCCGTACGACAGCTACACCTTCGAGCGCCTGCAGAAGGAGCGTCGCTACGAGTTCGCCACGGAAGGCATGCGTTTCAACGACCTGCGCCGCTGGTATCCCGAAACGGCAGGCCAGATCATCGAGAAGAACCAGGATGGTGGTTACCTCGAGTACCTGGGCAAGCCCAACACCTATAAGGAACTGGAAGGCCGCTCCTTCTCCCAGCGCTACGCGCTCACCCGCGGTTTCTGGATGATCCCGCAGGAGCAGATCAACCTCCAGCAAGGTGTGCTCGAGCAGAACGAGGGATTCAAGGACGGACAGAGCTACCTCTTCGTCGACGGTGACCTCCCGTACTAGCTGATCATTTAAGGCGAATCTTCGCCAAACCAAAAGGCGGCCGCTCCGGTTTCGGGGCGGCCGCTTTTTCTTTCCGCTTTCCCGGAAAGATCGTATCTTTGCACCATGATGGATTCCGATGAAAGATACATGCGCGAGGCCCTGCGCGAGGCGCAGGCGGCCGGGGCGGACGACGAGGTGCCCATCGGCGCCGTCGTCGTGTGCCGCGGACGCATCATCGCGCGCGGGCACAACATGACCGAGCGCCTGCACGATCCCACGGCCCACGCCGAGATGATCGCGCTCACCGCCGCCACGGAAGCCCTGGCGGGCAAATACCTCGACGAGTGTACGCTGTACGTGACCGTAGAGCCCTGCCCGATGTGCGCCGCGGCGCTCTGCTGGGCGCAGCTCGGGCGGCTCGTCTACGCCGCGCCCGACCCGCGCCGCGGCTATTCCCGCTTCTCCCCTTCCCTCCTCCATCCCCGCACCGAAGTCGCCTCCGGCCTGCTCGCGGAAGAATGCGGAACGCTGGTCTCCGATTATTTCAAAAGCAAAAGATAAATACTATCTTTGCACCCGGAATTGAGGTATGGTGTAATGGTAGCACTACAGATTTTGGTTCTGTCTGTTCTGGTTCGAATCCGGATACCTCAACGAAAAATAGCTGGCGCAAGGCCAGCTATTTTTCGTTGAAGCATCGATTCGCTCCGACCTAAAAGACCAGCAGGAAGAGACCGGCGGCGATGGCGGCGCCGGCAATCGGGCCGGCGACCGGGATCCAGCTGTAGCTCCAACCGCTGTCGCGCTTGCCCGCGATGGGCAGCACCGCGTGGGCGCAGCGCGGGGCGAGGTCACGCGCCGGGTTGATGGCGTAGCCCGTGGCGCCGCCCAGCGACATGCCGATCGACATGATCAGGCAGGTGACGGGGAGGGAACCGATCGAGCCCGTGGAGGCGTTCACGCCCGCGACGGAGAAGGCGTTGCCGTTCGTGCCGAGCGCCAGGATGACGAACACCAGCAGGCAGGAGGCGATGACCTCGCAGAGGAAGTTGCGCCAGTTGTTGGCGATGGCCGGCATTGTGCAGAAGGTGCCGAGGATGGTGTCCGGCTGGTCGGCCGTGGCCTTGTAATGATCTTTATAGAATACCCACACGAGCACGGCGCCCACGAAACCACCCAGCATCTGGGCGACGATGTAGCCGGCGACGGAGGCCCAGGGGAAGGTGCCCGCGAGGGCGAGGCCCAGGGTGACGACGGGGTTGAGGTGCGCGCCGGACACCGGTCCGGCGATGAGCACGCCGATCATCACGGCGAAGCCCCAGCCGAGGGTGATGACCACCCAGCCGGCGCCTTTCGCCTTGGAATGGTTGAGGGAGGAGGCGGCGCAGACGCCGTCGCCGAGCAGTATGAGCACGAGCGTGCCGATGAATTCGAAGATGTATTGTTGCATAGTCTAAAAAAGGATTAGCGGGTCAACGTGCGGCGGATGGCATCCTTCCAGCCCTGCTTGAGCGGATCCATGTTGGTGTCGGACGGAACGAACGTGCGCTCTGTCTGCCATTGGGCGCGGATTTCGCCGAGCGAGCCCCAGTAACCGACGGCCAGGCCCGCCAGATAGCAGGCGCCCAGGGCGGTGGTCTCCGTAATCTGCGGGCGGATGACGGCGGTGCCCAGGATGTCGGCCTGGAACTGCATCATGAGGTTGTTGCGCGAGGCGCCGCCGTCCACTTTCAGCTCAGCGAGACGCACGCCCGCATCGCGCTCCATCGCGCCCACGATGTCCATCGTCTGGAAGGCGATACCTTCCAGCGTGGCGCGGGCGATGTGGGCGGCCGTGACGCCGCGCGTGATGCCGCAGATGACGCCCTGTGCGTGCTGGTCCCAGTACGGGGCACCCAGGCCCGTCATGGCCGGCACGAAATAGACGCCGCCGTTGTCAGGAACGCTGGCGGCCAGGGCCTCGATCTCCGCTGACGAACGGATAATGCCGAGCCCGTCGCGGAGCCACTGCACGGCGCTTCCGCCCACGAAAATGGAGCCTTCGAGCGCGTAGTTGACCATGTCGCCGATTTTCCACGCGACGGTGGTCAGGAGGTTGTTGCGCGAGAGGATGGGCTTCTCGCCCGTATTCATCAGCAGGAAGCAGCCTGTGCCGTAGGTGTTCTTCACGGAGCCGGGGGTGGTGCACATCTGCCCGAACAGGGCGGCCTGCTGGTCGCCGGCGATACCGGCGATGGGAACTGCATGCGCGAAGATCGTCGTCTTCGTTTTGCCGTAAACCTCGGAAGAAGAGCAGACGCGCGGCATCATCGAACGCGGCACGCCGAGCAGGTCCAGCAGCTCCTGGTCCCACTCCAGCGTGTTGATATTGAACAACATCGTGCGCGAAGCGTTGGACACGTCCGTGACATGCACCTCGCCCTTGGTCAGCTGCCAGACGAGCCAGCTGTCCACCGTGCCGAAACGCAGCCGACCGGCTGCCGCCTTCTGCCGGGCGCCCGGGACGTTGTCCAGGATCCACTTGATCTTGGTGCCGGAGAAGTAGGCGTCGATGATGAGGCCTGTCTTCTCGCGGATCTTGTCCACGAGTCCCTGCGCCTTCAGCACGTCACAGAACTCAGACGTGCGACGGTCCTGCCAGACGATGGCGTTGTAGACCGGCGCGCCCGTTTCGGCGTCCCAGACGATGGTCGTCTCCCGCTGGTTGGTGATGCCGATGGCGGCGAGGTTCTTGCCGTTGATGCCGATGCGGGTGATGGCTTCGGCAATCACGGCCGCTTCGGACGACCAGATCTCCATCGGGTCGTGCTCCACCCAGCCGGGCTGGGGGAAGTATTGCGTGAACTCCTGCTGGGCCGTGGAGCAGATGTTGCCACGGTGGTCGAAAACGATGGCGCGGGAGGAACTGGTCCCCTGGTCGAGCGCCAGGATGTATTGGTTCATGATTCAGTAGGTAAAGGTTATCAGTCATACAAAGATAACAACAAAAAAGGAGGAAAAGGAATTATTTGCTATCTTTGTCAGACAATAACCACGATTATTTACAATGAAAAGACTGATCTCGCTCGTGCTGCTCCTCGCAGCGGTCTGCTCCGCTTCCGCCCAGGAAGAAATCAAGAAATCCGGTCTCAACTTCGGCCCGCTGCCCGCGGTCAGCTACTCTTCCGACCTCGGCTTCCAGTACGGCGCCCTGCTGGACATCTATCAATACGGAGACGGTACCGTCTATCCCGATTATCTTTGGAAGATCAACGTGGAAGCTTCCCGCTATACCAAGGGAAACTCGGTGCTCCACGCCTATTTCGACAGCAAGTCCCTGATCCGGGGTCTGCGCGTTTCCGCCGACCTGACGTATCTGGGCAACAAGACGACCAACTTCTACGGCTTCAACGGCGCCGCCTCCCTGTTCGTCCCGGAACTGAACAAGATCGTGGACGGCCACGGTTTCTACCTGATGCGGCGCGATGACATCCGTTTCGAACTCACGACGCAGGGCCGGATCGGCTCCGGCCACTGGGGCTGGGTCGCCGGCATCGCCTTCAACAGCTACAAGACGGGGCACGCCGTCAACAAGAGCCTGGATATCAATAGCGACTATTCCCTCTACGACCTCTATGTCAACTACGGCATCATCCCGATCGAGGAAGCCTACGGCGGCAACCATCTTGACATCAAGCTCGGCGTCGTCTACGACACGCGCGACCACGAGAACAACCCGACCCGCGGCACCAACATCGAGGCCTTCCTTTTCGGCTCGCCGGACTTCCTGAACGGCAAGCGTACTTACCGCAACGACTACCTCAAGCTGGCCATTCACCTCCGCCAGTTCTTCCCGCTGGGCGACCGCGTCGTGTTCGGTGCGCACCTGGTCTTCCAGGGCTTACTCGCCGGCAATGCGCCCTTCTATTCGCTGCAGACCATCCAGCCGGTCAATCGCAAGCTCGTCATTACCGACGGCCTGGGCACCTACAGCACGTTCCGCGGTACCGTGGCGAACCGCCTGCAGGGCAACAGCTACGTCTGGGCCAACCTGGAGCTCCGCTGGACCTTTGCGAAGTTCCGCTGGATCAACCAGAACTGGGCGCTCGCCACGAACCCGTTCATCGACCTGGGCATGGTCGTGGTGCCTTACCGGCTGGAGCAGATGAAGGGGCTGGGCCAGGATCTGAAAGACTTCCCGGTCGCTTCCGTGGGCGGCAAGGATTACTTCGCCTCCGACTTCTACACCGGCCGCACGGACGGGCTCCACACGAGCGCCGGTCTCGGCCTGCACGTCATCATGAACCAGAACTTCAACATCAGCTTCGAGTTCGGCAAGTCTTTCTACGACGGCAAGAGCTTCGGCTGGAAGAACAACGACGGTTCCGGCATCGGCATGAAGATCGGCCTGAGCTACATCTTCTAGCCCATAGGAAAAAGGCTTGCCGTGCGTTGGCGTTGTGGAGGGCGGTGTTACCGCTTCTCCTGCTTGAGCGTCAGGCCCATGAAGACGATGGCGAGGACGCAGGCGGCGATGAGCAGGACGAAGATCACGCTCCAGCCTGCGGTCTGCGCGACCCAGCCGATGACGGTATTGGCGAGGATGAAAGTCCCCAGGAAATAGCCGAAGAAACCGGTCAGGCCCGCGGCCGTGCCGGCGGCGTTCTTCGGCGCCAGGTCAAGCGCCTGCACGCCGATCAGCATCACCGGCCCGTAGATGAAGAAGCCGATGCCGATCAGGCAGATGATCACGATGGTGAGGTTGTCCAGATTGAGCCAGTACAGCACGATGAACACCAGCACCAGCGCCATGAAAAGCATCGTGGGCATGGCCCGGCGGCCGTGGAAGAGCTTGTCGGAGAGCCAGCCGCAGAGGAGCGTGCCCGGAATGGCCGCGAACTCATAGGCGAAATAGGCCCAGCCGGCACTCTTGAGGTCGATCCCCTTCTCCGTCAGGATGGTCGGCGCCCAGTCCAGGCAGCCGTAGCGCACCATGTACACGAAAGCGTTTGACAGGGCGATGAACCACAGGAAACGGTTGTTGAGCACGTGCTGGAAGAGGATTTCCTTCGTGGAGAGCGTCTCCTCGTGCTTCTCGGAATAATTCTTCGGATAATCGTTGCGCCAGGACTCCACGGACGGCAGGCCGCAGGACTGCGGCGTGTCGCGCAGGAGCACGTAGGCGAGCAGCGCGATGAAGAGCGCCACGGCGGCCGGGAAGGCGAAGGTGCCGATCAGGAAGTACAGCTCCTCGTGCGAGCCATAGAACCAGCTGCCGAACCAGGCGGCGCCGTACGTGGCCATCGGCCCCACCAGGGCGCCGCCCACGTTGTGCGCGCAGTTCCAGATGCTCATCATCGTGCCGCGCTCACCCGGCGAGAACCAGTGCGTCATCACGCGGCCGCAGGGCGGCCAGCCCATGCCGTTGAACCAGCCCACGAGGCAGTTCAGCACGCCCATCACCACGATGGCGAGGGCCTTGTGCTCCGCGCCGATCCACTGGATCGGGACGATCATGAAGCACATCGAAATGGCCGTCAGGATGAGCCCCAGGGGCAGGAATACCCGCGCGTTGGAGCGGTCGGACACGCTGCCCATCAGGAACTTGGACAGGGCGTAGGCCGCGGCGTTCAGGCCCAGCACGAAGCCCAGCTCCGTCTTCTCGAAGCCGAGCGGCGCCATGGCCGGAATGGCCATCGAGAGGTTCTTGCGGACCAGATAGAATCCGGCGTAGCCGATGAAGGCGCCCAGGAAGACCTGCAGACGCAGCCGCTTGTACTTGGCGTCGGCCTCGGGGCCGGTCTCGGCCGGCTTGTAGGCCGGCTGCTTGAGGAACGGGAGCATACTATCTGACGGTTTGAATCAGGACATCGGGATAATTGGAGATGATGGCCTCCACGCCGCAGTCCACCAGGCGCCGCATCTCGGCCGGGTCGTCCACCGTCCAGGGGACGACGCCGATGCCGTGCGCGTGGCACCAGGCCACGTTCTCCGGCGTCACGACGCTGGACTCCGGACTCCACCACCGCGGAATGAAATCCAGGTTCTGCAGCAGCGCCTCGATGTCGCCGCCGTCGTAGTCCTCCGTCAGGTAGGAGAGCGTGAGCTCCGGCCACGTCGCGTGCATGTAGTTCAGCGCGCGCGTGTCGAAGCACTGGACGATCAGGCGGCTGCCCAGGTTCTTGGAGAGCAGCAGCGGCACGCAGGTGTCGCAGAAGACATGGTACTCGGGCCAGAGCGTCCCCTCCCCTTCACCGGGCCAGGACTTGATCTCGATGTTGTAGTTCACCGGCGTCTTGGCGTAGCCTTCGGCGAAATCGATCAGCTCGGACGCCAGCGGCTTGCTGACGGCCATCTTCACCTGGCCGGGCCAGCGCTCCACGAAGCGCTGCCCCACGTCGTATTTCGCGATGCTGTCGTAGGGCATCGTGTAGAGGTATTCCTTCGGATCTTCCTCCTGGATCAGCGTGCCGTCGGGGCGCGTCGAATAGCGCGGATGGAAGTGGTTGTCGTGCGAAACCACCACCTGCCCGTCCTGCGAGAGATGCAGGTCGAACTCGAGGGTGTTCACGCCCAAGTCGAGAGCGTTCTGCATCGCGGGGATGGTATTCTCGGGCATCAGGCCCGCGCCGCCGCGGTGCGCCTGCACGTCGATGGAAGGCTTGGGCTGGCAGGCCGCCAGCAAGATCAGGGGAAGGAGGATCAAGCGTCTCATAAAATGGCGTCCGCTAAAATGGATATCGGGTTCTGCACGGAATAGCCCGTGGACATCTCGATCTGCCACTTGCAGGTCTCGCAGTCGCAGGCGACGACCTCGGGATCCACGGCGCGGATCTGCTCGAAGAGCGGCGCGCCGATGGCCTGCGAGGCCTCGTAGTTCTCTTTCTTGAAGCCGTAGGTGCCGGCGATGCCGCAGCAGGCGGAGTCCAGCAGCGTGAACTCCACACCCGGAATCATCCGGAGCAGGCGCTCGGAGAAGACGCCCCAGCCCAGGCGCTCCATGTGGCAGGGCACGTGGTAGGCCACCTTCTTGTGGTAGTCGGGCTTGAAGCGCAGCGTGGCGCCGGCCTCCAGCCGCTCGAAGACGAAACGCGTGGCCATCTGGATGGCGTCGCGCACGTCGGCGTTGTCCACGCCCAGCAGGTTGGGATACTCGTTGCGCAGGGTCATCGTGCAGCTCGAAGAGGTGGTCAGCACCTTCATGCCCTTGTCCGCGCCCGCCTTGCGCAGGGCGGCCAGGTTCCGCTCCGCGTTCTTCTTCGCCCGGGCGGACATGCCGTTGGTAATCATCGCGATGCCGCAGCACTTCTCCCCGTCCAGCAGCTGGACGCCCACGCCCAGCGCGTTCATCACCTTGACCAGGTCCTTGCCGAGCTGGGGGTAGTTGTAGTTGACGTAGCAGCCGTGGAAGTAGGCCACCTGCTCAAGGTACATGGCCTGCTCCTTCGCGCGGTGCTTCAGCCAGCACTCGAAACTCCGGCCGCTGTATTTCGGGAACACGCGCCGGTGGTCCACCTGCAGGGTGGCGTCCAGCACGCTGCGCGTCAGCCCCAGGCTGGTCACGCCGTTGACCACCGGCGCGAGCGGCCGGGCCAGCGTGCCCATCAGGTCGGTGGACGCAAGGATGCGGTCGCGCAGTTTCGGCGCCGACCGGTCATATTTGATGCGCGCGGACTGGATCAGTTCCGCCACGTCCACGCCGGACGGGCAGGCCACTTCGCAGCGCTTGCAGTTCATACAGTATTTCAGCGCATAGTGGAAGAAGTACGGATCCTTGAGGCGGAGCCGCTCTCCGTCCGGGCCGGCCTGCTTGGGGCCGGGATAGCGGGGATTCACCTGGAGCACGGGGCAGTAGACCGTGCACACGGTGCACTTCATGCACTCCTCGAAGTTGTGCTTGCTGCTGGTCTTTTCTTGATGTCTCATAGGCTTTCCAGGATTTCATCAACGGCGAGGAAGGCGCTGCGGATCGCGAGTCCGGCGCCGCTGCCCAGTTCGGGGCGCGTGCCGCCCAGCACGGAACCGATGGCGTACAGGTTCTCCCGGGGCGTTCCGTCCACGAGCGGATGCAGCGCCGCGTCGGTCTTGACGCCGTACTGCATGTACGGCTGGTCGCCGGCGAACTCCTCGTTGTACCAGGCGTTGCGGTCCTCGTCGAAGTCCACATCCACGCCGAAGACCGGCTCCCAGACGCGGAACGGATTGGACCGCAGGCCCTTGGAGAAGAAGCCGCCGGAAGCGAGGATGAAGTGCGACGCCTCCAGGGCGTGATCGTCCAGGTTGTGCGTCCGGATGCTCAGAACCTTGTTGCCCTCCACCTGCGCGTCGAGCGCTTCGTCGCCGCTCAGGTAGGTGCCGCCAAGCACTTCGTAGCGGCGCTTGAGGAGCCGCTGGGTGCGGATGCCCGGGATGGACGGAGGCATCGTGCCGGCGAAGACCACGCGCGCGGGGATTTCCTGGCGGAGGTGCTCCGGCACCGAAGCGTCCTGCAGGCCGCACAGCTGCGGAAGGATCACGGCGTCCTCGTCCTTGATCAGCAGGCGGATCTGCTGGACAATCTTTTTCCAGTCGCGATCCACCAGGCGCGCCAGCTGGACCGAGCGCCGCTCCACGGAGCCGTCCTGCAGCTCTTCCGGCAGGTCCAGCGAGCACAGGCGGCACTGGATGCCCTGCTTCTCCAGGCCCTCCGCGAGGAAGGCGGAGAAGTAGTCCAGGTAGCCCGGCACGCAGGCGATCAGCGCCTTGTCGGCGAATTTCGCCTCGGGGAAAAGGCTGATATCCTCCAGCGAGAGCGTCGCCTCGCGGAAGGTGCCCAGCGGCGTCAGGCGCACGCCGGGATTGTAATGCACGTGGATACCGGCCCCCGCGAAGAGCGCGGTCAGCCGCTCCGGCGCCTCCTGCATCGACTCGAAGCAGCCGGAGAAGAAATGCAGGGCGTTCTGCCCGGTGCTGACGATGGCGGTGCTGCGGCCTGACTGCTGCAGGCTGATGCCGGCTACGAGGCCGGCGAGGCCGCCACCGATGATGACAGTATCGAATCTCATAGGCCCAGAACGTGTTTATAGACCCACTGCGTGTATTCCGCTTCGCGGAGCGATTCGCCCCAGCCAATGGGGAAATTGCCCTTCCAGCGCTCGCCCATGAACTTGAGCAGGTCGGCGCGCTCGCGCTCGGCGCAATCCTGCGCCTTCGCCAGCAGGCCCGCCGCCCGGCAGGCGCAGAATTCGCCCTGACAGGTGCCCATGCCGACGCGGGTGCGGCGGCGCAGGTCCGTCAGCGACGACACGCCCATGCGCTCGAAGGCGTTGTTGACTTCCCAGACCGGCACTTCCTCGCACTCGCAGACGAGCGCTTCGTCCTGCCGGCTGCGTTTCGGCATCTCGGACACCACGGAGCCCAGGCGGGCCGTGGCGGCCTTCTGCGCCGTCGAAGGGGCCTCCCAGATTTCACGGGCCACTTCTTCGTAGCTGCGCCCGGCGGAGCCGATCAGAGGCGTGACGGCCGTCTCGCAGGCCTTGTTCACGCCCAGCTTGCGGCAAACCACGTCCGTGGCCTGCTCCGCCATCTGGCGGTAGGTCGTCAGCTTGCCGCCCGTGATGGTCACGAAGCCCTTCAGGCCGTCGCGCGTCTCGTGGTCCAGGCAGACAATGCCGCGGGAGATGTTGCGCCCCGTGGGGTCGTTGTCGTCACTCACCAGCGGGCGAACGCCCGCGAACGCCCGCAGGATGCGGGTCTCGGACAGGGCCGGCGTCAGCTTGGCGCCCTCGGTGACCAGGAGCGTCACCTCGTCCGGCGTCACGGACACCTTGTGGCAGTTCTCCAGCGGGATGCGCGTGGAGGTCGTGCCGATGATGCAGACCGTGTCGCCCGGCACGAGGATATCGGCGTTCGAGGGCTTGCGGCAGCGGTTGATGACCATGTTGTTCACGCGGTGGGCGAAAATCAGCAGGGCGCCCTTGGAGGGATACATCCCCACCTGCACCCCGGCCATCTGCGCGACTTCCTGCCCCCAAACGCCGCAGGCGTTCACCACGACCGGCGCATAATAATCCGTCTCGCGGCCCGTCTGGACGCTGCGCGTGTGCACACCCCGGATGGTGTCGCCCTCGCGGATGAAGCCGGTCACCTCCGTGCGCAGGCGCACCTGGGCGCCGCGCAGCTTCGCGTCGAGCATGTTGGAGGCGCACAGGCGGAACGGGTCCACGCTGGCGTCCGGCACGCGCACCGCGCCGATGAGCGCCGGGTTGACCGACGGCTCCATCTCGCGGGCCAGTTTCGGGTCGATGATTTCCGCGCCGATGCCCGCCTTGCGGCAGGCTTCGACGAAGGGATTCTGATAGGAAAGGTCATCTTCCGGGAGGGTGATGAACAGGCCGTTGGTGGGCTCGATGCAGTGCGCCGCGATGCGCCGGAGGATCTGGTTCTCCACGATGCACTCGGCCGCCGATTCGGGGTCGTTCACGGCATAGCGGGCGCCGGAGTGCAGCAGGCCGTGGTTGCGGCCGCTGGCGCCCGTCGCGATGTCGGCGCGCTCAATCAGCAACGCGCGCAGGCCGCGCATGGCGCAGTCGCGCATCGTTCCCGCCCCCACGACGCCGCCGCCCAGGATGATGACGTCAAAGTCTCTATGATCCATTCTATATTACTATTCCTGCAAATTTAC
>JAEEGJ010015239.1_pt1 | contig 17987 bp, 10 predicted proteins | sample 8958761 | NCBI WGS metagenome assembly JAEEGJ01 (sample SAMN16246546, study PRJNA631951) | gut metagenome | biome: gut microbiome; feature: rumen; material: RS-attached | host: Bos | place: Iran: Karaj | collected 2018-10
CGAAGGCCAACCTCCGAACCATGCTCCGGCTCGGCCTGATGGACGCGGAATGCCCGTATGACGCGCAGGAATTCGGCTCTGAGGAAGATATTCCCTGGGAGCGCCAGGAATTCAAGGACAAGGCCCGCCTGGTGACGCAGAAGTCCATCGTCCTCCTCAAGAACGAGGGCAATCTGCTGCCCCTGGACAAGTCCAAGGTCAAGAAGATCGCCGTCTTCGGCAACCGCGCCGAAAAGGTCCTCAAGGACTGGTACGGCGCCCTGCCTGCCTACCGCGTGAGCCCGCTCGACGGCATCAAGGCCAAGGTCGAAGGCACCGACGTGGAGGTGAAGTTCCAGCGCTGGGATTCCGACGGCTCCGCCCAGGAGCTGGCGAAATGGGCCGATGTGTGCATCGTATGCGTGGGCAACCATCCCGCCACGAGCCCCGACTGGGACCAGCAGAGCGTCCAGGCCCCCTGGGCCTACGGCACCGTGGCCGGTGACGGCCGCGAGGCCCTGGACCGCCGCAGCCTCCAGCTGGAGACCGAGGACCTCATCAAGGTCGTCTGGCAGGCGAACCATAACACCGTGGTCACCCTGATCTCCAGCTTCCCGTTCGCGATCAACTGGACTGCGGAGAACGTCCCCGCCATCGTCCACATGACCCAGTGCAGCCAGGAAACGGGCAACGCCCTGGCCGATGTCCTGTTCGGCGACTACAATCCCGCCGGCCGCCTCACCCAGACCTGGGTGAAGGACATCCTGGACCTCCCGAACCTGCTGGACTATGACATCCGCCACGGCCGCACCTACATGTACGCCAAGGCGGAGCCCATCTTCCCGTTCGGCTTCGGCCTCAGCTACACCACCTTCAAGTATTCGCACCTGAAAGTCAAGAAGGACGGCGACAATTATGTGGTCAAGTTCGACCTCAAGAACACCGGTTCCCGCGACGGCGAGGAAGTGGTCCAGCTGTACGCCAAGTTCAAGGACGACGACGCTTCCAAGCGCCTCCGCGGCTTCGAGCGCGTGGCCGTGAAGGCAGGGGAGACCGTCCCCGTGGAAATCGTGGTCCCGGCCGACGACCTGAAGCTCTGGGACAGCGAAAAGCACGCCTTCGCCTTCCGGAACAGCCGTGCGAAGATTATGGTCGGCGCCTCCTCGGAGGACATCCGACTCAAGAAAAACATCAGACTCTAAAACACCACCCATGCTGTCCAGAACCCTGAAAGTCTTTTGCTTCTTGCTCCCATGCCTTCTTTCCTGCCACAAAGCGGGAAAGCAGGAACTGGTGGTCCAGGAAACGGAGATCGAGGGGAGCTGGATCGGCGGGGAGTTCACCATCTCCCTGCAGGCGTCGATGCCCTGGAACGCCCAAGTCAGGGTATCTTCCGGAAACGGGGATTGGATTTCCATCCTCTCCGGTTCAACTGGCCTTGAGGCGGACAATACCATGGTCGTCCGCCTCCAGGAGAACCCGGGCCATAACCGGGAGGCTACCCTGACCATCACCTTGACGGGGACTTTCGAATTCAAGCAAGTGCATATCTGGCAGGAAGGGTATCTGGATGAGGATATGACCGATGAACTGGATCCCGAGGTGGCCGCATCCTGGTTGATGCAGAATCCCCGTTGGGGAAGAATCACCCGGAACGATCTCCTCACCTGCGAATCCCTGTCGCTGTTTGACCTGTCCCCGTCGACCACCCTCCAGGGAATGCACTTGTTTCCGGCATTGAAACAACTGAACCTGCATCGATGCCACCTGGCCGACGCTGATTTCGGAGAAATGCCCGGCCTGCAATCCCTCTCGTTCCATTCCTGCACGCTCGAGCGGCTGGATCTTTCCGGGAATACGGCGCTTAGCGGACTGTTTTTTATGGACACGTCCCTGAAAGCGCTCGATGTCCGCCAAAACGCGGCGTTGCGCGTGGTGGAATTCGGTTTCTCGTCGTTTTATCCGGATATAGAGCAGGTGCTCCTCGGCCCCGGGACGGAAAGTTTTTATGCCGACCATGCCAGCAACCTGAAGGTGCTGGACTGCTCGCTGGCGGACAAACTTGATTTCTTGTCCATCAACAACTGCGGAGTCCAACGTCTGGACCTGAAGAATACCCGGCTGACAACCCTGGGTTTCAGGTGGGTGGCCCTCGATGAACTGCTGCTTCCTCCTGGGCTGAAGACCCTGTCCATCGATCATTGTACCGGTTCCCTGCCCAGACTGGATTTCGGGGAGGCCATCCAGCAGATCGCGATCTCCGATACGTCCATTGCCGAATTGGATTTCGGGAACTCAACGCCCACCTCGCTGAATTGCGGCTACAACCAGTTGACCCACCTGGATTTCAGCCATACTTCGATCCCCTCGTCCCTGACGTATTTCTATTTTCCCGGGAATCCAGGCAAGGACGGAGTCTTTGAAATCCGGGTCTCTCCTGCGGACTTTCCGTCATTCCAAGCCACCTATGAAGGGAGGAATTGGAAGATTGATGACCGTACGATCATTACCCACATCGTTTCCTGCCCCTGATGCCATGCGTAAGTCTATTGTTCTGCTGTTTGTAACCGCCAGCCTGCTCGGCAGCCATTCTTGCCGCAAGCCGTCCGTTCAGGAGGAGGAGAAAACCGTCTTTCCGGAAGCGGTAGACCTGGGTCTTTCCGTCAAATGGGCCTCCTTGAATGTCGGCGCCCGTACCCCGCAAGAGTACGGATACTACGTGTCATGGGGAGAAACGGCCCCGAAGGATGTGGCGTACACGCCGGAGACTTATCAGCTTGGAGGAGGAAAATTCGGCCAGGTGACCAAGTATCTGGGCGCCGAGGACAACAAGTATCGGTTGGAACTCGAGGATGACATTGCCTATAAGGAATATGGACGCCTCTGGAGAACACCGACCCGGGCGGAACTCGAGGAACTCCTCGACGCCTCATTCCTGCTTCGAAGGGTGGTGAAAGAGGAAGGAGTCTGGGGGGTGCGGATCACCAGCCTGAAAACGGGGAATAGTATCTTTCTCCCCGCCGCCGGTCGCAAGGAAGGCCATCTCATAGGCGTAGACCACGAGGGATTCTACTGGTCATCCGAGGTGACGAGTTGGGGCTACCCTGCGAATTTGCTACGGATTTCGGTATCCTTGGACCGGGATCGGGATGTTCTTCTGATGAAAAGCTTACCCCGTCACGTCGGCGCTTCCGTCCGCGCGGTACAGTGATGGTTTGCAAAGAGATATATAGATAATAAAAACAATCAATCAAACCCGTTATGAAGAAGCTTTTTTTTACAATGGCCGCGCTCTGCATCGGCGTTTCCGCCTTGGCGCAGCAGGCCCTCTTCGGAGGAGCCGGCGTGGAATCTCCCGTCATCAACGCTGACGGTACCGTCACATTCCGCTATCAAGACCCCAAGGCGGTCCGGGTGGAAGTGACCGGCGATTTCCTTCCCACCCAGAAGGTCGAGGCGGAGTTCAACGGCCGCAAGATGACCTATGAGACCGCCGGCGTCGGCGTCCTCAAGGAAGGCAAGAACGGTGTCTGGGAGTACACCACGCCCTTCAAGGTGGCCCCTGAAATGTACACCTACACGTTCAATGTGGACGGCAAGTCGATGATCGACCCGAACAATGTGTTCGTCAACCGCGACATCGCCTCCCTGACCAGCGTTCTGCTGGTGCCCGAGGCGGGCGCCCGCAGCGACCTGTATGCCATCCACCGCGTTCCGCACGGCACCGTCTCCAAGGTGTGGTATCCTTCCGCCACCGCGGGCTTCGACCGCCGCCTGACGGTCTACACCCCGGCCGGCTACGAGAACAACCCCAAGACCAAGTATCCCGTCCTGTACGTCCTGCACGGCATCGGCGGTGACGAAGACGCCTGGGTCACTCAGGGCCGCGCCACGCAGATCCTGGACAACCTCATCGCCCGCGGCGAGGCGAAGCCGATGATCGTGGTCTTCACGAACGGCAACATCTCCCAGGAGGCCGCCCCGCTGGAGAACTCCACCGGCTACACCCGTCCGACGATGTCTCTCCCGCAGACGATGGAAGGCACCTTCGAGACCTCCTTCCCGGAGGTGGTCAAGTTCATCGACAGCCACTACCGGACCATCGCCAAGAAGCAGGGCCGTGCCATCTGCGGTCTGTCCATGGGCGGTTTCCACACGCTGTACATCACGCTGAACAATCCGGACATGTTCAACTGGTCCGGAATGTTCTCCGCCGCCATCGGCACCGGTTCCGAGCAGCAGGCCGCGCACAAGGAGATCTACGAGAACATCGACGGCAAACTCGCGACCTACTTCGCGAAGAAGCCCGCCCTCCTGTGGATCGGCATCGGCAACACCGACTTCCTCATCCAGGCCAACAACGAGTTCCGCGCGAAACTGGACGCGGCCGGCTATCCGTACCAGTACATGGAAACCGACGGCGGCCACATCTGGCGCAACTGGCGGATCTACCTCTCCGAGTTCGTTCCGCTGATCTTCAAGTAGATTCCTTCGCCCCTCCGGGGCTCGGAATGACAGAGAGTCCTCCGGGGTTCGATTGACAAAAAAAGGGACCGGCCGTCTGGCTGGTCCCTTTGTCATTCCGAGGAGGTCGAAGACCGACGAAGGAATCTTTACAGCTGCTTCACCAGCCAGTCCATCGGACTGCCGTCGGAGTAGTCGTCCAAGAGCGGGACCCAGGAGAAGTGGGCCAGCATCGGGGCGACGCCCCAGCGGACGAGGTCTTCGTCGCTGTAGATGAGCATCTTGTCGCCGGTGGCGCCCAGGCGCTTGCGGGCCTCGGTGTAGGCGTAGGTGCTGGCGACCTTGCAGGTGCGGTCGGTCTCCGCGTGGACGAAGAACATCGGGAGCTTCGTGAAAGCGTCGATGTCCATCGGCGCGAGCGCCATGTCGGTGCCGTTCCACTTATAGACGCAGTCGCCGCGCCAGACTTTCTCCACGTCGTCGGCATATTGGCCGGGATACTTCTCCTCGACCTGGTGGATCGGGACGATCGGGTCCATGGCGCAGCACGGGATGGCCGCCTTGAAGCGGTCCGCGAACTGCATCATGAAGCGCATCGTGCAGCCGCCGCCGCTGGAGGCGCCGGCGCAGAAGAGCTTGCTGCCATCGACCTTGCCCTCGGCGATCAGCTGGTCGATGAAGGCCATCTGGAGGGCGTTGTTCCGGTCGATGAGCTCGATCTTCTCCGGATACAGCGAGGCACTGTAGGAGTAGTTCGGATTCGCGAGCGCGAACACGAGGGTGGCGCAGGGAATGCCTTCCGTGGGCAGGGAAACCAGGCAGCGGTTCGCCGTGGCGACCGTCATCAGGTCCTTGTCATATTCGCCGCCGCCGATCTGCCAGACGAGGAGCGGGGCGTTCGGGATGACCTTTCCGTCGGCATCCTTCGGCAGGTGGAGCATATACTCCCGCGTCAGGCCGCCGAAGGTGAAGGTGCCGGTCTCGCAGTCGTCCAGAATGGCGATGTGCTCGCCGGTGACCTGCGCGGCGGTGACGTTGAGGGCGGAGTCCACAGCGCAGTGCAGCTCCCACGGAATGCGTTTGAACCAGCCTTCCGACTTGCCGGCCTTGTTGAAGGGCTTGGCTTCGATGCGGAGGACGTTCTTGTTGACGGACAGGACGATGCCGTCGTCGGCGTATTCCGTCGGCGCCTGGCCCGTGGCCGCGTCGATGAAAGCGGCCGGGACATTGTTCACGAGGTCGAAATCCTCCGCCTTCAATCCCTTCAGGGAACGGGGATTGGACACGGTGATCTCGATGGCGTCCGCCTCCAGGCCGTAGTCGCCCACGACGGAGTGCAGTTCGACCTTCTCCACCTGGGCAGAAGGCCTGGGGCCGCACGCTGCGGCAAGCAGGGCGGCCCCAAGGATCATGACATTTCTCATAGCTTAAATAGTAACTTCAGCCTGCTGGCGAATGTCGTCGGAAGCGGCGGCGAGCAGGAGGACGAGCTTGCCGTGCTCCAGGTCCCAGGCGTTCTTGTCGACGTTCCAGTAGCGGAGGTCCTTCACCGGGATTTCGAGGGTGACGGTCTTGGTCTCACCGGCGGCGAGGGTCACGCGGTCGAAGGCCTTGAGTTCCTTCGCCGGCCACTCGACGGTGGCTTCCGGACGGGCGACGTAGAGCTGGACGACCTCGTCGGCGGTCATGCCACCCTTGTTGGTGAGGTTGAAGGTCACCTTCACGACGTCCTTCTTCGCGGCGGCCTTGACAGCACCGTACTCGAAGTCCACGTAGGAGAGGCCGTGACCGAAGGCGTACATAGGCTTCACGTTCTTGGTGTCGAACCAGCGGTAGCCCACGAGGAAACCTTCCGTGTACTTGGAAACGGGCTTCGGCATCTTGGCCATCATTTCCTGGATCTGCTCCCGGGTCATCCGGGTGCGGTCCTGCCGGTACATGAGGGTGAAGAGGTCACCGCCCTGGGTTTTGTCGGGGAAGTTGCCCATGGCGTAGGCCGGGGAATCCTCGAGCTTGGCGGGGAAGGTGAACGGAAGTTTGCCGGACGGGGCGATGTCACCGAAGAGAACCTCGGCGAGGGCGGTACCGCCTTCGGTGCCGTTCCACCAGCCCTGGACGATGGCCGGGGAGACGGGCTCGAGCTGACGGAGGTCGGTGGGACCACCGGAGATGAGGACGGTCACGAGGTTCGGGTTGGCCGCATACAGGGCGGCGACGACCTCGTTCTGGCCGGTAGGCAGGTCGATATTCTGACGGTCGGAACCTTCGGTCTCGATGCTCTTGTTGGTACCGCCGAAGAAGATCACCAGGTCGGCCTCCTTGGCGAGGGCGACAGCCTCGGCGCAGAGGTCGGGATCGGCGGCCTCATCGATGGCAGCGGCTTCGAGCGGGTTCGCGGTGGCGGACGGAGGTCCCCAGCGGCGGCCCGGGAAGTTCTTGTAACCAGGGGCGTAGGTCACCTGGATATCGGCACCGGCGCGCTTGCAGATGCCCTCAAGCGGGGTAACCTCATAAAGGGCCTTGACACCGGCGCCCATACCGCCGCTCTGGGTCTTCAGGACGGCGTTCTGGCCGATGACGGCAATCTTCTTCACGCTCTTCGCAATCGGGAGCACACCACCCTGGTTCTTGAGAAGGACGATGGACTTCTCGGCGACCTGCTTGGCGATGTCCTGGCACTCCGGCTGGGAGGTCATCTTGGTATTGGCGACGTCATCCGGAATGGCCTCGACGGCGTAACGGACGCGGAGGATCTGCTTGACTTTCTCATTGACCATCTCCTCGGTGAGCTTGCCGACCTTGATGGAGTCGATGACCGGCTGGCCCAGGTAGTTGGAACCCGTCATCTGGACGTTCAGGCCGTGGAGCATGGCGCCCATGGTGCTGTGCGTGCCGCCCCAGTCGGAGACGGTGAAGCCCTTGAAGCCCCACTCGCCGCGGAGGATCTCGTTCAGCAGGTGCTCGTTCTCGGAGCAGTAGTCGCCGTTCACCTTGTTGTAGGCCGGCATGACGCTCATCGCGCCACCTTCGACGACGGCGCTCTCGAACGGCTTGAGGTAGATCTCACGGAGGGTGCGCTCATCGAGCTGGGCGTCCACGGAGCCGCGGTTGGTCTCCTGGTTGTTTACGGCGAAGTGCTTGATGCACACCGCAGTGCCCTTGTCCTGCACACCGAGGGTGTACTGCAGGGAGAGGGCGGCGGAGAGGATCGGGTCCTCGCTCAGGTACTCATAGGTACGGCCGCCGACAGGCAGGCGCTGGATGTTCACGGCCGGGCCCAGGATGACATCCTTGCCGCGGAGACGGGCTTCCGTGCCCATTCCGGTGCCGTACAGATAGGCCATTTCCCGGGACCAGGTGGCCGCGAGGGCGCTGCCGGTCGGGAAGTAGGTGGCGGAGTCGAGTTTCCAGCCAGCTGACTGGAAGCCGTTCGGGACGCCTTCCTCGCGGATACCAAAGGGACCATCGGCATAATGCATGTCGGCGATGCCGAGACGCTCGACACCGGCGGAGGACATGTTGGTCTTGCTGTGCAGCATGTTGACCTTCTCCTCCAGGGTCATCTGGGCGATGATCTGGTCGATTTTCTTGTCATTGACGGTGAGTTTGTCCTGCGGGGTCTGCGCAGAACCGCAAGAAACCGCCAGGAGGACCGGGACAAGAAGAAGCAATACTTTCTTCATGATGAAAAACGGGTAAAGGTTTAGCAGGGATTATTTCCATCCATCGTTCTGGTACAGACCGTCGGAACCGGTGTTCAGGTCGATGTAGGTCTGCGGGATGGGCCACAGGTTGAACTTGATCTCACCGGTGTCCTCCGCCCAGCGGCGGGTGTTGGGATAGAGCTCGGAAGCGGGGGCGCTGGTACGGGCGGAATACATGCCGTGGTCGTAGATGCGCTTCTTCCACTCGGCGGGCTTCATCCGCAGGAAGGTCGCCCAGCGGAACTCTTCGTACAGCAGTTCGCGGCCGCGCTCGTCCAGGATGGTGTCGATGTCCACCGTGGAGAACGGGTTGGCCTCGGCGCGGGCACGGACCGCGTTGACGGCTGCGGTCGCACCGGCGACGTCACCGCCGCGAAGCTTGGCCTCGGCCAGGAGGAAATAGACCTCCGCGGTACGGGCGGCGTACTTGGAACGGTAGAAGTTGATGAACTTGCCGAACCAGGAGAAGCCGGGATCGTTGGGATCGTAATCCCAGGTGTCGAAAGGAGTTTCCTTGTACCAGATCGGGAAGAAGATGCCGGAGAGTTCGGGCGTGTCGCGCTTGATGTGGTTCCAGCCGACCTTCTGCTCATACAGCGGGTGCTTGTCGTCGCAGCACATGAACTCGGTGATCACGGAAACGTCCTCGAGGTAACGGAGGTCCTTGCCCAGGGAGTTGTTGTTGTGCGCATTGTCCCACTGGGTGTAGGAGGCGTACCAGGTAGGAGTGACCTGGGCCCAGCCGGTACCACCGTGGCTGGCGGGGCTCATCGCGCCGCCGTATTTGGCGGAGAAGGCCTTCCAGGGACCGTCGGCAGCGCCGGCAGCCTTGTATTCGGTCGCCCACTCGTAGTCCTGCAGGGCAGGGGTCAGGCCGAGGGTGTTGCAGCGACGGCCACCGGGAGTCGGGTTGAAGAAGTCACCGCCATTTGCGGCGAAGGTAGCATAGTCGGGAGCGGAAACCATGATCCAGATCGCCTCGGTATTCTGGGCGCTGACGATGTTCTGGGCCACGAAGAGGTCGGTGATGACGTTACCCTTGGCGTTTTCGTTGGGAATGCCGTAGTGGGAACCGGTGGCGCCGATGTTGCGGACACCGAAGCGCTTGGTCATCATCGGATGATGGTCGATCACTTCCTGGGCGTACTTGGCGGCGTTGGTAAAGTCGGCCTTGTCGTCGTTGTTCTCCACGCCACGGGCCAGCAGGGCCTCGGCGAGGTACATGCCGGCGGCACCCTTTCCGGCGCGGCCATATTCGGCGGAGATGTTCCAGGGCAGGGCGGCGTAAGCGGCCGTGAGATCTTCGATAGCCACGTTGTAGGTTTCCACGCGGGAAGCGCGGTCGTAGGCGTAATTAGGGGTCTCGCCATACTCCAGCACGAGCGGAACGCCGCCGAAGAGCTCGGCCAGACGCAGGTAGGAAAGGCCGCGCAGGAACTTGGCCTCACCCGTCACGCGGGCTTTCGCCTCGTCGCTGGCCCAGTCGACCTCATCCATCTTGAGGAGGGCAAGGTTCGCGTAGGAAATCACCTTGTAGAACTTGTCCCAAAGGCTCTTGGGAAGGGAGGAAGTGGCGGACCAGGCGGCGGTGAAGTTGCTCATGTGCTGGTTGGCGCCGAGCTGGTACTTGTTGTCCACCATGTCCGTACCGGTGAAGGTGTTGTAGCAGAGACCCTGACCCATGGAGCCCGGGAAGTAGAGTTCCTCGAACTCGAAGTAGCCGGTCAGGAGGGTATTGACCACCTGGTCGGAGGTGTTGTAGGCGTTGGCGATGGTAAGCTGGGCCTTCGGCTTCTCTTCGAGGAAGGCATTGTCAGGTTCGCAGGAAACAGCGGCCATGCAGCCCAGAACGGCACCGATGATATATTTGTATGCTTTCATGATATCTTGTGCGATTGATCGTTGATGGGACTAAAGGGTAACGTTGACACCCAGGGTGACGGCACGCGGGATACCGATTCCGTAACCGCTGCGGTTTTCAGGGTCACTCATCTTCCAGAAAGGAGCGAAGTAGAAAAGGTTACGGCCGCTCAGGGTGAGGCGGGCGTTCTTCAAGCCGATGCGCTGGGCGATCTTGCCCATGTTGTAGGACAGCGAGAGGTCCTGCAGACGGACGTGGCCGAAGGAGTTGTACACCTGGTACTTGGAGTCGCTGTAGTTCGGCTTCGGATAGGTGTTGTTGGGCTCCTGCTTGGTCCAGAACGGGATGTCGAAGGCCGAGCAGGCCGCGGTGGTGTCGTAAGTGCTGTAAGCGAAAGTGTTGTTCGCGAGGCCGTAACCGCCGCCGCCGAAGATGCCCTGGACGAGCATGTAGAGCTGCCAGTTGCCATAGCGGAGGGTGTTGGACCAGGAGAGGCGGAAGTTCTCGTCGCCGTAGCCCAGGATCTGGCGGTCGTCCGGGGACGGGTTGTTGGTCTGCTGGCCGTCCAGGGTGTAGAAGATGGGTTGGCCGGCATAATCGCCGTCCTGGAAGATGCCTTCCGTCTTGTAGCCGAAGATGGTGTTGATCGGCTTGCCGATGAACAGGCTGCTGGTGATGTCGTCCTGGCCGTCACCGTACAGTTCGATGATCTTGTTGCGGTTCAGGGTGAACACGAAGTCGGAGTTCCAGGTCAGGTCCTTGGTCTTGACGGGTACGGTGTTGAAGTTGATTTCGACACCCTTGTTGTCCACGCGGCCCATGGTAGCCTTCTGGGTGGTGATACCGGCCGTCATCACGGGGATGTTGCGCTCGAAAATCTGGTCGGTGGTCTTGGAGAGGTAGGCGTTCACGTCCACATGGAGGCGGCCCTTCAGGAAGTCGGCCTCGAAACCGCCGTTCCAGGAAGTGGTGGTCTGCCAGGCTAGGGTCGGGTTGCCCAGGGTGGCAAGCTTCTGGCCCCAGTGGGTGGTGCCGCCGTAGTAGTTGGGAATCTGACCGCCCTTGGCTACGGCGATGGTGGACAGGGTGCCATAAGGAGACAGGGTCTGGGCGCCGTTCTTACCCCAGGAGAGCTTGAGCTTGAGGAAGTCCAGCCACTTGACGCCCTTCATGAATTCTTCGTTGGTGACCGTCCAGGCGGCGCCGAAGGCCGGGAAGTTGCCCCATTTGTGCTCGGCACCGAACACGGAGGAACCGTCGCGGCGGAGGGAGGCGTTGAAGTGGTAGGTGTCCTTGAAGGAATAGATAACACGACCCAGGTAGCCCACGTCCGTGTGCAGGACATAGGTGGGATTGTTCACCACCTTGGTGTCCGCGTTGCCCAGGCCGTACCAGCCGGTGAGGGTGTTGCCGGCTTCCGTGAAGCCCTGGCCGGAGATGCTCTGGCCGGTGGATTCCGCGCTGTCGCGGGTGTACACCAGGGATGCGTTCAGGTAGTGCTGGCCGAAGGAACGGGTATAGGAAAGGATGGCGTCCATGACCCAGTTCTCGCTCAGGGATTCGCTGATGGAACCGCTGGCGGTGGCGAGGTTGTAGTACTCGGCGGTCTGGCCCTTGCCTTCCAAGTCATTGGAGAGAAGGGCAACGGTGTTGTTCTCGTGGGTGAAGCTGTAGTTCTTGGACTGCACCTTGGTGTAGGAGGCGTTCACCTTGAAGTTCAGGCCCTGCACCCAGGGAATGTTGATGCTCACATAACCGCCCAGGTTCAGGTTGTAGCGGCGGTTGTCCTTCTCGCGGCCTACGGTCCACAGCGGGTTTACGGAGGAGGCATTAACACCTTCCACATAGTAGCGAAGGGTCTTTCCGTCCGGGAGATAAGGCTCCATGTACGGGGAGTTCTTGTAGGACAGGGAGGCGGCCACGGAATCATCGAAGGAGTTAGTGAAGGCCATGTTGGTGCCGACTTCGATGTTCTTCGTGACCTTGGAAGTGAGGTTCATGGACGCGTTGTTGCGGGTAAACTCGTTGCCGACGGTCATACCTTTCTGGGCGGAGCGGCCCAGGGCGACGTAGTAGTTGGAGTTCTGCGTGCGCCCCGAGAAGTTCAGGTTGTAGTTCTGGGTATAACCGATGCGGGTGGCGAGGTCGTACCAGTCCGTGGTCTTGCCGGCCTCGTAGTTGGCTTTCTCAAGGAAGGACATCCAGGAGGTGTTGGTCAGGTCGTCCGAACCCTTGCGGGCGTTGGAGAACTTGATGTAGTTCTCCGGGGAGAGGAATCTCTGCCGGTAGGAACGGGTGGAGAATTGCTGGGAAGTGCTGAAGTTGATGACCGGCTTTCCTTCCTGACCCTTCTTGAGGGTGATCATGATCACGCCGTTGGCAGCCTTGGATCCGTAGGCGGCGAGGGAGGTGGCATCCTTCAGGACGCTGATGGATTCGATGGAGTTCTGGTCGATGTCTTCCAGGTTGCCGGTGAAGATGACGCCGTTCACGACCAGCAGCGGAGCGGAGCTGGTGGAATTGATGGAACGGCGGCCGCGCACGCGGATGCTGGCGTTGCCGCCGACATTGGCGGACTCGGCGCCCATCACGACACCGGAGAGACGGCCGCGCATCATGTCGGCCACGTTGCTGAGGCCCAGGTTGGCAACCGGAGCGTCTCCGTCGGTCTTCATGACGTCCACGGAGCCGGTGAAGTTCTTCGCACGGGTGGTACCGTAACCGATGACCACGACGTCATCTAGGATCTGGGTATCCAGTTCCATCTTGACGGTGATGTTGGTCCTGTCACCGACGGTGACTTCCACATCCTTGTAGCCGATGCTGGTGACGACCAGCACGTCGCTGGGGGCGCAGTTGATTTCGAAGGCACCATCGATGTCGGTGGCGACACCCGTGGTAGTGCCCTTGATCATGACGGCGGCGCCGATGACGCCTTGGTCAGTCTCGTCGAGGACGACGCCCTTGACGGTCTTGTTCTGGGCGGACAGCAGGGACGCGCCGAGGACGATTCCCCAGAGCGTCAGCAGCAACCGCTTAGGCAAGTTGTTGATTTTCATTTCGTTGTTGGTTAGTAAAGTTAATAAGGTATAGTTGGATTCAGTGTAGGTTACTTGAACAGCAACTGGGCGAAGGTGTTCAGGTACAGGCGCCAGTTCTTCCAGACATGGGCGTCGTCGCTCACATAAAGGGTGTGCGACATGTCCAGGTCGTGCAGGTGCTTGTCCAGGACGAGAGAACCCTGGTAGGCCATGGTATCGTCCCGGCCGACGCCGATCCAATACAGCTTGTAGCCGGCCTTCTTGATGCCCAGCAGTTGGGCGTCCAATTGCTCGCTCTCGCGGATTCCGCAGCTGAGGGGGCAGATGTAGCTGAACACGCCCGGATAGAGGAGGGTCGCGGAGGTGGTGTGGCCGCCGCCCATGGACAGACCGGCGATGGCGCGGCCGTCAGCCTTGGCGATGGTCCGGTATTCCTTGTCGATGAAGGGAACGATTTCCTTCACGAGGCTGTTCACGTAGGCGTTCTGCCACTTCGGGTCCTGACGGTCCATCTGGATGGTCTCGAGGCCGAGGGTGCTGGCGGCGCGCTGGTTGGGGTTGCCGTTCGGCATGACCACGATCATCGGCTTCGCAAGACCCTTTTCGATGAGATTGTCCAGGATCTGGGCGGCGCGGCCCATGGAGGTCCAGGCTTCTTCGTCACCGCCGCCGCCATGGAGGAGGTAGAGGACGGGATACTTGGCCTTCGGATTCTTCTCGTAGCCATACGGGGTATAGACCGTCATGCGGCGGGAGATGCCGAGCAGCTGGCTGTCATACCAGCGGTAGGTCACGGAACCGTGATTCTTTGCCTCGTAGTAGTTTTCAGAGCGCTCGCCGGGGATGAACAGCATGTTCAGGTAACGGGTGCCGTCGCGCTGGACCTTGTCATTCAGCGGGTCGTTGACGGAAACGCCGTCCACGATGAAGTTGTAGGTGTAGATTTCCGGTTCCGGAGCGTCGATGGTGGCTTCCCAAACGCCGTTTTCACCCTTCTGCATGTCGATGCTTCCGGTCCAGGGGTTTTCCATCCAGTTGCCGGAGAGCTGGACGCGGGTGGCGTAGTTGGCGCTGATGCGGAAGGTGACCTTGCCGTCTTTCACCTCGGGGGAGACGATGCGGGGACCGCGGCCGCCCATGGCGAAGTTCGTGAGTTCCTGCCCGGAAAGGGCGGACACCGCGAGAAGGGCGGTGGCGAGAAGGGTGAAGATGCGTTTCATGGAAGTGTTTTGTTTAATGTTGTTGCAAAGATACGGAATGCCTCTCACAGGCTTTGCGTGTGATGTTCAAAATGTTTTACAATTGTTCAATTGGAAGTTAATCAGTATCTTTGGACATAAAACCCGATCCTATGAAACGTTTGTCCCTCCTTTTTGCGGCCGTCCTCCTGGCCGCCTGCACCAACGGAAACGGCCCGCTTCCGCGTGCAAAGGCCTCTGCTTCCCTCGATGAAGCTTTCGCATCCTATCTCCAAGCCGTTGCCGACAGCGCCGAGGACCTGCACAGCGTGATGGTTCTCCAGCACGGAAAGGTGCTCGAGGAAAAGTTCTTCGTCCCCGATACGGCGCACATCCTCAATTCCGTGTCCAAAACGTTCACGTCCACGGCCGTCGGCTTCGCCATCTCGGAGGGCCTTCTTCATCTGGATGACAAGATCGTGGACCTGTTCCCGGAAAGCGTTCCGGAGAATGCTTCGGATACCCTGAAGCGGGTTACTCTCCGGCACCTTCTCACGATGAATTCCGGTCATGGGACCGATCCTACCGGTGCCACCCGTCGCGGGGACGGAGACTGGGTGCGCGGTTTCATGGAATGGCCGCTGCAGTATGAGCCTGGTACTTGCTATTGCTACAACAGCCTGGGCACGTACGTCCTGTCCGCCGCCGTGCAGAAGGTGACTGGCCAGAAGATCGTCGATTATCTGGACACGCGCCTATGGCAGCCCCTCGGCATCGAGAAACCCTTCTGGCAGGAGAGTCCGGCCGGTATCAACACCGGAGGCTGGGGCCTCTATCTGAAGACGGAGGACCTTGCCAAAATGGGCCTTTGCATCCTGAACGGGGGTAAGTTCGCCGGCAAGCAGGTGATTCCCGCCGACTGGGTGAAGGAAATGTCAGCCAAGCAGGTCCCCTGCGTCAATGCCGGGATGAACGAGCGGATGCTCCAGGCCATCCAGGCCGATCCGTCGCACCCCGCCTACAAGAACTTTCTGCCCGAGAACAACGACTGGGTCCAGGGCTATGGCTACCAGATGTGGCGATGCCGTCACAACGCTTTCCGTGCGGACGGCGCCAATGGACAGTACATCCTGATCATCCCCGAAAAAGACGCCGTCGTGGTCACGACGGCGCATATCCAGAATATGGGACAGGAGTTGAACCTGATTTGGGATCACCTCCTTCCGGCGCTGTAGCCGCTACCGGATTCCGTACAAATAGCCCAGGAGGGCCATCTTGCCCCGCATGGTCTCACGCGGGGTAAATTCTCCGTTCACCCAGAAGTAACGCTGGTTGAAGAAGGATTCCTGGCGGGGCCAGCCGCCGGTGTTCCAGTCGGGATAGCACAGCTTCAAGATGATCTGGGCGTCGCCGCCGTTGCCGGGCGACCAGGTTTCGGTGCCGTTGAACGGAGTCTGGCCGGGATGGGTGCCGGGTTCGCCGTCGTTGCGGCCGGTGGAGTAGCAGTCGGTGATGTGGCGCGGTCCCAGTCCGGTCATCTCTACGATGTTCGCCGGGTTGCGGCCGAGGCCCCAGCCGGCTTCATCGTACATCGCTTTCTCCAGTTCTCTCTGCCGGGCGGGGTCGTCGGAGATGGCATGGGCCAGCATGACCAGCTGCAGGTTTTCGGACACCTGCCACCGGGGATCGTCAGCGCTGCGGCGCGACGGGCGGCTCAGACGGGGATTCAGGTTCTTCTTGTACGCCTGGGCGATGACGCTCTGAGTCATGTTCGCAAAAAGCTCCGGATAGTGACGCTCATGCGGGCACGTCAGATAGGCGGCGGCGCCCCAGACCTGCCACCAGCCGCCGCGCCCGGTGTTGATGAGTTCGGAGTCCGGACCCTTCACGACGCTTTCCTCAGCCTGGATGTCCTCCCATTCCCGGTCTCCGGTGAGATTGTACAGGAAGGCGGCGGCCAGCTGCTTGAAATCCCGGCCGCGCATGGACCCGTCCCCGATACCCTGGACATCGTCCAACTGGAGATTCTCCTGTCTGGAGGCGAATCGGAAGGCCTTGACGGCTTCGTCGGTGTAATACTGCTGCAATTCCTTGTTCCCGCCGATGCGGAAGGCTTCGCCGAGCATGGCGCAGTTCGCGGCGTTTGCCCAGGCGGCCATCGTGGTGCACCCGGCCTGGAACATCACGGTCCAGTCCTTGTCCGGGTTCGTCATGCCCTGGGAGTAGGCTTCACCGTCACGGATGGACAAGAAGAAGTCCACTTCGTTGCGGGCTTCGTCGACGATGTCGGGGATTCCGTTCCCGCTCTCCCGGATGCCCAGGTTGTCCTCGGAGAGGCGTCCGCCGGTGAGAATGTAGGGGAGGAGCAGGTCATAGATGTTGCTCACATGGGCCAGGTGGCGGTCCCAGTCGAAGGCGTCGGAGTGCCCGCCGACGACGTTCATATTGACCGGGTTGCCCGGCAGACGGTGCGCCCAGAATGCCGATTCCTCGCGGGGCTTGAAATGCGGTTCGTCCCAGACGTCGCCGCGGAGTTTCCGCCAGTCCGGATGCCAGGGGTGGAGGTCTGTCTTATAGACCGTGAAGCCTTCCGGATCTTTGCCGGGCGTGAACTGGGGCTGGCGGGGGACCGGCCAGACATGGGCCGGGTCGGCGGGCTCCTGAAGCCGCATGTAGTAGTAGCCGCGGACGGAGTACCGGTAGGGTTCGAAATAGATGTCGTCCCGGATTTCGAACGGCATGCTGCAGCCCACGTCCTCGACGACCAGGCAGTAGCGTCCGGGCTCGTCGCCTTTGAAATCGATGTTCCAGACGTCGGAGCCGGTCAGGTTCTTCCGTCCGGCTTCGTTCTGACTGTCGGAGGCCGGCTTCCAGAACGTGACTTTTCCGGCCTTCCGGGCGATGTTTGTTTCCAGATTGTAGAGCCAGACGTCTTTCCCTTCATAGGCCTTGTAATCCCGGGCCCCGCCGTCACCGAGCCAGAGGTACAGGTCGGCCGCGTGGCGTCTTTCGCGGGTGGTGTAGCCCAGCAGGTTCACATGGACGGCTTCGGAGAAGCGGATCCAGTAATAGTAGGTGAGTCCGGCGAAGGTCTTGTCCGACCCGGTTGAGGAGGGAATATGGACATGATAGTTGACGCCCTCCTTCATCGGCTTGGGGAGGCGGAGGTAGACCCAGTGGTCCAGTTCTCCCGTGAGCGTGTGGTCGAAGTGCATCGGCTTGGACTTGCGCCAGACGGCCACGGGGTGCATCTCACCGACCGTGGGATCATTGTCCGAAGTGATGGTCCATTCCGACGCGTCTACCATCCAGAAACGGGGATGGAAGACCACCAGCGTGTCGTCGCCTTCCACGAAGGTGTGACCCAGATAGGCGCTTTCGCCGGTCCCGTCGTCCCGGTAGCGGACGTCTCCGTCCTGGAACTGAAGCAGGAGCGTTTCGTTGTCGATGACCTGCATGCCTTTGAACCGGGTGGCTTCGGCCTGTGCCGAAAGCAGGAGAGCCGCTGCCGCGAGGGCCGTCCTGGCGAGGAAATGTCCGTTCATAATGAATGATTTAATGTGTGTAAGATACTGAAAATAATTGGATAATGCCCGGATTAATTGTTATATTTGTATCAAACTGACCATTTCCTGATTAAAACACTGATTCCTATGGGCAAAGAGATTTCAAGAAGATCGTTCCTGAAAACGGGGACGGCGGCCGCCATCGGGCTTTCGATGATTCCCGGAAAGGTTTTCGCCGAGAGTGCGAAGATGGC
>JAEEGJ010015241.1_pt1 | contig 17987 bp, 12 predicted proteins | sample 8958761 | NCBI WGS metagenome assembly JAEEGJ01 (sample SAMN16246546, study PRJNA631951) | gut metagenome | biome: gut microbiome; feature: rumen; material: RS-attached | host: Bos | place: Iran: Karaj | collected 2018-10
ATAAAGCAGGGTCTAAAACATCGTCTCTATTTGTCGCGGCGATAACAATAATACCCGAATTATCATTAAAGCCATCCATTTCAACGAGTAATTGGTTAAGTGTTTGTTCACGTTCATCGTTACCACCACCTAAGCCAGCGCCTCTTTGTCTACCAACAGCATCGATTTCATCGATGAATACTAAACATGGAGCGTTTTCTTTAGCGATTCTAAACATATCACGCACACGACCTGCGCCTACGCCAACGAACATTTCAACAAAGTCGGAACCGGAAATAGAGAAGAATGGGACACCAGCTTCACCGGCAACCGCTTTAGCGAGTAATGTTTTACCACATCCTGGAGGGCCCACTAAGAGGACACCCTTTGGCAACTTAGCACCAAACTTGGTGAATTTCTTTGGATCCTTTAGATAGTAAACGAGTTCTTCCATTTCAGCTTTTTCTTCATCCGCACCGGCAACATCGGCAAATTTGACTTTAGAATTTGCTTTTCTTGCACGTGAACGATTGAAGTCCATCGCTTGTCTATTGGAAGAATTGACTGTAGAAGTCATTCTAGAAAGTAAGAATAAGGTGATTAAACCAGAACCCACAATCAAGATGATTGTTGGTCCCCATTGTTCCCACCATGTTGTTCTATATGGATCGACACTATCATTTAAGATAAATTGATCTGCTTCTGGTAAACCAGAATTTGGACCATAGGTGTCTAAAGAATAAACTATTAAAGATGCGATTGATGTTGTTTCAAATTCATCTTTAGCGCCATTCTTGTTTAAGTCACCCCAGTACATGTCTTGTTCGAACATGGTAATTGGGATATTTAGTTCATATGAGTAAGTTACTGGTTTATTTTTGCTGTCGACTTTTACTGTGCCGTCTTCATTTAATGTTTTAGCTTTACCTGAAACATAAACCATGTTGTTACCGGCACGAATTTCAGCATCTTTGATATTGCCGTTATATAGTTGTGTAGCAAATTGTTCGGGGTTTAATACTGTTGCGTGGCCAAGATTTGAGAAAATGATCCAAGCAAGTAATCCAATAATTGCGGCGACGATAATTATAGAGAAAATAAAACTTCTTGATACTCTAGCACGAGGTTGTTGATTTTCTTCATCCATAAAATATCCTCCTTATAGAAGCGTTTGAATTATTATAATGTAGTTTCTTTTATTAATAAAGAAAAACGGTTTTAATCCTTTATTTTGACGTAGAAGTTAAGATCTGGAGTAATGACGAAATCTTTAAAATATCTAGGAACATAGATAATTTTCCCTTCTTTATTCAAGATAACTGGCCAACGATTTCTTAAAGAGGCAGGCATCTTCCAATCAATAAACATTCTCCTAAGTTCTTTGCTGTAATTTAAGATTTCAATAACATCTTCACTTTTGGCGTTTCTGATAGTAATTGGATAATCAGGAAGAGAGACGTTTCTATCGGAAGAATCCTTTGTGAAATCTAGATGGAAATAGTCAGTATCAAGAACACCAGGCTCATTGAGAACGAATGAATAATCAGATTCTTCAACATCCTCTTTGATGGAGATGGAATCATATTCTTTCATGAAACGTAAACCATCCACAATTAAAGAGACATTTGGCTTATCAGACGCTAAAACTTTTCTTAATTCTGCGCCTTGTTCTTTAGAGACGATAAAGTCATCTTTGACCTTACGACCAAGAGCCACGATGGCGTATAAGAACTCAATATCATTTAACCTATTATATTCTTCTATCTTATTTGATTTGATATTGGCCACGACATCCAAAATACGATGTAATTCTTTGTTCTCATTATCGATTTCTTCTAAGATCTTTTTTCTTTCTTCATTAGTCATTTTTTCGACTACTGAATGTCTAATTTGATTTCTTAAGAAGTGGTCTTCTAAATTAGTTTTATCGATAGCGTATGGCACATTAAACATCTTGCAATACATCATTAATTCGCCCTTACGATATTTAAGTAAAGGACGGATGATTTCAACGTCTGTAAAATAGCTGATTTCTTTAATTCCGAAATAATTGACAAGGTTTTTGCGCTGTTTTTGCATTAAATAGGTTTCAATGAGGTCGTCCTCTTGGTGCGCAACAAGTAACGCATCAAAATGATTAGTTTTAACAACATCAATGAAGAAATTATAACGGATATCTCTACATTTCTTTTCTAAGTTACTATCACCTAAATCTTCAGTGACACTTTTAACATAAATACCAATATTGTGATCGAAGCAATAATCACGTAATTTTGCTTCTTCATCATTAGCTTCCGCTCTTAAGTGATAATTGACATGCGCCACTGTAAATCTATAACCTTCTTTAACTAACATATCAAATAAGGCCATTGAGTCAGGACCGAATGAACACGCTAATAAATAATGTTTGTTTTTTTCTAAATTAAGCATCGCTATTTACCTTCTTTGTTAAGACTTCTTTATAGGTAGGAAATTCCCTTTTGTATCTTTCAATAAAAGTGATTTCCACAATTAAAACTCTGTTGCCCAAATGCAGTTCTAAAATATCGCCATTATGAACTTCGCTAGATGGTTTGCTGACTTTATCGTTGATTAAAATACGACCGCGATCTGCTAGTTCTTTTGCGACGGTTCTTCTTTTAATTAATCCTGATTGTTTTAAAACTAAATCTAATCTCATAACTATTTGATTTCTTGAACAGCAAAATGTTTTTGAATTTCTAAAAGACTCTTCAGGATGTTTTCTAAATCTAGCATCCAGTCTTTTCTTTTATTAAGTTGTATTTTAAATACATTATTAGCATAACTTATTTTTACAAAAGCTAAAAATGGAATGAGTGCTTCAAACAATATATTTCCGATTCCTCTGATATTTATATATTCATCGCCAAGCTTGATTTCCACTAGTTTTGGCTTTTCATCTAGTCTTAAGACATTTGCTTCCCTAACCAACAAATCAATGCTTCTTTTGACGAATAATAATTCAACTTCTTCAGGTAGGCGCCCATAAATATCTCTAGTTTTCTCTTTAATGTCTGATAATTGTTCTAAAGAAGAGGCGTGTAAAATGTCTTGATATAACTCGATTTTATCTCCTTCTTTAGCATAGCTATTCGGAATATAAGCATCGACATTAAGCACTGGATTAACTTCCACATTTTCTTCTATAACTTTTCCATCCATCTTTTCTTTAATGGCCTCATTAAGAAGCTTGATGTACATATCTAAACCAATAGAGTCGATAAATCCTGCTTGCTCTGGTCCTAAAATATCACCAGCACCTCTAATCATTAAGTCACGTTGGGCAATTTTATAACCACTACCAAGTTCGGTAAAATCTTGTAATGCTTTTAGACGTTTTTGTGCTTTTTCGTTCAATACTTTAAATTCGCTATACATTAAGTATGCGTAAGCGATTCTAGAAGAACGACCAACACGACCTTTAATTTGATAGAGTTGAGAAAGACCATAGTTCTCACTATCTTCCACAATAATCATATTAGCGTTAGGTACATCAATACCGTTTTCAATAATGGAAGTAGAAACCAAAACATCGATTTCACCTTCATAGAATTTCATCATGACATCTTCGATGTCTTCTCTATCCATTTTGCCGTGCGCTACACCAAAGGTGACATTTGGCATCATCTTTTGTAGGACCGCCACTCTGTTATATAAAGTAGCGATATTGTTATGTAAGAAGAATACTTGTCCGTTTCTTCCTAATTCTCTTTCAATTAATTCTTTAACAACATCCATCCTAAATGGGGTGACGTATGTTTGAATTGGCATTCTATCTTGTGGAGGAGTATCAATCTTTGACATACTTCTGACACCAATTAAGGAAATTTGTAATGTTCTTGGAATTGGGGTCGCGGTCAAAGTTAAAACATCGACATCGTTTTTAAGTTCTTTAATTCTTTCTTTTTGCTCCACACCAAAGCGTTGTTCTTCGTCGATAATTAATAAACCTAATTCATTAAAATGAATATTCTTAGAAAGTAAACGATGTGTACCGATGATTAAATGAGCTTTACCTGATTCAACTTGTTTTTCAAATTCGCTTTGTCTTTTCTTAGTAATTAATCTAGAGAAGATAGCGATATTAACATCAAAATTAGCAAAACGTTTTAACGCTAATTCGTAGTGTTGTCTAGCAAGTAATGTGGTTGGACATAAGATAGCCACTTGTTTACCAGATAAAATAGCTTTAAATGCAGCGCGGAAAGCAACTTCTGTTTTGCCGAAACCAACATCGCCACATAATAAGCGATCCATTGGAGCAGGAGATTCCATGTCTTTTTTGATTTCATCTAAAGCTCTTTGCTGGTCTTTAGTTAATTCATATTCAAACTCATCTTCAAACTGTTTTTGGAACTCATCATCTTCTTGGAATTGATAGCCTTTAATCTTGCTACGCTCAACATAAAGATTCATTAAACGTTCTGCTAAATCGTTGATACGAGCTTTAACTTTCTTTTTAGTATTTTCCCAGTCTTTACTATGTAAATGAGATAATCTAGGCGCAGCGCCTTCTTTTCCTAAATACTTTCTAACTAATTGGAATTGTGCCAAAGGCACATATAAGAATTCATTGCCCCAATAGGCAATCTTTAAATAGTCTTTGTGAACACCATCTATTTCTAAAGTTTGTAAAGCAACAAATTGACCAATGCCTTGATATTCATGAACGACATAATCTCCTGGTTCAAGTTCTTCATAGCTTCTTAGAATTGTGGCTTCTTTAAATCTATTATCAAATCTCGCGGTTCTAACTTTTTCGTTAAATAATTCAGCGCTTGTTAAATAAGCAACCTTATCTTCAGTTAAGGCAAAGCCAGAACTTAAATTAGTCAATGTAATACCAATCTTTCCTTCCTTAGGAAGATTAAAACCATCGACAACTTGATATGGAAGGTGTTGATGATCTAGTAATTGTTCTATTGTAACTATGTGTTCTTTATTATTAAGCGCTAAGACAATTTGATATTTATCAGTTAAATAGTTAAAGATAATGTTTAACGCGTCATTACTTTTACTAGCTTGATAAGGGATGTTATTAATTGGATAAGTGATAGACGCTGCGTTTTCAATAAATGAAGATGTCGTTACATGTTCATTAAATTTAACCAAACGATTGATATCTTGATATATTTCTAAACGCGATAAAGCTTTACCATTTTCATATAATTCATCTAAATAAACATGCGAATCGTTTTGAAGCAATTCATTGGAACTGTTGATGCCTGGTAAATCAATGAATATTTTCATCGCAGATTTGCAGTAATCAAAGATTGAGTAATGTTCGCTAGATAAGAAACCATAATACTTATATAGTTTTTCATCCATTTGACCTTCATTTAATTGATAAGCTAATTCATCAACTGTATCTCTTAACTTATCAAATAAAGATGGGCCTAATACTTGTTGCTCTTTTTCAAGCGCAGCATATAGTTTTTCACCACTAGCCAATCTATCTTTTTCACTAAATAAGATATCGGAAGCAGGTAAGATAGTTACTTCATCAATAGAATCAATAGATGTTTGTTTGGCAATATCAAAATATCTGATACTTTCAATTTCATCATCAAAGAATTCAATACGAACTGGATAATCATTATTAACTGAATAGATATCTAAGACATCACCTCTAATAGCAAACTGTAATGATTGATCAATTTTATTAACAAAGTAGTATCCATTAAGCACTAGTTTCTTGCGGATTTCACTTAAGTTATAATGTTGTCCTTTTCGTAATGAGAAAGTGCGCTGTTTAAATAGGTCTGGATCAGGTAAATAACGGCAAGCACTTGCCAAATTAGCGACCACGATAACGTGTTTTCTCTTCAAAAGCTCGTCTAAAACATAAAGTCTGTGAGCGGACATTTCTTTAGATTGAGCAATAGCCTCCGCACGAATAAGTTCGTCACAAGGGAAGAATAAGACATCATCCTTAGATAAGAATGAGACCAATGAACTATATACTTTTTGTGCTTTATATAAATTAGATGTGATTAATAAGTAAGAGCCTTTGTTTTTCTTATAATTTGAAGCTACTAAAAGAGCAATTCCATTATTATCATCGACGACAAAATGCCCCTTTCCTCTTTCTAGGAGGGGGGTAACCTTATTCTTTTGGAGCTTCTCAAAAAGGTTCAAACAATGACCTCTTTAATTGAATTTGTTCATCGCCCGATCAAAATCAGACTTTAACATCTCCTTTACTGCTCTTACAGCGTTAGCGATTGCTTCCTCAATTACGGGCATCTCATCTTTAAGTGGTTTACTAAGGACATAATCGATATTATCGTTATCTCCTGGTTCACCAATCCCGATTCTGATGCGCTTAATTTGTTCGGTTGATAAACAATCAATAATGTTTTGCATGCCTTTATGACCACCAGAAGAACCTTCTTTACGAAGTCTAATGGTTCCTGGTTCTAAAGCCATGTCATCAAAAATAACAACGATATCCTCTAGTTCAATTTTGAAATAATGAACTACTTCTTGGACCGCTGTTCCGCTTAGATTCATAAATGTTGTGGGCTTAAACAAGATTACATCTTGATCAAAGATTTTACCTCTACCCATTAAGCCATGAAATACTTCTTTATCAACATTGATATCAGCTTGGTCGCTTAAAAGATCGACCACCATAAAACCCATGTTATGACGAGTTCCTTCATATTTCTTTCCGGGATTACCTAAACCAACAATCAGTTTCATAAATCTATGCTGGAATATTATACACCAAAGATATTTATAAAACTAAATAAGTTTTGTATACTCTTTATAGTATGAAAGTCAAAGAATGGTTTAGAAGGCTTGTTGCTGGTTTAGCGATTGGCGCTGGAGCGGCAATACCTGGAGTAAGCGGGGCTGCTATCGCTGTCATCTTTAGAGTTTATGAAGATATCATCGGTGCCGTTAATAACTTTAGAAAGAAATTTGGCTGGGCCATTAAAGTATTAATCCCTATCCTATTAGGAATTATGCTTGCAGTTATTGCTTGCATTATTATTTTCTCTTATGCCTTTGAATATATGATGTTTGTCTTAATCTGTGTATTTGCCGGGTTCCTAATCGGTTCATTCCCTGGCATCACTGATGAAGTAAAAGGTGAAAAGATTAGTAGAAAATATGCTTTGTTAATAGCCGCAGGTGCGCTATTTGTTATTGCGCTAGGCGTATTAAATGTTATTGCTGGATTAAACGACTTCAGTGTTGAATCATTATTTGTCAGTTTACCTTGGTGGTTATATCTAGTTTTAATTCCAGTAGGTGCGGTTGCCGCGGTCGCTTTGACTGTTCCAGGATTATCAGGTTCGTTAATATTATTGATTCTTGGTTTTTATAGACCACTTGTGGACTATGTCAAACTATGGGCTAAACAAATGTTAACTGGTGATTTTACATACACCGGTGCCTTATTTGGTGTCTTAGGATGTTTCGCTGTTGGTTGTTTAATTGGTGTGGTTTTAGTTAGTAAAATCATGAATATCTTATTAGCCAAATGGAGAAAAGAAACATTCTTTGCGATTATCGGTTTTATTGCTGGATCAATATTAGTTTTATTCTGCAATTCCAATATTGTTAGTTACTATCGAGTCTGGGCTAACGCCTCTTTAGGCGATGCCTTTAAGATTCATCCAGTATTACCGATGTGGTTAGAAATTATTATTGGTATTTTAGTGTTAGCACTATGTGCTTTCTTAAGTTATAGATTAGTAGTTACTCAAAGAAAAAGAGCAGAGTTGGAGCAAAAAGAAGATGGAAATGAAGCAATACCTGAATGAGATGTTTTCCACGACTTTTCAAGTTAGTCCAGAAAAGTATTATAGTTGTGGCGGTAGATTTGAAGTATTAGGCAATCATACAGACCATAACCATGGTTTATGTATCGCTGCGACATGCAATTTATCTGTTTATGCAGCAATCAAGAAAAGAAACGATAAAATTGTAAAGATTCTCTCTGAAGGCTATGGTTATTATGAAATCGATTTAACAACTCTAAATAAGCTTAATGAAGAGATTGGTCGACCAACCGCTTTAATTAGAGGTATCGCTAAATATTTAGCTGATGCTAATTATAAGATTCTTGGTTTTGATGCCTATATAAAAACAGAAATTCCTAAAGGTGCAGGTGTCTCTAGTAGCGCTGCTTTTGAATTATTAATCGCTGAATTATTTAATGCATTACATAACAATAACAAGATTCCTTTACTTGAACTATGTAAAGCTGGCCAACACGCAGAAAACAATTACTACGGCAAGATGAGTGGTCTTTTAGACCAAATTGGTGTTGGCTTTGGTGGACTTAGTTATATCGACTTCGCGGAATTTACTCATCCAATCGTTGAAACATTAGATGTTAACTTTAGTGATTACCAATTCATTATTGTTAATACTGGTGGTAGTCACGCTGCACTATCAGATTTATATGACTCCATTCCAAAAGATATGTTTAAAGTAGCGGATTATTTCTCTAAGGGTTTCTTAAGAGAAGTTTACTATAAAGACATTTTAGAAAATAAAGAAAAGATTATTGAGCAATGTGGTGAATTACCATATCTAAGAGTGGAACATTTCTTGAAAGAATGTGAAAGAGTGCATAAAGCCTATGAAGCACTTAAACTTCACAACATTCCAATGCTCATTAAGATGATGAATGAATCCAGAGAATCATCCACGAAGTTATTACAAAATATGTATGTAGATAAAAAGGCTGGTTCACCATTAGAAGCGTGTGAATTAATTTATAAAGCATCCGATAAAAAGGCTGGCGTCAAGATTAACGGTGGCGGCTTTGCTGGTTCCGTGATTGCTTTAGTGCCTAAAGATAAAGTCACTAAGGTAGTTAAAGCCGCGAAAGATAAATACGGCAAAGACAACGTCTACTTAGTTAGTATTAGAGAAGAACAACCAACTGAGTTTTAGTTTGAGGTTTGTTTATGAATAATAAAATAGGTATTAGAAGATGGCTAGCGTTTATCCTAGCGGGTTTTGTTGGCCAATTAGCATGGGCTATTGAAAATAATTATTTCAATGTCTATGTCCGTTATTGTACGGATACTTATGACTTTATCCCAGTCATGACAATCGCTAGCGCCGCTGCGGCGACAATCACCACATTATTTATGGGTGCGGTAAGCGATAGATTAGGTAAAAGAAAATTATTAATTAGTTCTGGTTATATTCTATGGGGTATTTCCATTATCTTATTTGCCTTCTTAGATCCAACATCGACAAACTTACATATTGTTAATACCGCTTTTATGGCAGGCACAATGATTGTCATTATGGACTGTGTGATGACGTTCTTTGGTAGTACTGCGAATGATGCAGCGTTTAATGCCTTTGTGACTGATAACACCACAAATGATAATAGAGCTAAAGTAGAAAGTGTTTTATCTGTCTTACCTTTATTAGCCTTAATCGTTGTTATTTTAATTGCCGGTTTCTTTGTTGATATTTCCAAAGAAGATTTAGCCGCTGGCGCAGTTAAACGTTGGGATATCTTCTTCTATATCTTTGGTGGCATTACCTTATTAGTGGGTATTGTTTCATTCTTCTTATTACCAAAAGATGTCGTGCAACCAAATAAAGAAGGTAATTACTTCGCTAATGTCTTTTATGGCTTTAGACCAAAAGTCATCAAAGAGAATCCTGTTTTATATATTACTCTCGCGGCATTCATGGTCTTTAACATTGGCTTACAAGTGTTCATGCCATATTTCATTTTGTATGTGCAGGATATCTTATTAATTACCGGTACCGCATTTACTATATCGTTAGGTATTGTCTTATTAGGCGCCAGTGCGATTACCATTGTCTTTGGCTTATTCATGGATAAGATTGGCAAAAACAAGATCATGATTCCTGGCTTAGTAGTTGGTGCGATTGGTGGCGCGATTATCTTCTTTGTCCCAGTTGGTCAAAACTTTACTCAACCTGGTTTAATTATAGGTGGCATTGTCTTAATGACAGGTTATCTAGTTAGTACAGCAGTATTAGGGGCGAAAGTAAGAGACTATACTCCGATTAAGGAAGTTGGTTTATTCCAAGGTGTGAGAATGATCTTTGTTGTGTTGATCCCAATGATTATTGGTCCATTAATTGGTGATAGTTTATGTAAATCTATGGGTGAAGCCTATGTTAATGACTTAGGTGCGACAGTCTATCCTCCTAATAAATGGTTATTCTTAGTAACTGGCATTGTCTTCTTATGTGCGATTGTTCCAGTTATCTTAATGATTAGAAAGGAAAAGAAACTCAATGAGTCAAGTGCCACTGAGTGAGTATCCACGTCCCCAACTTAAAAGAGATTCCTATATTTGCCTAAATGGCTTATGGGAATATGCCATTAAACAAACGGAAGAAATTCCTGAGGTTTTCGATGGACAAATATTAGTACCTTATTCTCCAGAAGTAGAAAAAAGTGGCGTTAATAAAAAGGTCATGCCAGAAGACTATCTTTTCTATCACCTTAAATATGAAATTCCAAAAGAATTTATCAAAGATAAAGTCATTCTTCATTTTGGGGCGGTCGATCAAATCGCGGAAGTGTTTATAAACGGCCAATTTGCTCTTAAACACATTGGTGGTTTCCTCCCCTTCTCTTTAGATATCAAACCATTCTTAAAAGATAACAATGTGGAAATCGTTTTAAGAGTGCAAGATACTACGAATAGTTCATATCATTCTTCTGGTAAACAGTCCTTAAAGCCGGAAGGCATTTGGTATAAACAACAATCTGGTATTTATATGCCAGTATGGATGGAAAGTGTAAAGGAAGGCTATATTGAAAAACTAAAAATCACACCTAATATTGATAAAAATTCCGTTAATATTAGATTCACGTCCTCTATAAAATCAGCAAAACTTTTACTTAATAATCAAGAAGTAACTGTAGAAGCGGATAAAGATAACATCATTAAGATTGATAACCCGATTCTATGGTCACCAGAGAATCCATACTTATATGAATTTGTGATTTATAACGAAGTAGATAAAGTCGAAAGTTATTTTGCGTTAAGGAAAGTTTCTTTGATTAAAAACGAAAAAGGCAAACTGGTTATCGCTCTAAATAACAAAGAATACTTTATGAAAGGCGTCTTAGATCAAGGCTATTATCAAGATGGTCTATTAACCCCTAATTCTGATGAAGATTATATAAACGATATTATGCTCGTTAAGAATCTTGGTTTTAATGTTTCTAGAAAACACATCAAGATCGAATCGCTTAGATGGTATTATCACTGCGATAGATTAGGTCTACTTGTGTGGCAAGACTTTGTTAATGGTTGCACTAAATATGATTTCTGGCTTAACCAAGTGCCTTTGTTTGTCAGGTACAAGATTAATGACCATAAATATAAGAAGTTCTTTAGAGAAAACGAAGAAGGTAGAAAAGAAGCTTATCAAGAGTTTTTAGACACTATCGATTTATTATATAACTCTCCATGTATTGTCCTTTGGACAATCTTCAATGAGGCATGGGGTCAATTCGACGCTAAAGAGATTTATGAAAAGTTAAAAGTTGTTGATCCAACTAGATTATATGACCACGCTTCAGGTTGGCATGACCAAGGTAGTAGCGATGTTAAATCCATGCACATCTATAAATGGAAAGTTAAAGTTCCAAGTAAACGCAAAATCAAAAATAGAGCGTTCGTCTGTTCTGAGTGTGGCGCCTATATCCTTGATAAACGTTTAAAAGAAGCGAAGAAAAAAGAAGGATTCATTTATCTTCTCTTCAACAACAAAGAAGACTTCCAAAAAGAATACATTAGATTCATTAACGAAGAAATCATTCCTGCCAAGAATAACGGCATGTCCGCATTTATCTATACGCAGTTAAGTGATGTTGAAGAAGAGATGAATGGTTTTGTTACTTACGACCGCAAGGAAATAAAGGTTGATACAGAAACAATCAAACAAATAAACGATACAATTTAAAAGGTGGCTAAGCCACCTTATTTTTTAACCAAGTTTTAACTTCTTTTGGTACATGCCATATATCTTACGCGAGGCAAATGACTTAAGGTTATAGCCTGGTACCAAGAAGGCAATGATTAATAATGAACGATATCTCAGTTTATTGAATAGCTTTTTGTCGATTGCTTTAAGTTCCTTTTGGAAATCTTTAAATACTTTTTTTCTAATTTCCTTATCTTCTTTAGTGCCGACGATTGTCATAAAAGTAACCGCACCAATAATCATTAAGAACTGCCACATATATTGATATAAGTGTTTAGGAAAGCTTTTTAATTTCTCTAAAGAATTAGATTCAAACATAATTCTAAAGACACGCATTTGTTGTTCGTATCTTTTGCACATCGTACCATAGTTAATGGATTGGTCCGCTCTACCGATAAAGTAATGATAGAAATCTAAATCATGATAATAAAGATTCTTCATAAATGGTAACGGTACATAAGCATAGATATCATCAACATAGAATGTGTGATTTGGTAAATTCATACCCGATTCTCTAAGCTTTTCTGTCTTATACATTAAGGAGTGCATTAAGAAAACTGTTTCTAAACCAATGCGCTTAATATCGTTCCAAGTAAAGACTTTATCGATTGGTAAATACTTACGATAATTCATTGAGTACTGCGAATTATCAGAAGCGTGTTCATAAACATAGTTTGTGATATATAAATCAATATCCACATTTTCGTTCATGTGTTTCTTGATCAAGTCAATCATAGTAATGACGTCATTAGTTTCAACCCAGTCATCACTATCAACGACTTTATAATATAAACCTTGAGCAGCGTGAAGACCGGCCATAACGCCCGATCCATGACCACCGTTTTCTTTTTGAATAGCTTTTACAATAGTTGGGTATTTCTTCTCATACTCATCCGCAATCTTACCAGTATCATCTTTAGAGCCATCATTAACGATAATAACTTCGATATCATCACCAACAGCGACAAGATTATCGATAACATGCCTCATGTAATCTTGGGAATTATATGAAGGGATAGTAAATGTAATGTATTTCATAGCAAAGATATTTTAGTAGTTATTTTCAATAAAGCAACCTTATTTAACTAATCGTTCAACGAGTTGAAGGGCTTTTTCCACGACGACATCCATGTTGTAGTAGGAGTATGTTCCTAAACGCCCACCGAAATGTACTTTCTGATTTTTTTCGGCTAGTTCTTTATATTTTGCGTAGAGCTCACCATTCTTTTGATCGTTGATTGGATAATATGCTTCATCTCCTACTGACCAAGTTTTGGAATATTCTTTTGTGATAACAGTTTTATTACTTTTTTGTGTAGTATCAAAATATTTATGTTCTGCGATACGAGTATATGGGATTTCATATTCTGTATAGTTAACAACGGCAACACCTTGATAATCTGGTTGGTCTAAAACTTCTTCTTCGAATCTTAAAGACCTCCATTCAAGCGCACCATAGCAGTAGTTAAAGTATTTATCGATTTCACCTGTATAGATAATTTGATCAGCTAAAGAATCTAATTCATCTTTATGTTCTAAATAATCAACGCCCAATCTAACTTCAATACCATTAAGCATATTAGCGACCATCTTGGTGAAACCACCAATTGGAATGCCTTGATAGATATCATTGAAGTAATTGTTGTTATATTCATATCTCACTGGTAAACGAGAAATAATAAATGGTGGTAATTCATTACATGGTCTGCCCCATTGTTTTTGGGTATAGCCTTTAACAAGCATTTCATAAATGGTGCGGCCCACCATCGAAATCGCCTTTTCTTCAAGGTTTTTTGGCTCTTTAATATTTGCTTCTTTAATTTCGCTTTCTATGCGCTCACGCGCCTCTTCAGGCGTGTTAACACCAAAAACTTGATGGAAGGTGTTCATGTTAAACGGCATATTGTAATATTTGCCCTTATAATAGGCAATTGGCATATTGATATAATCGTTAAATTTGATGAACTGATTTAAATAATCCCACACTACTTTATTAGAAGTATGGAAAATATGTGGTCCATACTTATGAACTTGGATGCCTTCTATTTCTTCGGTATAGATATTACCCGCAATATTTTTTCTTTTTTCAACTACTAAGACTTTATAACCGCGTTTATTTAATTCATGAGCGCAAGTCGCGGCGAATAAACCCGCCCCCACGATGAGGAAATCATACTTTTTCATACTAGAATCATTATACACGTAAACGCACGCAAAGAACAAAACAGAGTTTTATTATTGACAAGTTCGCATACGAACTCCATAATTTAAGTTAATTGTTAATGTTTATGGAACAAAGAAGTAAAAAAGAAGAATTAATACCATTATTTAGAGTCATCGATAAAGAATTCAAAAAAGATTTTGAAAGAAGACTATCCAAATACGATCTTACCGCTCAACAAGGTCGCCTTTTGTTTTATATTAATTGGAATGTTTGTAACGGCAACAAAGTTAGACAAGTTGATATTGAGAAAAACTTTCAATTAACTAAATCAACAGTCCACGGATTAATAAACCGTATGGAGAAAGCTAACTTGATTATTAAAAACAAAGAAAAGAACAACCAATATATTGAAATCAGTGATAACTGCAAAAAGATATTGAATGATGTCTTCTCGCAAAGAATGGAATGTTTAAACAAAATGACTTCTGGCCTTAGTGAAGAAGAAATCGAGACATTACATAGTCTATTAATGAAAATATATGACAATAGAGATAAAGGAGGGTGCAAATAGATGTTCAAAGCTTTCAAAAAAGTATTTAAAAGCGTCAGAGAATATAAGAAGTACGCGATTATTACTCCTTTATTCATGATTGGTGAAGCGGCGGTTGAATGCGCCCTACCATTCATCATGACTTTATTTGTCGACAGCATCAAAGATGTTGACAATGTTGCCGCTTTACTTCCTTATATCTTCGCTATTTTGGGTATGGCGGTAGTTTCCATTACATGTGGCATTTTAGCGGGTAGATTTGCTTCTATTGCTTCCTGTGGTTTTGCTAAAAATTTAAGAAATGATTTATATAGAAAAGTTGAAAGTTTCTCTTTTGAAAATATCGATCATTTCCATGCTTCTAGCTTAGTAACAAGAATGACAACAGACGTCACAAATGCCCAGCAATCATTTGCGATGGTTATCCGTATTGTTATTAGAGCGCCATTGATGCTTATCTTCTCGGCGGTCATGGCGTTTGTTACCGGTGGCAATATGGCGTGGATCTTTGTGGCCGCGATTCCTGCGATTGGCATTATCTTCTTTGTCTTAGCGAGATTTGCGATGGGCATCTTTAGAAGAGTCTTTAAGAGATACGACGCGCTTAACGAATCAGTGCAAGAAAATGTCGCTGGCATGAGAGTGGTTAAATCATTCGTCAGAGAAGACTACGAAGATAAAAAATTCAGTACTGCTTCTAGTAGCTTATCTAAAGACTTTATTAAAGCGGAAAAGATTGTGGCGTTGATGACACCATCTATGAATACAGCAATACACGTTGTCTATCTATTGACAATGTATTTCGCCGCTTTAATCATCTTCAATACATCTTATCCGGTATTAAATAAACAAGGTGAACTTGTTCCAGGTGGTGGCGATTTAACTATTGCCCAAATGTCCGCTTTACTGACATATGGTATTCAAATCTTAATGTCCATCATGATGATTTCTATGATTGTCACTATGTTAGTCATGTCATTTGAAGCAATTAGACGTATTGGTGAAGTTCTTGATGAAGAACCCACCATTGTGGATCCAGAAAATCCAGTCATGGAAGTCGAAGATGGTTCTGTCATCTTTAATAACGTTTCATTTAAATACAATAAAGAGGCTGAAAGATATTCGGTGGCTAACTTAAATATCAATATTAAGTCTGGTCAATTCGTTGGCATTATCGGTTCCACTGGTTCTGGTAAATCAACATTAGTCAATTTGATTTCTAGATTATATGACACCACTGAAGGCGAAGTTATAGTTGGTGGTCATAATGTTAAAGAATATGGCTTAAAACCACTTAGAGATAGTGTCGCAATGGTTCTTCAAAAGAACTTCTTATTCAGCGGCACCATTAGAAGCAATATGCAATGGGGTAATAAAGAAGCCACTGATGAAGAAATAATTAAGGCTATTGAAATCGCCCAAATCCCAGATGTGTTAAAACATTATCCAGATGGCTTAGATCATGTTGTGGAACAAGGTGGTGCGAACTTCTCTGGTGGTCAAAAACAAAGATTATGTATCGCTAGAGCGATTTTAAAGTCTCCTAAGATTCTAATCTTAGATGACTCTACCTCTGCGGTTGATACAAAAACAGATAAATTAATTAGAAGAGCGTTAAAGAACGATTTACCTGCTATGACAAAGATCGTTATCGCTCAAAGAATTAGTTCAATTGAAGAAGCTGATCAAATCATTGTTTTAGATAATGGTGAGATTAACGCTATCGGAACACACGATGAGTTATTAAAGAGCAACGAGATTTATAAAGAAGTCTATGTTTCTCAAACTCAGAAAGGAGGAAATTAATATGCCTCCAAGAAGACAATGGCAAAAACCTAAAAAGGGCACTATCAAACGTTTAGTTAAAACCTTATGGAAAAACTTTAAGTTTGGTTTAATCATTTCCCTTATTTCATTAATCTTCTCCATCATCGTTAATCTCTGTGGTAGCGTCTTCGCTTCTTTAATTACAGAAGTATTAACTAAATCTATTGTCGGCGGCTTAAACGCCTTTACAGATAAGATTCCAGTCAATCTACTTAATATGATTGGCTTTGAAACTAACTTAACTGAATTAGTAATTGCTTTGGCAAGTATTTACGCAGTTGGTGTTCTTTGCTCATGGGCATGGACCCGCACAATGGCGGTTGTCTGTCAAAAATATTTGAACTTATTCCGTATTGAGATGTTCTCTCATATGCAAAAACTCCCAATCAAATACTTTGATACCCACCAAAAAGGTCAAATCATGTCGTTATACACTAACGATATCGATACGATTAGACAATTTGTTTCACAAGCCTTACCAAATATGTTTGCGACAGGCTTAACAATCGTTGGTTGTATCTTCGTCATGCTCAGCTTATCTATTTGGATGACATTAGTAGTCTTATTAGGTACTGTCGCTATGATGTTTAACACCAAACTCATCGGTGGACGTGCTTCTAAGTACTTCGTGGCCCAACAAAGAAGCTTAGGTAAAGTTGAAGGTAATATTGAAGAAAGCATTACTGGTCTTAAGGTTATCAAAGTCTTCACGCACGAAAACGAAAGTTTCGAAGGCTTTGAAGAACAAAACAAAGAATTATGTAAGAACGCCACTATCGCGAATATCCATGGCAATATCATGGGCCCAATCAATGGCAATATTGGTAACTTTGTTTATGTATTTGTCGCAATCTTAGGATGCATTCTTTATATCACACCTGGAACATTTAACTTATCAATGACAGGCGGTATTCAAGAAGTAGATGCTGCAACATTCTATTCTAAATTGTTAGTCCCATTCTTAATGCTTTCTAGAATGTTCTCTAATAACGTTAATAACTTCTCACAAAATATCATGTTTGTGGTCATGGGTACTGCAGGTGCATCTAGATGTTTTGATTTAATTGATGAAAAAGTTGAAACAGATGATGGCTATGTCACATTAGTTAATATCAAAAAACATGAAGATGGTACATTTGAAGAAACTAAAGAAAAGACTAGAGATTATGCTTGGAAGCATCCACATCAAGCAGATGGCACGATTACATATACTGAACTTAAAGGCGATATTGTTTTAGATAGTGTTGATTTCTCTTACACAGGAGAAAAACTAGTTCTTAAGAATGTTAGTGTTTACGCTAATCCAGGACAAAAGATTGCCCTCGTTGGTGCGACTGGTGCTGGTAAAACCACTATTACTAACTTAATTAATAGATTCTATGACATCGCTGATGGAAAAATCAGATATGATGGCATCAACATCAATAAGATTAAGAAAGACGATTTACGTCACTCATTAGCGGTTATTCTTCAAGATGTGAATTTATT
>JAEEGJ010015242.1_pt1 | contig 17986 bp, 15 predicted proteins | sample 8958761 | NCBI WGS metagenome assembly JAEEGJ01 (sample SAMN16246546, study PRJNA631951) | gut metagenome | biome: gut microbiome; feature: rumen; material: RS-attached | host: Bos | place: Iran: Karaj | collected 2018-10
AGGTGCACGACGAACTCAACTTCGACGTCATCCCCAGCGAGTTGGACAAGGTGCAGCGCATCGTCATCGAAGAGATGGAAGGCGTGTACAAGGGCAACGTCCGTCTCACCGCCAGCCATGGCACCGCCAGCAACTGGCTAGATGCACACTAGCCCTTGATCCATTTCCATATTGTCATTAACTAAGGACTAGAAACCAGGGACTAAATTATTTTCAAAGAAATATTGCTCTATTTGAAAAAAAAGCAGTACCTTTGCCGCGCTAAAACGAGATTCGGGGTGTAGCACAGTTGGTTAGCGCGCCACGTTCGGGACGTGGAGGCCGGAAGTTCGAGTCTTCTCACCCCGACTCAAGCACAGGGCTGATGCAGTCAATGACTGCGTCGGCCTTTTTTATTTGCAGAAGACTTTTTGCAATTGTGGAAAAAAGTTGATAATTTCGCAGTCGAAAAAGCTATCAGACTCATGAAACCGACCAGAATCACCCAACTTAACCTGGACGATGTGCCCCAGGTCTATCATAATCTCAAGTATAACGACGGCGAGATCTATTTTGCCGACAACATCACGTCCATCCCTGGACTGATGAAACAGTTCAAGGTCAATTTCATCGCCTACGTCATCGTGACCGAGGGTCGGCTCACGCTGGACATGAATGGCGTCAACCACCAGTTAGAGAGGAATTGCTCGTTGTTTGTGGATCGCAACATGGTGATTGATAACGTGAAGCATACCGAGAATTTCAATTGCGTCATCTGCGCCATGAGCACCGATATGGGATTCGCCTTCTTCAACAAGAGCCTGTTGCAGTCCATCATGCACATCATGGCTAATCCTGTCATCAAACTCGAGCAAGATGAGGTGGACCTGATGATGAAGTACTATGAATTGCTGGTTTTCAAGATGGACCACCCGGAGATGAACTTCGGTCGCGAGACAGTGCGCGACATCATCCGCTGTTTTGCTTATGACCTGCTGTCCAACATCAACAAGCACCTAGACAACGATGCCGAGGGCGACATGCTGCGCCAGAGCGACCGCATCTACCGCCGCTTCATGCTCCTGCTTGCCGAGAACAGCAACGTGAACCGCAGCGTCAAGAACTATGCCGATGAGCTGTGCGTCTCACCCAAGTACTTGACCAGCGTGTGCCGCAAGCACAGCGACTACACCGCCAGCGAACTCATCGCCACAGCCGTGATTGGACGCATCAAGCAACTGTTGCTGTACAGTGACCTGAGCATCAAGGAAGTGGCTACCGAAATGGGCTTCGATAACCTGTCATTCTTCGGGAAATATGTGAGAAAGCATTTAGGACTCTCGCCCAACCATTACCGCAAAGCCAACAACTACGGCAAATGATGCCGTCATCACAGGGGCTACTCTTTGGATGACAAATTCTCAAGCATCTGCTCTGCATTGAGGCCTGTGACCGGATGATGCCAGTCGGGGGCCAGCCACATCATCGGGCGCAAGAAGAAATCGCGCTCGGCCATATGAGGATGCGGCACCTGTAACGTTGGGGTGTCGATGACCAGGTCATCAATGGCCATGATGTCGATGTCCACCAGGCGGTCGATGTAATGGCCTTCCTGATCGCGGTGTGACGCACTGCCCAGCTCTCGTTCAATCTCATGAATGTGGTCGAGCATCTCATGGGGAGCCATGTCGCTCTCAAGCATCACACCCAAGTTCATGAAATGGTTCTCGCTCTCAAATCCCCACGGCTCGCTCTCGACGATGGGCGACACGCTGCAGCCGCCTGCGGTTGCCGCAAGAGCAACGACGGCGCGATAAAGGTTATCGCGCCGGTCGCCTATATTACTACCTATATTCAGGTAATAGTTCATGTCATTACAGGGTCTTGTGAACCTCGATCTCCTCAAAGGCCTCGATGATGTCCATCTCCTGCAGGTCATTATAGGACTTGATGCTGAAGCCGCAGTCATATCCGCTGGTGACCTCCTTGGCATCATCCTTGAAGCGCTTGAGCGATGCCAATTCACCCGTGTGGATAACGATACCGTCACGGATGACACGCACCTTGGTGCCACGTTTGATTTTGCCCTCGATCACCATTGCGCCGGCGATGGTGCCCACCTTGCTGATGTGGTAAACCTGGCGCACCTCGGCGCTGCCGGTAACCTCCTCCTTGATGTCGGGCTGGAGCATTCCTTCCATAGCGCTCTTGACCTCCTCGATGGCATCATAGATGATGGAGTACAGACGGATGTCCACACCCTCTTGCTCAGCGGCACGCTTGGCTGATGCCGACGGACGCACCTGGAAGCCCACGATATAGGCATCGCTGGCTGCTGCCAGAGTGACGTCGCTCTCGGTGATGGCACCCACAGCCTTGTGGATGACATTGACCTGAACCTCTGGGGTGGAGAGCTTGATGAGCGAGTCGCTCAAAGCCTCGATGGAGCCGTCCACGTCACCCTTGACGATGATGTTCAGCTCGTGGAACTCACCCAGCGCACGACGGCGGCCGATGTCCTCGAGGCTGACACGCGTCTGAGTGCGGCGACTCAGCTCACGCTGCAACTGCTCGCGCTTGTTGGCAATCTGACGGGCCTCCTGGTCGGTGTCCATGACGTTGAACTTGTCACCGGCGGTGGGAGCGCCGTCAAGACCCAGAATCAGTGCGGGAGTCGACGGGCCGCTCTCGGTGATGCGCACGTTACGCTCGTTGAACATGGCCTTGACCTTACCATAGTGAGTACCGGCCAGCACAATGTCGCCCACATGTAGGGTGCCATTGTCGACCAGCACGGTGGCGATGTAACCGCGACCCTTGTCCAGCGACGACTCGATGATCGAACCGGTGGCCTTGCGGTTGGGATTTGCCTTGAGGTCAAGCAAGTCGGCCTCTAGCAGCACCTTCTCCATCAAGTCCTCGACTCCGATACCCTTCTTGGCCGAAATGTCCTGGCTTTGATACTTGCCGCCCCAGTCCTCGACCAAGTAGTTCATGTTGGCAAGCTCCTCCTTGATTTTCTCGGGATTGGCGCCCGGCTTATCAATCTTGTTGATAGCGAAAATAATGGGCACGCCTGCAGCCGAAGCGTGGTTCAGTGCCTCGACCGTCTGCGGCATCACGCTATCGTCGGCAGCGACAATCACAATGACGATATCGGTCACCTTGGCACCGCGGGCACGCATAGCGGTGAATGCCTCGTGACCGGGGGTGTCCAGGAAGGTGATGCGGCGACCATTGGGCAACTTCACGTTATAGGCACCGATGTGCTGGGTGATACCGCCAGCCTCACCGGCAATGACGTTAGAGTTGCGGATGTAGTCCAGCAACGATGTCTTACCGTGGTCAACGTGTCCCATGACAGTAACAACAGGGGGACGCTGAACGAGATCGGCGGGATCGTCCTCCTCTTCGCTGATGGCCTCGGCAACCTCGGCGCTGGTGTATTCGGTCTTGAAGCCGAATTCATCGGCCACGATATTGATGGTCTCGGCATCGAGACGCTGGTTGATGCTCACCATCACTCCCAGGCTCATACAAGTGGCGATAACCTTGTTGATGGGCACGTTCATCATGATGGCCAAGTCGTTGGCCGTCACAAACTCGGTGAGCTTCAGAATCTTGCTCTGTGCTGCTGCCAATGCTGCTTCTTCACGGGCTTCCTCGCGGGCCTCCTCGCGTTTCTCGCGACGGCGGTTGGCGGCTTTCTTGCTTGTCTTGGCGGTGAGACGTGCCAGCGTCTCCTTCATCTGACGCTGAACATCCTCCTCGCTGACTTCGGGACGCAACGGCCTGCGGTTCTTCTTGTCCTTACCGCGCTTGCCGCCCTGGTCGTCCTTGTTACCACGGCCTTTGCCCGATTGCGAGGCAACCTGGTTGCCGGCGCTCTCGATATCGACCTTTTCCTTGCCGATGCGTTTGCGTTTTTTCTTGCCGGTACCGTCGGCCTGAGCCTTGGCGATGCGCTCGTTGCGCTTCTCCTCCTTGCTCTTCTTGCGGGGGCGGGTCTGCTGGTTGAGGGAGGTCAGGTCCACCTTGCCCACCACCTTGAGCTGCGGGCCGCCGACAGTCTGAGAGACGGGCTTGAACACGTCTTCTTCCTCCTTGGGCTCCGAAACCTCCTCGGGCTCAGGTGCGGTTTCCACAACGGGTGCCGCGGCCTGGATTTCCTGTTCTTCCACAGGCTTCTTTTCCTCGACGGGCATCTCGACAGGCTTCTCCTCTACCTTCGTTTCCACCTTTGTCTCGACAGGTTTCTCATCGGTCTTGACGGATTCCTTTTCGGGAGCGGGAGCCGGCTTACTGGTCTTGGGCTTTTTGGTGCTGTCCAGGTCTATCTTACCCAAGATTTTAGGCTTCGGGCCAGGGACTACAGTTTTGATTTCATGCGACTCGGCCTTGGCGGCATTCTGCTTAGCTTTTTCCTTTTGACGCTCGTTGGCCATGTGGTCCGACTTGCTCTTGAGTTCCATGTCGGGCTTGAACTCCTTGACAAGCATCTCATAGACGTCGTTATCGATGCGCGCATTGATGCTGGCGTCGATTTCGATGCCCTTCTTGTGCAGGAACTCTTCGATGGTTTGCCTACCCACATTTAAGTCCGCGATGACTTTACTGATTTTTATCGCCATATAATGTATTTTATCGATTCGCTTTCGGCAATATGCTTTCGGCTTACTGTATTTGTTGCTCTTTGAGAAGTGAATGAATAATAAAAGTTTGTTGCGACCTTAGTTAAAACCTGACGGGATTAATCCTCAAACTCGGCACGCAGGATGGCCAGCAGGTTGTCAACAGTGTCCTCCTCGAGGTCGGCCTTGTCGATGAGGTCCTCACGCGGTGTGCGCAATACCGACTTGGCGGTTGCCAGACCCACGTTCTTGAGAGCCTCGATAACCCACTCGTCAACCTCGTCCTTGAACTCATCCAGATAGATGTCTTCCTCGGTCTCGGTCTCAACGTCACGGTAAACGTCGATGCTGTAGCCGGTAAGGATGCTGGCGAGCTTGATGTTCAGGCCGCCCTTGCCGATGGCCAGCGAAACCTCTTCGGGACGCAGGAACACCTCGGCATGCTTGTTCTCGTTATCCAGACGGATAGACGAAATCTTGGCGGGGCTCAACGCACGCTGGATGAGCAGCTGGGGATTGCTGGTGTAGTTGATCACGTCAATGTTCTCGTTGCGCAGCTCGCGCACGATACCGTGGATGCGGGCACCCTTCACGCCCACGCAAGCGCCCACGGGGTCGATGCGGTCGTCATAGCTCTCGACAGCAATCTTGGCACGCTCACCAGGGATGCGTGCGACGGCGCGGATGACGATGATGCCGTCATGAATCTCGGGCACCTCCTGCTCGAATAGGCGGCGCAGGAAGTTCTGACTCGTGCGAGAAACGATCACCTTGGGGTTGTTGTTGGTGTTGTCCACACGCTCAATCACGGCGCGCACCACATCTCCCTTGCGGTAGATGTCGGTAGGAATCTGTTCCTCCTTGGGCAAGAGCAACTCGTTCTTGTCCTCGTCGAGAAGCAGCACTTCACGCTTCCATACCTGATAGACCTCACCGGCAACCAGTTGGCCCTCAAGAGCCTTAAACTTGGTATAGATGGCATCCTTCTGCAGGTCAAGAATCCTGCTGGCCAACGTCTGGCGCAGGTTCAGGATGGCGCGTCTGCCGAACTTGGCAAAGTCAATCTTGCGGGTATGATCCTCGCCCACCTCACAGTCGGGATCATCGTCGGCACGGGCTTCACTCAGCGAGATCTGCTTGTTGGGGTTCTCCACCTCACCGTCTTCAACGACTTCCAGGTTCTGATAGATTTCGCAGTCACCCTTGTCGGGGTTGACAATCACGTCAAAGTTATCGTCATTGCCGAACATCTTAGACAGCACGCTGCGGAAAGACTCCTCCAGCACGCTGATGAGTGTCGTCTTGTCGATGTCCTTGAGTTCTTTAAACTCGGCAAACTGTTCGGTCATGTTGACCGCTTCTTCTCTTTTAGCCATAATGTTTTCTTAACAGTTGTCAGTCTTCAGTTGTCAGTCTTCAGCGGCATCCGCCTTCATCTCTGAAAACAGGAAACTGATAACTAAATTTTTATGATATTCTTTGTTTGTTTAATGTCACTGTAATTGAAGCGCTCTTGCTCCTCGACCATCTCGGGGCGTTTCTTGCCCTCGAGTTTCTTCTTCACGGTCATCGTCAGGGTGAAGCCCTCGTCGTCGGCATCGGCGATGACACCCTTGAGTTTACGGCCGTCGCCGGTGAGCACCTCGACCTCATAGCCGATGTTCTTGCGGTACTGGCGAGGCAGGATCAGTGGCGAGGTGATGCCGTAGGAGCCCACGGTCAGTTCGTAGTCTTCCTCGTCACGGTCAAATGCGGCAAGCACAGCGTCGTTCACCGCCACACAGTCATCGATGGTGATGTCCTCGTCGCTGTCAAGAGCCACATCAATGATATTGTCCTTGTTCACCTTAAGGGTGACCAGGTACATCTTGGTGCCTTCAAGCGCCTCGTTAATCACTTTCTCCAGTTCCGTCTTGTCAATCATATTCTTTAGTTTCTAGTCCCTAGTCCTTAGTTTCTAGTTTTGAGGCTTTAGTGCAAGCCTTTGGGCACTACCTAAAGCCGAATTATAATAAAAACGAGGAAGCCCGAGTGCCCCCTCTCACGAATGCTGGCGCAAAAGTACTCTTTTTCTCGCACACACGCAATAAGTAATGTAAAAAGCGCCCTAAAACAATAGATTTATTCACAACATTTAACATTATTTAAGCACCAACTGACTCATTCATCCCTATGACAGCCTCAATTTCGCACAAAATGACGCCATGACAACAGTTTTTTCATGGTGCTTTAGAGGCGGCAGATGTCTTGGTTGAATGGTTGCCTCGCCCGGCAAAAAATCAAACAAATCTGTCACAAATCAACCCTTTTTGTATATTGATTTGATTCAGATTTGTTCGATTTCTCGGGCGCTGCCCGATCATTATTCCAACTGGCACCGTGTTGATTGATTCTCAGCAACACGATGCCATTCTTTCAATGAGAATCACTCAACCCAATACCCCGTGAGGAGGTAGTCGATGAGTGTTGTCACGTCGTTAATGTCCACTCCGCCAAACAGGTCACAGTTGGCCGCTTCCAGGTCAACACCCGTGGTGTCGCCGGTGAGCAGATAGTCGATGAGCGCGGTCACATCGTTGATGTCAACGTCGCCGTCCATGTTCACGTCGCCACGGGAGTTATAGAACGACATTGAGTTCACCTCACCGTAATAGCCGGCCCAAGCGCCATTGCTGGCACCTATCATCCAATGGATGGTGTGCTGACCACTGGGCACAGTAGCCATGTCAACTTCTATCACACCGGCCACGGTCTTGCCGCTGACGGGAAGCGTGCCAACTACCAGATTGGCCACATCGTCGTCAAACCAGTAGCAGTAACTGACGAGTTCCACGTCCTCCTCCACTTCCTCGTGAGGAATGATGAAGTGCACGGTCTTCTGCGAACTCCACAGGCCCAGGTCGTCCTGGGCGCGCATGGTCAGCGAGTGCAGGCCCGCAGGCAGCGACGAGATGTCGACCGTTGCCACCGAGGCACCGATGGCCTGACGCGCGGTATAGTTGTTGTCGAACCACACCTCCACCCGTTGTATCTGAGTGGCGGCCGAGTTGTCTATCTCGTGGGGAATGATGAACGCCCGGGTCATCGCGGAGCTCCACACGCCCTGGTCGTCCTTGACACGCATCGTGAACCAGTGCAGTCCCGCAGGCAGCGACGAGATGTCGAGTGTGGCGGGCGAGGCACTGATGGCCTGGCGCGCAGCAAAGTTGAAGTCAAACCAGGCTTCGCGCTCGGTGGCACCACCCTGGGCCGCCGCCACCATGCTGCTGCAGATGGCGAGCGCCGATAAGCAATATTTGAGAATATTCATAGCATTAATCATTTAAACGATGAGTTATTCTCTTACCTCGGCCTCGTAGTTAATCTTGAGCGTCGGGCCTTCAACATTCAGGCCCAGGCTCTTAATCACAGGAATCCTGGGAACCTTGCTCCACCCTTGTCCGCCATGCAGACCAATTTCAGTTCCATCGTTGCCAATCCACACATCAGGCTGCTGCAATTCCCAGGTACGGTCAGCGGAATAGGCTCCACCTCCTCCATCTACAAACATCCCTTCTCCAATCCTATAATAACAGTTTTCATCGTGGATAGAAGTATTATTGATACTCCAGAATATACAATTTGATGCAACACTTTCGGCATCCAAAATCCAAATGTCACCATTGGCAAATACATCATTCGTATAATAGTAAGGATCGTATCCGCCACTACTAAGTACACAATGATCCACAACAACTGAACTTAACGCCGGAAAACCACCAATGGTACCACCGACATAACAATTATTGATACGTATTGAAGTAAATGGGACATCAGCATAGCTGCCAATTGCACCACGTATAACACTCCTAAAGAATAAGACATCACCTAACACTGTATTTGTCGGAGAATAAAAAAAGACTCTTCCAGATAAATAGCAGTTCTGAACGCATATTGACTCAACATTAGTAGGTTGATTATGCGAATTGACAGTGAAATCACCCATGGAACAGCCTTCAATATGAAGATTGGATATTGAGCCTTCAACATTAACTGAACCAATTGAACTCACCCTAGTGCCTGTCACATCGTCGTTCTCAAAGCCGGCACCATAGATGGTGATTGACTTATTAATGGTAACGCCAGTAAACGTGCCTTCCGAGAGGGTGATGACGTCTCCGTCCACTGCAGCGTTATAGGCATCCACAAATGCGTTGCCCATTCTGAACACCGTCAACTCATTGCCATGCTGCAACGTAGCGGTCCATACATCATTCTGCTGTCCTTGAGCCACCAACATGCTGCCCAGGACCATCATTGCTAAAAGAAATTTTTTCATAATTGTAACAGGTTTAAAATTAATAAATATTGGATCTATCATCTGCCTACAAATATACAGCAATTCACTCACAAATTCCTCACAAAATACATATAATCACCATAAAAAGGCATATTTTCTACCAAAATCAATAACAGCCTTGACCAGGCAGAGCCGTCATTCCGGCATGACCTGTGGCGTTCTAAAACATCGAATTAAAAAAAGTTGTATCTTTGAAGCCTTAAATTAGGATTGGACACGATGAGAGTGATATTTCTTTTATTGACGATACTGGTAGTGGGCGGCGCCATCGTCTGGCTCATCGACCGCCTGTTTTATCACAAGGAAACAGCCGAAAACGCCGATGAAACCGTGCAAAATGCTGACGATAGCGATGGCTCGATACAAGGCTGTGCCGACGAGGCGTGCGGGCTGCGCAGCATCTGCCCGAGTGAACAACTGCTGGCTGGCGAGTGCAAACAGGAAGTGGTCTACTATGACGACGAGGAACTGGACGCATTTGCCGGGCGCAGCGAGAACGGTTACACGGCCGACGAAGAAGAGCAATGGCGCGACGTGCTTTACACCCTGCAGCCCAGCGATTTGCTGGCTTGGGGACAGAGCATCAAGCACCGCGGCCTGGTCATGCCTGCAGCAGTTCGAGAAGAATTTATGCACCTTGCAGCCGAACATCACACACCCTTGGGGCAATAAATCAGCGCGACATGCGTTTATTGATTACAGACTAGCGACTAGTTAATAAAAAATTGAACAAGACCAGACGTTTCATACCGTTACTGATTATCGCGATGGTGGTCGTGCTTGCTGCATGCAGCAACAAGACCAACACCGCACGGTCACGTTTCTGGCAATCGTTCACGACCAAGTATAACGTCTATTTCCACGGCAAGACCAACTACGACGAGCAAGAGAAGGCCATGCTCGAGGGATATGAGGACGACTACTCGCAACGCCTGTACATGCACCCCGCCGAGGCCCGCTCCAATCCCAAGGCACCGCAACCCGGCGGCAGCTTTGACCGCACGATCGAGAAGATGGAGAAGGCCATCACCCTCCATTCTATCAAGAAGAAACCCAAACGCAAGAGCGGCAAGGGCCGCGATCCCAAGTATCAGGAATGGCTGAGCCGTGACGAGTACAACCCCTATCTGCACAACGCATGGTACTTGCTCGCCAAGGCACAGTACATGAAGGGCGACTTCCTCGATGCCGCAGCCACCTTCCGCTACATCGCACGCCACTTCACCTGGAAGAACGACCTGGTGCAGGAATGCCAGGTGCGCGAGGCCTTGTGCTATTGTGCCCTAGGATGGGTTGCGGAGGCCGACAATGTGCTCACCCACGTACATCTGGACCAAATCACCAACAAGCGCGTGCGTGCACTGGCTAACGCTGCCTTTGCCGACTATTACATCAAGTCACAGCAGCCCGAGGCGGCCATTCCCTATCTGTCCAAAGCCATCAAGGGCTTCAAGGGCAACGAGAAGGTGCGCATGAGTTTCCTGTTGGGACAGCTCTACGAGGAAATCGGCGACAAGCGCAACGCCTATCTTGCCTACAAGCAGGCGGGCAGCAGCAGCGGTTCGACCTACCGCACCAAGTTCAACGCACGCATCAAGCAGAGCGCCGTCTATGAGGGAGCCAACATCGCCAGCGAGATCAAGGCACTGAAGCGCATGACCCGCTACGACCGCAACAAGGAATATCTGGACCAGATATACTATGCCATCGGCAACCTCTACCTCACTCATGGCGACACCGTCAAGGCCATCGAGAACTACAAACTCGCTGCCGAAAAGAGTACCCGCAACGGTGTCGACAAGGCCATCAGCCAGTTGACGCTGGGTGGCATTTATTTCGACCAGCGCCAGTATGACGAGGCTCAACCCTGCTATGCCGAGGCCATTCCGCTCATCAACGAGGATTATCCCAACTACCAGTTGCTCAAGAAGCGCAGCGACGTGCTCGATGAACTTGCCGTATATTCACAGAATGTCACCTTGCAGGACTCACTGCTCATGCTGGCCCAGATGACTCCCGCCGAGCAAAGGGCCGTCGTTGCCAAAATCATCGAGGAACTGAAGAGACAAGAGAAGGAAGCGGCCGAGAATGCCGCTCGCGAGGAATATCTGGCGCAACAGAACGCCAAAGGCAGTCAGTTGACCAACGGCCGCAACGAGCCCAACAATCCCAGCATGAACACCGACAATTCATGGTACTTCTACAACACCGCCACCAAGAATGCCGGTAAGACACAGTTCCAAAAAATGTGGGGTAGCCGCAAACTCGAGGACAACTGGCGCCGCTATAACAAGACCACCTTCTCGTTCGACGACGAGAACGCTGAACTCGACAGCGCGCTGTTGGCAAAGGCCCAAACCGTGTTCGTCAACGAGAACGGCGACACCATCGTGTCCGAGGTCGATATCGAAGCCCTCAAGCGCGCCGAGGATCCGCACTACGAGGAATACTACCTGAAGCAGATTCCCAAGACTGAGGAAGAGATACAGTCTGCTCACGAAATCATCCAGGAGGGCCTCTACAACATGGGCATCATCCTCAAGGACAAAATGGAGGACTATAATGCTGCAGCCTATGAGTTCGGTCAGCTGCTGGAACGCTATCCTGACAACACCTATCGTCTGGACGTCTTCTACAACATGTACATGATGTTCATGCGCAACGGGCAGGAGAGTGATGCCGACCCCTATCGTGACAGCATCCTTATCCAGTTCCCCGACTCGAAATACGGTCAAGCGATGCAGGATCCCAACTATCTGGAGAACCTGAAGAACATGAACCGTGACCAGGAGAACATGTACGAGGCAGCCTATGCCAACTACCTGGCAAACAACCACGCCGCCGTGCATGAGGCCTATGCCGAGATGATGCGCAAGTACCCGCTCTCCAAGATCATGCCCAAGTTCATGTTCATCGACGCTTTAAGTTACCTGACCGAGAAGAACCACGACAAATTCAAGGAGACGCTCAAGGACATGTTGCAGCGTTACCCGCAGACCGACATCACTCCCGTGGCATCCGAGATTGTCAAGCAACTCAACCAGGGACGCCGGCTTGAGGGCGGCAGCAGCAATGCGCGCGGCATGCTGTGGACCACCCGTCTGAGCAACGATACCACGCCACAGGCGCTGGAACGCACCTTCACGCCGTTTGCAGAGGACAACGACAAGCCTCAGGTGTTCATCCTGCTCTACCCCATGGACAGCATCAACAGCAACATGCTGCTCTACGAGGTGGCTCGTCACAACTTCAACTCCTTCAAGGTCAAGGACTATGACATCGAGCAGATGAACTTCGGCTCGCTGGGACTGCTCATCGTCAAGGGCATGGACAACTTCAAGGAAGCGACCAACTACCGCACCCTGTTCGAGAAAGATCAGAGCATCAATGTGCCTCGACAGGTGCACTACGTTATCATCAGTGAGAGCAACTTCAACCTGCTGCTGAACGAGGGACGCACCTTCGAGGACTACTTCAACTACCTGGAGGAGAAGAACGACAAGGAGCACAGCGACCTCGAGAAGAAGGAACTCGACGAGGCCGAGAAGAAGGCTATGGAAGAAGCCGAGGCCGAGGCAGCCGCCCGTCGCGAACAAGAACGCATCGAGGCCGAGCAGCTCGAACGTGAAGCCGCCGAGCTCGCCAAGCAGGATGCCGAAGCCAAAGCACTTGAAGAGGCCGAGGAGAAAGCTCGACTTGAAGCTGAAGCTGCCGAAAAGGCTCGACTCGAAGCCGAAGAAAAAGCACGCGAAGAGGCCGAGAGAGAGCAAATCAAAGCCAGCGACTACCGCAACAGGTCCACCACAACAACAGGTTCGACGCAGACCACCATGAGCGAGAAGGAACGCAAGGCTCAAGAGCGTGCCGAGGAACAGTACCTCAAGCAACTTGAGCGTGAGGCCAAGGCCCGTGAAAAGGCAGAAAAGAAGCGCCAGAAAGAGATTGAGGACAGCATCAAGAAGGAACAGAAGCATCAGCGCAAACTGGCCCGTCTTGAAGAGATAGCCGAGCAAGACTCCATCGAGCAAGCCGAGAGGGAGAAAGAGAAAGAACGTGACTTCCGCTACAAGTGGCGCGAAGACTCGGCCAAGGCTGCCTATAAGGCCGCTGAGCAAGCCAAGAAGGATGCAAAGAAGGCTAAAGAACAGGCACGAAAAGACAAGATTAAAGAGCGCAAGGAACAGGCCAAGCAGCGTGAACGCGAACGCAAGGAGAAAGCTAAACAACGCGAGCGTGAACGCAAAGAAAAGGCCAAGGAGCGCAAAGAACAGGCCAAGGCTCGAGAACAAGAACGCAAGCAACGGCAGAAAGAGCGTGAACAAGAGCGCAAGGAGAAAGCCGAGCAACGCAAACAGGAAGCGCAGGGCAAGAAACAGGACAAGGATGGCGACAAGGGCGGCACTAAGGACAAGGGCGCAAGCCAGGCCACGCCACCAGATCAAACAGATCAGCCCAAGCGCCCCGGTCAATCCGCCCAGCCCAAACAGCCTGACGGCTCGACTCAGTCCGCTCAGCCCACCCAGACCGTTAAACCGCAAAACGATGGTTCCAAGGCTGAACCCGGGAGGAGATCCGTCAGACCCACAAAGAAAAACGACTAACACAATCATATCGAAACAAGCCACATGAGCAAAGAAAGAATTTTGTGGGCCGACGACGAGATTGATCTGTTGAAGCCCCACATCCTGTTCCTCGAGAACAAGGGCTATGAGGTGGAAACGGTCACCAACGGCCGCGACGCCATCGACATGCTGAGTAACCAGATTTTCAACCTCATCATCCTGGATGAGAACATGCCGGGCATCAGCGGACTGGAAGCGCTGCAGCGCATCAAGATCCTGCAGCCCAATGTCCCCGTCATCATGATTACCAAGAGCGAGGAGGAGGATATCATGAACCAGGCCATCGGCAGCGAGATTGCCGACTACCTGATCAAGCCCGTCAACCCCATGCAAATCCTGCTGTCCATCAAGAAGAACCTGCACAGCGACGCACTCATCGCCGAGAAGGTGACGGGTGATTACCAGCAGGAATTCATGCGCATCGGACAGATGATCAACTCGGCACAGACCATCGAGGACTGGTATGAACTCTACTCCACCCTGGTGCGGTGGGAACTCACCCTGTCCAACGCCGATACCAATATGGATGAAATGCTGCGCATGCAGAAGGTCGAGGCCAACAGCGCCTTCGCCAAATTTGTGAAGCGCAACTACGAGAACTGGCTCACCCAACCTGAACACCCGCTGCGCAGCAACGAACTGTTCAAGACCAAGGTGCTGCCCCTGCTTGACAAGGGCGAGAAGGTGTGCTTTGTCGTCATCGACAACTTCAGGCTTGACCAGTGGAAAATCGTCAGCCCCCTGCTTGCCGACATCTACAATGTGGAGAGCGAGGAACTCTACACCACCATCCTGCCCACAGCGACACAGTATGCCCGCAACGCCATCTTCTCAGGACTCATGCCTGTGGACATCGAGCAGATGTTCCCCGACCTGTGGGTCGATGAGGAGAGCGAGGAGGGCAAGAACCTGAACGAGGCACCCCTCATCCAGACGCTGCTCGACCGCTATCGCCGCAAGGTGCATTTCTCTTACTGCAAGATGAATGACAGTGCCGCCGGCGAGAAACTGATGCAGAACTTCGGCATGTTTAAGAACTATGAACTCAACGTGCTGGTGTTCAACTTCGTGGACATGCTCTCGCACGCACGCACCGAGTCCAAGATGATACGCGAGCTGGCTAACACCGACGAGGCTTACCGCTCGGTGACCGTCTCCTGGTTCAAGAACTCCAACGTGCTTGACATCTTCAAACTCATGGCCGAGAACGGCTACAAGGTGGTGCTCACCACCGACCACGGCACCATCAAGGTGGACCGTCCCATCAATGTCATCGGTGACAAGAACATCAACACCAACCTGCGCTACAAGGTTGGCAAGAGTTTGACTTACAACGGCAAACAAGTCTTCGAAATCAAGCGGCCCAAACTCGTGGGTCTGCCCGCTCCCAACATCTCGAGCACCTACATCTTTGCGATGAACCGCGACTTCTTTGCCTATCCCAACAACTACAACTACTACGTTTCATACTACAACGACACGTTCCAGCACGGCGGCATCTCGATGGAAGAGATGCTCGTGCCCATCGTGACGCTCTCTCCCAAATAACTAAAGTCTAAAACATAACATCTAAAGTCTATATATAATGAAAACAATCGAAATACCGATTCCCAATCTGGATGCTCTGGAAGATGCCGCCTACAAGTTCATGACCGAGATGGGCGACCAGACGGTCTATGCCTTCTATGGCGAGATGGGTGCCGGCAAGACCACATTCATCAATGCCCTGTGCAAGCAGCTGGGCGTGGAGAGCGACGTCACCAATTCACCATCGTTTGCCATCATCAACGAGTACCGCAGCGACACAACCGCCGAACTGATTTACCACTTCGACTGCTACCGCCTCGAGAAGGAGGAAGAAGCCGTTGACCTGGGAGCCGAGGATTACTTCGACAGCGGAGCCCTGTGCTTCATCGAGTGGCCCGAGCGCATCGAGGGCCTGCTGCCCGACGACACCGTGCGCGTTGACCTCACTGTAAATGACGACGAGACCCGCCTACTCAAAGTCACTTTCCCCGACATTGACTGACACAACATGATCAATTACATAGGCCTTGAAGAGGCCAAATCAACCAACACCTACTTGCTCGAGCATGCCCCGTCGCTGCCCGACAGAACGGTGGTCTATACCTATCGCCAGACGGCAGGCCGCGGCCAGAAGGGCAACAGTTGGGAATCGGAGCCCGGTATGAATCTCGCCTTCTCGCTAATGCTCAAGAATCCGCCCGTAGAGGTGCGCAAGCAGTTCTACATCAGCGAGGCGGTTTCGGTTGCCATCTGCGACTTTCTCTCGCAGTTTGCCGAGGGTTTCAAGGTGAAGTGGCCCAACGACATTTACCACCACGACAATAAGATTTGCGGCATACTCATCGAGAATTCGCTCGATGGCAAACAGATTGCGCACAGCGTGATAGGCGTGGGCATCAACATCAACCAGACCCGCTTTGTGAGCGATGCACCTAACCCTGTGTCGCTCAAGCAAATCACGGGCAACGACTACGACCTCGACCAGCTGCTGCACGATGTGTGCCAGCGCATTGTAGGGACAGGGCGTGCCCTGTCCGGCCCCTGCTTGCAACTGCACGAGCAATATATGCGCAGCCTGTACCGCAACGACGGCAGGCTGTACCCTTGGCAGCTGCCCAACGGCACCATCATCGAGGCCGCCATCGACCATGTGGCGCCCGACGGCATGCTCACCCTGTGTCATGCCGACGGCTCGCTGCACAGCTATGCTTTCAAAGAAGTGAAACACATCATTAATAATATAACGCTATGAACATTGCCGTTTACTGCTCTTCGCGCAACGACCTGCCACAGGAATATGTCAATTTGGCCGAAACCCTGGGCAACTGGATTGGCACAAATCACCACACTCTGGTCTATGGCGGGGTGAATGCCGGACTCATGCACATCACCGCCCAGGCAGTGCACAACAGCGGAGGCCACATTGTGGGCGTGATTCCCGAGGTGTTTCATCACCGTCTCGACCCACTTAACAATGAGGTGGTTACCACACGCGACCTTAACGACCGCAAGTCGCGCATGATTGCAATGGCCGATGCCTTTGTGATTCTGCCCGGTGGCATTGGCACCATCGACGAGTGGATTTCTACACTGGCGCAAATCACTATCAATGACCAGGATAATCGTGGCATAATTGTTGCTAATCACCAAGGTATGTACGATGGTATGATTGAGCAGCTCAACATCTCGCAGCAGTCCATCTTTTCTCGTGGCAAGAATCTGAACCGCTCCATCATCGTCGGCAATGCAACACAAATGATTGAACAACTTACTAAACTACAAAACGAATATGACAAAAAGTAACATCTACACCCTCACCGGCGACAAGGGCACAACAGCCCTGGTGGGTGGCAAACGCGTTGACAAAGACAACATTCGCGTCGAGGCCTACGGCACTATCGACGAACTCAATGCCAACATAGGGCTGCTGGCTCATAACTCCAAACTCGACTATCCCGGCATGCACGAACTGGTACGCAAGATACAGAACAAGCTCTTCAACATCGGTGCTTATCTGGCCACCGACTCCGAGGGCGAGAACCATGTGTTTGGGCTCACCGAGGCCGATATCAAGGAAATCGAGGCAAAAATCGACGAAATCGATGCCTCGCTCCCCCCTATGCAGGGTTTCATACTGCCGGGTGGTAGTCGCTTGTCGGCTATCTGCGACATTTGCCGCACCGTGACTCGCCGTGCCGAGCGCCGCATCGTCACCCTCGCCCGCGAGGCCTATGTCGATCCGCTCGTGCTCCAGTTTGTGAACCGCCTGAGCGATTTCTTCTTCGTCTTCGCCCGGTTCAACAACATCCAGAACCAGGTGCAGGAGATTTATTGGGACAAAAATCTGTAATTCACGTTTTTTAATAGTTTACAATCTGCTGATTAATAGCCAGTTGTAACACTATGCGATTTTTTTTGCATTTTTATTTTGCTATCATATTGTTTTGCACTATTTTTGCGCCAAATTTCTGCAAAAATTTTGCTTACACATAATAATTATCTAATAGGTTAATACTATGTATTGGACTCTTGAACTGGCTACTAAACTCGAGGACGCTCCCTGGCCCGCTACCAAGGACGAACTCATCGACTATGCTATGAGAAGCGGTGCTCCGCTTGAGGTAATTGAAAATCTTCAGGAAATTGAAGACGAGGGCGAGGCCTATGAATCGATCGAAGAACTCTGGCCCGACTATCCCACCAACGACGACGATTTCTTCTTCAACGAAGAGGAATACTAATCACTGATTAATTTGTATTTTACTGATAAATAGCAAAGTAAATAAATTGAATGGGTGAACATCAGTTCGCCCATTCACTGTCTTGCGCCCATGAATGTAGTAGTATTGCCCTTTTGGGCTTGGATCGTGTTCTATGTGCTGGTATTG
>JAEEGJ010015245.1_pt1 | contig 17984 bp, 19 predicted proteins | sample 8958761 | NCBI WGS metagenome assembly JAEEGJ01 (sample SAMN16246546, study PRJNA631951) | gut metagenome | biome: gut microbiome; feature: rumen; material: RS-attached | host: Bos | place: Iran: Karaj | collected 2018-10
ATAGTTTTTTCATTTTTGTTTGGTTTATTGGGTTTGTTATTTTCTTTGGATGATACTGCCACTGGCCTGGTGAGTAGCGAGTATCAGTACCTCTGCAATTTGCACATGAGCCGGAGCGTTGGCGGCATAGACCGCCACATCAGCGATATCGTCGCCAGTAAGGGGGGTAATGCCTTGATAAACTTTGGCTGCACGTTCGGCATCACCATGGAAGCGGATGTTACTGAAGTTGGTTTCAACAAGTCCGGGTTTTAGGTTTGTAACACGTACGGCGGTACCGGCAACATCGATGCGAAGACCATCGGAGAGGGCTTTCACAGCAGCCTTTGTGGCACAATAGACATTACCGCCAGCATAGGCTGCGTCACCAGCCACAGACCCGATATTAATGACGTGACCGCTGTTGCGTGAAATCATTTGAGGCACAACAAGGCGTGTCATCGTGAGTAAACCTTTGATATTGGTATCAATCATTGTCTCCCAGTCGTCGATATCGCCTTCAAACTCAGGCTCAAGACCGAGGGCAAGCCCTGCGTTATTCACTAAAACATCAATCTGCTGCCATGCGGCTGGCAGACTCTCAATGGCCTGTTGGGCGGCCTGGCGATTGCGCACGTCGAAACAAAGTGTCAATACCTCGGTGCCTTGTGCCTGAAGATCAGAACTGATAGCGGCCAGTTTTTCTGTATTACGACCTGTGATAATAACACGATCACCATTCTTTGCGAATTTGCGGGCACAACCGAGTCCAATCCCACTCGTAGCCCCTGTAATAAGTACTGTTTTCATTCTTTTTTGTGAATATCTGTTGCAAAGATACAATTTTTCTTCAACGAAAAGCATGAATTAAGGAGTTTTTTATTATTTTTGCAACCAGATAACAAAGAACAGAGCAATGAATAAGGAAGATTTTCAGGCTTTATTGGTGAAATATGCCGACCAGATAGATCACTTCCGCCAGATGGCGCATGATCTTCACCAGAGTGTCAATCAGACATATGCTGGCACGTTGCCATACGGTTTCCATCTTGATATGGTTGTGGAAAGTGTGAGGAACTATGGCCATCTTGTATGTGTAAGAGAAGAGGATGTGCTGCCATTATTCTATGGGGCTTATTATCATGATAGTATTGAGGATGCACGTTTGACGTATAATGATGTCATGCGAGAAGCAAGGCATGAAATGTCCGTAGAACAGGCGCTAATGGCTACGGAGATTGTGTATGCGTTAACTAATGATAAAGGGCGCACGAGAGCAGAAAGGGCAGGGGAGAAGTACTATAAGGGTATTCGTGAGACGCCGTATGCTCCTTTTGTAAAACTTTGTGATAGGTTGGCTAATATCACTTATTCTTGTACTGGCGAAGGTCCCAAGGGTACTCGAATGAAGGAAGTTTATAAGAGTGAGATGCCCCATTTCCTACCAGCAATCAATCCTCACAGTGACGATCCCAGGTTTGGAGTACCTACAGAGGTTATACTTGCATTGGCTGAAATTCTGATAGAAGAAGTGGATAAAGATGAAATCCAACGCCAATGGGGTGAGTATTGATACAAATTGCTTTTTTAGTTAAAACTATTTTATTTTCATTCTTTTTTTCTTTTTTTCTTTTTCTTTTTGTTACTTTTGCGCCCGATTCTAAGGAAATGGGCACATTGTCTAATGTGAATATCCGTAGAGATGAGAACAATTCTCCCTGCACCAAGCTTGCCCTTGATGCCTTCCCCGAAGCTGTAAGCTCACAAACAGGGGTGTCGGTGAGGTATGTACCATCCCCAGGTAAGAAATGGTATGTGTTTAGAGCCTCTTATGGACGGGAAGATAAGGCTTCAGACTTCCTTGTTGAGCATGGCACTTATACGTATGTGGCTAAGCGAACGGTAGATAAACAGGTGGATGGTAAGCGTAAACGGATGTTGGAGAACCTTTTGCCCAACCTCTTGTTTGCCTACACTACAGAGGCCAAGGCAAATGAATACATCAAGTTCACGCCCGAACTTTCCTTCCTGACATACTATTATAACCACTTCATTACGAAGGAGGATCTCACGAACCCCCCACTTGTCATCCCTAGTAGTGAGATGGAGAATTTTATTCGTGCCACGAAAAGTCAAAATGAGCATATCATGTATGTGGATCCGGCAAAGTGTCGATTCAAGGGAGGCGAGACGGTAAAGGTTATTGATGGTCTCTTCAAAGGGGTCATTGGGAAGGTGGCTCGGGTTTCTGGTCAGCAGAGGGTTGTACTCTCGTTATCCAAGATTGGACTGATTTCTACCGCCTATATCCCTACTGCGTTTATTGAAAAATTGAAATGATGGAGAATAAGAACAGGAAGATGTTTGGAAATGCCTGGATGCATCGCACTTTGATAGCGTTGCTGAAAAAGGTGAATATCCGTTATGTTTATGGCTTTATGGAAGTCTTTGTCATTCCTGTAGCGATGCTGTTTAGTCCAGGTGCCAGATTTGCTTATCAGTATTTCCGAAAACGGAGAGGGCAGGGATGCTTGAAAGCTTTGCTGAGTACGTATCGAAACCATTGTCTTTTTGGTCAAACTGTGATCGATAAATTTGCGATGTATGCTGGTCGTGAGTTTGAGATTCACTCCCAAGGGCAAGATTATTATTACCAGCATTTGAAAAAGGATCAGCCGATAGTCATGTTGCATGCACATATCGGCTGTAGTGAGATTGCGGGTTATAACCTGAGACAATCCAAACCATGTAATGTGCTGGTGTATGGTGGGGAGAAAAAGGAATTCATGGAATATCGTAAGAGTCAGTTCGCCCAGATGGGTTTCAAGTTGATACCAGTAGGAACTGGAGAGATGGATATCATGGATATTGTGGATTGTCTGGATCGGGGTGAAGCACTGAGTGTGTATGCAGATCGGTTCAGTAACCCTAAAAAGGTAATACAGTCGAAGATTCACGGCTTTAAGGTAAATCTGTCAAGAGGTCCATTTTCGCTGGCAGTCAATAGGGGCGTAGATGTCTATATGGTCAGTGCGATGAAGATGAAAGACGGATCATACGATGGAAGAATCACATTCCTGGATTACGACAAGACATTGCCCCATCGTGAACAGAGACAGCAGTTGGCTGATTTATATACAGCAGAAGTAGAAAAAATACTTAGTGACTACCCATTGCAGTGGTTTAACTATTTCGATATTTGGGTGGATGAGTAGAACGAAATATTATTTTGCATGAAGTTAAGTAAAGGTTTACAGAAGGTCTATACACAAGACCGTCAATCGGCAGGAGAAGCTCAGCGTTACGCACAAATCATAGCCTGGGGGCCAGTGGTGTTCCAGACGGCGCGTATCATGGTGAAATGGGGTATCCTTGAGCTGATTAACCGCTCTGATATAGGACTCACCCGGCAGGAGGTTTGCGATAAGACAGGACTTTCAGATTATGCTGTAAAATGCCTGTTGGAGGCCTCTCTCTCCATTGGTATTGTTATGGTGAATCAGGAAACTGATCGTTTCTGTATCACTAAAGCAGGCTGGTTTCTCTTGAATGATAAATCTACACGAGTGAATATCGACCTGAATCATGATGTTAATTACAGGGGTATGTTCTATTTGGATGAATCGCTTGAAGATGGGAAACCTGCTGGTCTTAAGACGCTTGGCAACTGGCCAACTCTGTATGAGGGACTGTCGGATTTTCCTGATCAGGTGAAAGAGAGTTGGCTGAATTTCGACCATTTCTATAGTGACGAGTCGTTTGAAGAGGCTCTAAGTATCGTATTCGACGAGTATCATGTGAAGAAACTCTATGATGTTGGTGGCAATACTGGTAAATGGGCTTTGCAGTGCGTAGGCTATAGCGACGAGGCGGAAGTCACCATCCTCGACCTGCCTCAGCAAATCAAGATGATGCAGCAGAATATAGCAGGCAAGAAGGGAGCTGATCGTATCAAGAACTTCCCAATCAACTTCCTTGATGAGCAAGCCGCATTTCCTAAACAGGAAGGACTGGACGCCATTTGGATGAGTCAGTTCCTGGATTGCTTTAATATGGAACAGATCGTCAGCATCCTGAAACGGGCACAAGAGGCAATGACAGCCGATACGCGTATCTTTATTATGGAGACACTGTGGGATCGCCAGAAGTATGATACCGCAGCCCTCTGTCTCACAATGACGAGTCTGTACTTTACGGCAATGGCCAACGGCAATTCCAAGATGTATAACACTAATGACATGGAACAGTGCATCCATGAAGCCGGCTTGGAGATTGAAAAGTTATATGATCATCTCGGACTGGGACATACAATAATCGTAGCCCAAAAAGCAAAATCAACAAACAAATAATATGGAAAGAAAAGAAATTGAAGAGAAAGTGAAAGCATTTCTCATTGATGACCTTGAGATTGAAGAAGACAAGGTGTTTCCTGAATCTAGACTGAATGAGGATATGGGAATCGACAGTTTGGATTATGTGGACATCGTGGCAGTGGTCCTGTCAACCTTTGGTGTCAGAGTGAATATCGAAAAGATGAAGGGCGTTGTGACCCTCTCACAGTTTATTGACTATCTCGAGGCCGAGTTGAAACAGAAGTGATTATGGAGTTAGATCAGTTTGAAATGACCTCTCTCATCCCTCAGCGTCCTCCGTTTATGATGGTGGATAAAATCCTGAGTTGTGATGATACCGATGCAGTGACAGAGTTTTTAGTTCGTCAGGATAATATCCTTCTGGATGGCAACCAATTGTCGTCAGCAGGTATTGTAGAGAATATGGCACAGTCGTGTGCAGCCAGAATGGGATGTGTGAACCTATTGCACAACAGCCCCATCAAATTAGGTTTTATCGGAGAGATTAAGAATCTGAAAATATACCGCCAGCCCGTGCTGGATGACCATTTGACCACAGAGGTACATATCCTTATGGATGTCTTTGATATGACATTAGCCAGTGTATGCACCAAGGTGAATGGTGAGGTGATAGCAGAGGCTCGTATGAAACTTGCCTCAACAGATATTGAGGCAGAAGGATAAACATTAAATAATAAAAGAAGAATAATGGAAGAATTAATGCTGGAAGTTAAGAAAGATATCATTGAGGCTCTTAACTTAGAAGACATGACACCAGAGGATTTGGGTGATGATGCCCCCCTGTTCGGAGATGACGGCTTAGGTTTGGACTCTATCGATGCACTTGAACTGATTGTGCTTCTGGAGAAGAAATATGGCATCAAACTGCAAGATCCCAAGGACGGCAGAAAAGTATTTAAGTCTGTCAGAGTCATGTCTGAATTTATTCAGGCTAACCGTACAAAATAAAGAAGATATAGTATTTTGGAGCCGATTTATATAACAGGAGCAGGTGTTGCGTCAGCAATAGGTATCGGTAAAGAGGATACATTAACAGCTCTTCAGACTGGTCGGTCAGGAATACGTCCTATCCGATACCTGCTTTCAAGTCATACGGAATTACCTGTTGGCGAGGTACAGCTAAGCAATGAAGAAATGGTTGCCTTACTTGGATTGGAGGATGGTAAGAGCTATAGCCGTTCTGCGTTGATAGGTAAGTTGGCGCTGAAAGAAGCGTTGATAGATGCTCGTCTTTATGGGGAACCGTTAGATGAGGTTCATTTCATCTCTGGTACAACCGTGGGTGGAATGGACCAAAGAGAGCTGATTCATGCCCAAGAGCCTGGTTGTAGTCCGGAAATCGCAAAGATAGTGACACATAACTGTGCGTCGTGTACAGAAATGATTGCGGAAGGTTTGGGCAGTTTCGCCTCGATGGCAACGGTCTCGACGGCTTGTTCTACGGCTACTAATGCCATCATCACTGGTGCGAATATGTTGCGTTGCGGATTAGCCGATATCGTTGTCGTCGGAGGTACAGAGTGCTTGTCGCTGTTCCATCTCAACGGCTTTAACGCCTTGATGATTCTGGATCATCAGCCCTGTAGGCCTTTTGATAGGGATCGGGCTGGCTTGAATCTCGGAGAAGGTGCCGCCTTCTTGGTAATGGAGAAGGCTGCTTCGGCACGTCAGCGTGGACTTAAGCCTAAATTTGTATTAAGCGGTTATGCCAACACTTGTGATGCCTTCCACCAGACAGCCTCTTCGCCTGAAGGAGAAGGTGCGTTCCTGGCGATGACTACCGCCTTGAAAAGTGCAGGATTAAAACCTTCCGATATTCACTATATCAATGCTCATGGCACCGGTACACCCAACAACGATGAGTCGGAGGGTAAGGCTATCAGGCGTGTGTTTGGTGAGCATTATCCGCCTGTATCATCTACCAAGTCTTTTACTGGTCATACCACCAGTGCGTCAGGTAGTATCGAGGCTGTATTCTGTCTTTTAGCACTTGAGCACCAGTTCATCCCCCTGAACCTTAATTGGAAAACGCCCATGGAACAAGGTATCCAGCCTGTTACAGAGCAGGTGCAACATCCCCGAATCGAGCATATCCTGACAAATGCTTTTGGATTTGGTGGTAACGATTCCTCATTGATAATCTCTAAAGTGAAGGAATGATGGGAAAGATCTATATTCAAGCCGCTGAACAGATTTCTATCCAGAATCCACTCTCAGAGGAATGGATGGAACAACCGATAGCTTATAACGAGCCCTTTGTAAAAGCGGTTAATCCCGCTTTTCGTGAGTATATCGCACCCAATGAGGCGCGTCGTATGAGCAACATCATGAAAAGAGCCTTGGTAACCTCACTGAAGGTTTTGAAAGAAACGGGTATTGAGCATCCAGATGCTATCATCACTGGTACGGGTCTTGGTTGTCTTGACTATACGGAGAAGTTTTTGGATGCGTTGACGGAGAATGGTGAGGAATCGCTGAGTCCCACCTATTTCATGCAGACTACGCACAACACGGTGAGTTCTGCTATTAGCATCTATACAGGCACTCATAGCTATAATACCACCTATTCACATGGTGGTATCAGCTTCGATTTAGCCTTAAAGGACGCTTGGATGCAACTCAATTTAGGAATGATATCCAATGCGCTTGTAGGCGGTCATGACGAAATGATAGAGTCGTATTTCGAGTTGCTTCAGAAAACGGGTTATGTAGGTGTAGAAGGGATGGTACCCTGTGGTGAGTGCGCCATGTCGATGATGCTCAATACGCAAGAATCGTTAGATAACCTTTGTGAGTTGGCTGGAGTTAGCGTGTTCAGAATGAAATCACTCCAGAATATTCGGAAACATTTAGAACTTCTGCTAGAAGTGGCTCATCTACAGATAGAGGATATCCAGGCGGTGATGACGGGTGTGAATGGAAATCCCGAGAATGACCGACTGTATCAGCCCGTGCTGGATGAGTGGTTCCCTCAGGTTCTGCATCTAAAGTATAAGCATTTTTTTGGTGAGAACTATACAGTGTCAGCTTTAGGACTCTATGCAGCGGCTCACCTGATGAAGAAACAGGGTAGGCCTGTAATGCTACTTGTGAATTGCACCTTGAATGGCGACTGTTCGTTAGTGCTTTTGAAAGGGATATGATTTTAGTTTTTAATGTTTGGCTAATATGTTGAGATCATTTGTGATATTGTTGATATGCTTATCTGCTCACTCGGCGATGGGACAGACTAAGCTGACGAGTGAACAGGAAAAGCAAGTGCTGGCAAAGATGGACCAATCGTCGAATGCGTTACGTTCGCTTCAGTGCGACTTCGTACAGTCTAAGCGCATGAAAATCCTAAGCAAAGAGATGCAGTCGAAGGGTATCTTGTATTTTAAGAAACCCGACAAGATCAGATGGCAATATACGAAGCCATATGATTATACGTTTATCATGAATGGCGATAAGGTGCAGCTCAAGTCGGCTAAGTCAACTAAGAATATTGATATTCAGGGCAACAAGATATTCCGTCAGATCTCGACGATTATCTTAAATACCGTAACAGGTGGAGGAATCAAGAATTCATCAGACTTTAATGTGGAATTATACAAATCTGGTGATGTCTATTTCGCCAAGATGCTGCCTAAGAAAAAAGAGGTGAAGCAGGTATATTCTTCCATTGAGGTTTATTTCAACTCTGCTTTGACGATGGTAGAGACTATCAAGATGATTGAGAAATCGGGTGAATATACAACTGTTAAACTGGTTGCCCCAAAGTTGAATGTAACAATCAATGAGAGCGTGTTTAAGGTTAATTAGTCTGTTATTGCTGTTCTATCAGCTGCCCTGTCTGGCCTCCGAGGTCAGACAGAAGGAGATAGTTGACTCTATAACAGCCGATTCTCTTGTTACCGACTCTGCGGTCATCAAGCAGTACAACCTGTTGTTACAGGTGAGAGACAACGATATTTCTGGTATCTTTGTCATGAGGATTGTGTCGCCAACAGAGATGATCGGCACTGTCGTCAATGAATTTGGATTCACTGCATTTGACTTTGAGTACAGAGAGGGTAAAACAGAATTGTCGAACCTCCCTCCATTCTTAGACAAGTGGTATATCCGCAGAGTACTGCAGGAAGACCTGTCGTTCTTTTTTGTTAACTTCCTATCACAACAGGATATAAAGAAGCGTAGTAGGGAACTCTTGTTTACGTCAGATGGTGAGATCATCCTGACGAACAACCGATTCAAGATAAAATATGTATTTACTCCAATTATAGACGAAGCATGAAACTGATTAATGATTTGTTCGAAGTGGTTTCTACCAAACAGTGTGATGACAGCTATCAGTGTCAAGTGAGATTCAATCCAGAGCACCGTATTTATAAAGCTCACTTTCCAGGCAACCCTATAACGCCTGGTGTCTGCCTGATGCAGATAGGCGAGGAAATACTGGAGCAGAGATATGGTAAGCTCCTGCAACTGAGTGTCGTGAAGACTATCCGATTCAAGAAAATCGTAGGTCCGAATGATACGCCTACCTACACCTTTGCGAAGGAGGTGATGAGCCAGGATACGCTCAGTGTGGATATCACCGTTGCCGATGAGGCTGGTGAGTCTGTTAAGATGTCACTTCAATATAAAATAGAACAATAAACCAAATAACAATGAAAGTAGAAGAAGTTCCCCAAGATCTGAAGTTCACAGAAGGAACCCCTGTCAGGCATCCTATTTATGCCGTTGACAGTGATGGTAAGTACCAGATGGTCAATAGCGTAGGCTGGGAGGCCAAAAACGAAGCCATACAATTGCAGCTGGATGCTATTCAGGAGGAGTGTGATGAGGTCTTGGAGCGTATCAAAAAAGGCGAGACCACTCCTCTGGAGTATTATGCTGTCAAGAACCTGATGACTGTAGAGCTGTTGGCACACTATTCCGGCATCCCCAAGCGTAAGGTTCGCAAGCATATGTCTGATCCGGAGGCTTTTGCCAGTCTTGATGATAAAACACTCAGTGCCTATGCCGAAGCGCTCCGCATGACGGTAGAGGAATTAAAGACAATCCCAGAAAAGTAAAGAAGATGGAATTAGATATTAAACATAAGCCAGCGGCCCATTGTGAGAATGGTACCATTGCCAATATGCTCAGGTTTTATGGTATAGAGATGTCAGAACCGATGGTCTTCGGTCTGTCAAGCGGTTTGTTCTTTGTGCATTTCCCCTTTGTGAAGATGGGTGGAATGCCGATGACAGCCTTTCGTACGTTCCCAGGCGTCCTCTTTAAGCGTATCACCAAACTGCTTGGCATCAAGTCGGAAACGTGTCGTTTCCTGAACCAGGATCATGCCATGAAGAAGTTAGACCAGGTGCTGTTGGAAAAGAAAACTCCTGTAGGATGTGTGGTCGGTATCTATTACCTGCCTTATTATCCTATCGAGTATCGTGTGCATTTTAATGGTCATAATATCTGTGTCGTTGGTAAAGATGAAAAAACTGGCGATTACAGTGTGCTTGATCCTGTCACCATAGAGAAAGTGTCACTCTCTGAGAAAGACATGAAGAAGGTGCGTTTTACAAAGGGCACCTATCCGCTGATGGGACAGATGTATTGGATCAAATCGATGCCAGAGGTATTCCCTGATCTTAAGCCGTTGATCATCAAGGCCATTATGAAGACTTGTAAGAATATGGCCTTCCAACCTGACTTTATACCCTTTGCCGGAACGAATGGCATCATCTACCTGGCTAAGAATCTGAGAACGTGGGAGAAGACTATGGGACGTAGAAACGCACTGTTGAATTTGGCCCAGATTGTCCGTATGCTCGAAGAGACAGGTACGGGAGGGGCTGGCTTCCGATTCGTCTATGGTGCTTTCCTTCAGGAGGCGGCAGAGAAGACTGGGTTGGACTTCCTGAATGACTACTCTGCCCAGATGACAGAGATTGGTGATAAGTGGCGTGAGTTCTCTTATAACGCGTCACGTGTCTGCAAGAAACGTTCTGTGGACTCTTATACCTTTGATGATCTGGGCGACCTGCTTCAGCAGATAGGAGAGCGTGAGAGAGACTTCTTCAGAAGTCTGTACGATGCCGTAAAAGACCATCTGGAATAATTGATATAGATGGTGAACTTCTTTTTGCGCCTTTATGATATCCTCTCCCGGCGTAAGGCTTTGTTTACAGGTCTTCTGCTGGGATTGGTTATGACACTGTTCTTGATGATGTTCTCGTTGTCTTATAACGAGAACATCTATGACTTCTTGCCGTTAAGTGGAAATGAGCAGAAGGCAATCAATATCTACCAGGATATATCAGGCGGACAACGTATTTATGCGATGTTCAAGACCAAGGATGGTCAGATTGATAGAGACCGACTGGCAGAGGCCGTTGACACGTTTGCCCGGAAAATCAGTTCGCAGCCAGGTAGCAAGCATATTAAGGAGATCACCACTCAGATTGATTATGAAAAATATGCCAGTATCACGGAATTTGTCTATCAGAATATGCCGGTTATGCTTCGTGATTCTGATTATGTACGGATGGAGAGACTGCTGGCTACGCCAAACTATGCGAAGGACCAGTTGTCTAACGACGTAGAGATGATGTTGATGCCTGCTTCTGGCTTCTTCACTTCGAATATCGCTAATGACCCGTTGGCACTCTTCAGTTCGGTGTTAGATCGATTGCAGATGCAGCAGTCGGCTTTGCCCATAGAGGTGGATAACGGTTACATCTATATCAATGATAACAAATATGCTGTAGCGATGCTGACTTCTCCTTATGGTGCTATGGAGTCGGCCAACAACAGCTTGTTGGTGGAATATGTAGATAGCATTGTTGCCGAGACAATGAAGGCTGTGCCGAATGTCGATGTAGCTATCACGGGAGCACCTGTCATCGCTGTCGGCAATGCCGAACAGATCAAGAGTGATAGCCATTGGGCCATCACTATCGCCATCACCCTGATCCTTACGTTGTTGGTGTTTGCATTCAAGAAAGTAAAGAATCTTTTGCTCATAGGTGCTTCCATCGCCTTCGGCTGGTTGTTTGCCATGGGACTGGTCTCTGTGATCCGCAGCGATGTCTCGTTGATTGTGATAGGTATCGGCTCTATCATCATAGGTATCGCCGTTAACTATCCGTTGCACTTTATCGCCCATACGAGTCGTGGCGGAACGGCCAGGGAGATTCTGAAGGAGATGGTGGCACCGCTCCTGATTGGAAATATCACCACAGTGGGTGCTTTCGCCAGCTTGATGCCACTCGATGCACCGGCTCTTCGCGACTTAGGTATCTTTGCGGCTTTGATGCTGGTTGGAACGATTCTCTTTGTATTGGTGTTCCTGCCGCATCTGGTTAAGGTGAGGGCAGAGGTAGGAGAGGAGCGTCTCGTCTTCGGCAAACTGTCATCAGGTTCACCAGAGCGTCATCGCTGGCTGTTGTGGATGATCTTTATTATGACACTCGTCTTCGGCTATTATAGTCTGGGCACTTCGTTTGACACCAACATGCACCATATTAATTATATGACCAAGCAGCAGAAGGAATTGTTGGATGATATGAACGCCTCGGTAGGTCTAAATGGTACGAAGAATGTGTATGTCGTCACAGAGGGTGCAGACTGGAATGATGCGCTTGACGAAAGGTCGAAGTTGGTACCGTTACTGGATCTGCTCAAGCAGAATGGTGCGTTGAACAGTTATTCTGATGCCACGAACCTCATCTGTTCTGAGGCGGAACAGCAGCGACGGATAGAACGATGGAACGCCTTCTGGAAGCAGCATCGGACAGAGGTCTTGACAGCGCTACAGGCCAATACACCAGTTTTCGGGTTCAGCGATGAGGCGTTTGAAGGTTTTCAGAAGATGATTACCAAAGACTATACGCCAAAGCCCTTTGAGTATTTCGAACCCGTCCGTTCGTTCTTCCTGAATAATTCCTTTAGTAAGAACACTGGCTGTTGTTCTGTCGTTGACATCATTGATGCCAATGGCAAGGATATGGTTTCTTTGGAGTCGGCTCTGAATGAGGCATTGGGATCGAAAGGCTTTTCTTTCGACTTTGTCAGGATGAACGGTGCTGTGGCCAGTACGCTTTCCGACAACTTCAACTATATCGGTTTTGCCTGCGGATTCATCGTCTTCATCTTCCTGTGGTTATCGTTCGGACGACTGGAGTTGAGTCTCTTGGCATTCCTGCCGATGGCTATCGGTTGGATTTGGATCCTGGGTATCATGACGCTCTTCGGCATGCAGTTCAATATTGTCAATGTGATTCTGGCTACCTTTATCTTCGGACAAGGTGACGATTATACCATTTTTATTACCGATGGTCTGATTAATGAATATGCCTATCGCAAGAAATTGTTGCCTTCCTATAAGAACAGTATCGTGATCTCTGCCTTGATCATGTTTATCGGTATGGGTTCTCTGATTGTGGCAAAGCATCCTGCTCTTCATTCTTTGGCAGAGGTGACGATTGTGGGTATGTTTACGGTAGTCTTGATGGCCTGGGTGATTCCGCCGTTTATCTTCGGATGGCTCACGAAGACCAATCATAAGATCCGCAGAAGTCCTGTGACGATAGAGCAGATCATTCGTATTACCTATTGTGCTGTCGTGTATCTTGCGGAACTGTTGTATGGTAGTGTCTTGGGGCTGGTGGTGAAGTGCCAACCTGACAAGAACAAGAAGAAGGAAGCTTGGTTCCATCGGGTGATCCATCATACCATGCATGTAGATGTGAACCACATCTGGGGGGTCAAGTTCCACATCCATAATGAGGTGGGAGAGAAGTTCGATAAGGGCTCGATCATTATCTGTAACCATCAGTCGATGCTTGATCCGATCTATATTCTCTCGCTGAGTCCTCATATCCTAGTGATGGCTGGCGACAGAGTGTGGCGAAACCGTTTCGTAAAGACGATGTTTAAGGTATCGCGCTTTATGAATGCTAGGAACTCTGTAGAGAATATGGAGGAACAGGTGGCTCAGGCTGTAGCTGACGGTTATAACGTGGTGATATTCCCAGAAGGTCTGAGAAGCAACGAAGGCGTCAAGCGTTTCCATAAAGGGGCGTTCTATCTGGCCAGGAAACTGGGTGCTGACATTCTGCCGCTGTATATTCACGGCACAGGTCATGTGATGCCTAAAGGCAGTGGCTTCGCTGCTCGTGGACAAGTGGATCTGTTGATAGGCGAACGTATCCCTGCAGAGCGGTTAGGGGAGTATGGTGACACTGAACTGACGATTACCAAACGTATACAGCATCTTTATATGAACCGTTACGAACAGCTCCGTCGTCAGATCGAGAATACCCATTACTTCCATGACTATATCATCGACAAGCATATCTATAAAGGAATAGGTATAGAGAAAGAGACACGAAAGATGCTGAAGCAATATGATGATTTCAGCCAATGGATAGACGGCTATCAGTTGGAGGATGCTACTACCAACAGTGTATCCGTGATTCATGCTGGCAGAGGCCAGTTCTCGTTGTTGATGGCACTTGTGCATCCAGAATGGGAGATCCACTCCTATGCCGATAATCCTGACGATGTGGCTTTGGCTGCAGCCTGTGAGCCGATGCCTGCTAATCTGCACGTCCATGATGCCTCAGAGGCAAAGATGGATGCAGATACACCTAATATCATAGATCTTAAAGCCCGTCTGACAGCATCCAAATGAAAAAATGTAAGCGAAAAAGCCATTTTTCTTGCAAAATATTTGTTTATTTCGTGGAAAAGTGATATTTTTGCACCCGATAAAACAAAAATTAGAGAATATGTCAATGTCGAATGCATACTTTTACGGTTATTACTTTTACTTTGCAAGCAATTGTGAAGCGGTTTGCCGTAAGTAAAATTTGAGATTGAAAATTTGAAGAATAAAATAAGGCTCCGCTTCACGAAAAGGTGAAAGCGGAGCTTTTATTTAAAAGGTAAAAAAGTAAAAAGGAGAATATGAAGAGAATCGCCATTCAAGGACTGATCGGGTCGTTCCACGATATTGCGGCACACCTGTATTTCGAAGGAGAACAGATACAGTTGATTTGCTGCTCTACCTTCGAACAGGTCTTTGAGAACATCAAGAAGGATCCCACAGCTATCGGCATGCTTGCCATCGAGAATACGATAGCAGGTAGTCTGCTGCATAACTATGAGCTGTTGCGCGACAGTGGTACCAGCGTAGTAGGGGAGCACAAGCTGCACATCACCCACAGCATCTGCTGTCTGCCTGAGGATGATTGGGACACCATCACAGAAGTCCATTCTCATCCTGTAGCCCTGATGCAGTGCCGTCAGTTCCTGGCCCAGCACCCCCAGCTGAAGAATGTGGAGGCTGAGGATACGGCTGGTTCGGCTAAGATGATTGCTGAGGGACAGAAGAAAGGCTGGGCTGCCATCTGTCATGCAGAAGCTGCGAGGTTTTATGGTCTGAAGGTGCTGGAGGATCATATCGAGGACAACAAACACAACTTCACCCGTTTCCTCGTGGTGTCGAATCCCAACAAGGCCGATATGCTGCGCCCATTGACAGAGGCTAACAAGTCGAGCATCGTCTTCTCGCTGCCTCATGAGGAAGGTTCACTCTCGCATGTATTGGCGATCCTATCATTCTATCACATCAATCTCACGAAGATTCAGTCGCTGCCAATCATCGGCAAGGAGTGGGAGTATCTGTTCTACGTCGATGTGATGTACGATGACCTCACCCGCTATCGTCAGTCGATTGATGCGATTATCCCATTAACCAAAGATTTAAAGATTTTAGGAGAATATAAAGATGGCAAACAGACAAATTGAACCAGCAGAGAGATTAAGTTTAGTTCAGGAGTACTACTTCAGTCGCAAGCTGAAAGAAGTGGCCCAGATGAATGCAGAGGGCAAGGATATCATCAGTCTTGCGATCGGCAGTCCTGATATGCCCCCTTCTGAGCAAACCATCAACAAACTGTGTGAGGTAGCCAAACTGCCTGATGCACACGGCTATCAGATGACTGTGGGAACACCAGAGCTGCGTATGGCGATGGCTGATTTCTACAAGCGTTGGTATGGCGTCGAACTGGATGGTAAGACGGAGGTGCTGCCTCTCATCGGTTCAAAGGAAGGTATCCTGCATGTCACCCTCGCCTTCATGAATCCTGGCGACGAGGTGCTGGTGCCCAATCCTGGCTATCCCACCTATACCTCCTTGTCTAAGATCTTAGGCGCTAAGATTGTGAACTACAATCTGCGTGAGGACAACGGGTGGCAGCCTGATTTTGAGGAACTGGAGAAGATGGATCTCTCAAAGGTGAAACTCATGTGGACCAACTATCCCAATATGCCGACGGGTGGTCGTGCACGTCGTGAGACTTACGAGCGTTTGGTGAAGTTTGCCAAGGATCATGGCATCGTGGTGGTGAACGATAATCCCTATTCGTTTATCCTGAGCGAGGAGCATCTGAGTATTCTTCAGGTACCTGGTGCGAAGGACTGCTGTATCGAGTTCAACTCGATGTCGAAGTCGCACAACATGCCAGGTTGGCGTGTGGGTATGTGTCTCGCCAACGCCCAGTTCATCCAGTGGATCATGAAGATCAAGAGCAATGTGGATAGTGGCACGTTCCGTGGTATCCAACTTGCTGCTGCTGAGGCACTTAAGAATGATGAAGCTTGGCATCGTGAGGCGAATATCGAGACCTATAGCCGTCGTCGTCAGTGGGCAGAGCAGATCATGGATGTGCTGGGTTGTACCTACGATAAGGATCAGGTGGGTATGTTCCTCTGGGGAAAGATCCCTGAGCAGTATGCCGATGTCGAGGATCTCACGGAGAAGGTACTCCACGAGGCCCGCGTCTTCATCACCCCAGGCTTCATCTTCGGCTCCGCAGGCGAGCGCTATGTCCGCATCTCGCTCTGCGCCAAAGAGGAGAAGCTTGCCGAGGCACTTGGCAGGATAAAGAAATTGGTGAGTAACTTATAAAATACTCCCATCGTAAAACAAACCTTCAATAGTCAATAACAAAAAAAACATACGTAATGGAACTCGATCTACAACCCCTCAACCTCCCCGGCGTCCCTACCGAACGCCCCCTGCTTATCGCCGGTCCGTGTAGCGCCGAAACTGAAGAACAAGTCCTTGAAACAGCCCGCCAGCTGCGCGCAGGCGGCATCCACGTCTTCCGTGCCGGTGTATGGAAGCCGCGCACCAAGCCCGGCGGCTTTGAGGGCCAAGGCGAAGCGGCTCTGCCTTGGATGAAGCGCGTGAAGGAAGAGACCGGCATGCTCACCTGCACCGAGGTGGCCACGCCCCACCATGTGGAGCTGGCGCTCGAGGCAGGCATTGACGTGCTCTGGATTGGCGCCCGCACAAGTGCTAATCCTTTTGCCGTTCAGGAGCTGGCTAACGCCCTGCGTGGCGTGGATGTGCCCGTGCTCTACAAAAACCCCGTCAACCCCGACCTGGAGCTCTGGATTGGCGGCATGCAGCGTCTCAACGCCGCAGGCATCCGTCGTCTGGCCACCATCCACCGCGGCTTTAGCTCGTTCGAGAAAACCATCTATCGCAACCTGCCCATGTGGCACGTACCCATCGAGCTGCGTCGCCGAATCCCCGAGCTGCCCATCATCTGCGACCCCAGCCACATCGGCGGACGGCGCGAACTTGTCGCCTCGCTGGCACAGCAGGCCATGGACCTCGGTTTCGACGGACTCATCATCGAGAGCCACACCCACCCCGACGAAGCGTGGAGCGACGCCGCTCAGCAGGTCACACCCGAGGTGCTGGGCATCATCCTCGACAACCTGGTCATCCGCAGCACGGCCGACACCACGGAGAGCCTCAAGTCGCTACGCCGTCAGATTGACGAGATGGACAGCGAACTCATCCAGCTGCTTTCCAAGCGCATGCGCATCAGCCGCGAGATTGCCCACTTCAAAAAGGAGCACAACATCGCCGTCGTCCAGCCCACCCGCTATAGCGAAATCCTCGACAAGCGCGGCGCGCAGGGTGCCCTCTGCGGCATCGGAGGCGACTGCGTCAAGACCGTCTTCGAAGCCATCCACACCGAGAGTGTCCGCCAACAGATTGAAATCATAAACAAGTAAAAAGAGATGCGTATCCTCGTCCTTGGAGCCGGAAAGATGGGCTCCTTCTTTATAGACCTGCTCAGTTTCGAGCACGAGACGGCCGTCTTTGATATCGACGCCCGCCGCCTCCGTTTCATGTACAACACCCAACGCTTCACCACCATGGAGGAGATAGAGACCTTCCGTCCCGAGCTGGTCATCAATGCCGTCTCGCTCGACCATACCCTCGACGTCTTCCGCCAGGTGACGCCCCACCTCACGCCCGACTGCATCCTCAGCGACATTGCCTCGGTGAAGACCGGACTGAAGGAGTACTACGACTCGTGCGGCTTCCGCTTCGTCTCCACCCATCCCATGTTCGGCCCCACGTTTGCCAACCTCGGCGCGCTGTCGAACGAAAACGCCATCATCATCACCGAGGGCGACTACATGGGGCGTGTGCTGTTCCGCGACCTCTACAGCCGTCTGGGGCTCCACATCTGCGAGTACAGCTTTGCCGAGCACGACGAGACGGTGGCCTACTCCCTCTCCATCCCCTTCGTCAGCACCTTCGTCTTCTCGGCCGTTATGAAGCAT
>JAEEGJ010015248.1_pt1 | contig 17980 bp, 8 predicted proteins | sample 8958761 | NCBI WGS metagenome assembly JAEEGJ01 (sample SAMN16246546, study PRJNA631951) | gut metagenome | biome: gut microbiome; feature: rumen; material: RS-attached | host: Bos | place: Iran: Karaj | collected 2018-10
GGACACATAGAGGCGGTACCAGAGTTCGTCCATGTGGTCGGGCTGCGAAGCGGTCAGGTTGGACCAAACCTCGACAGGGTGGTAGTTGGTATCGGTGGTACCCGAACCGCCCTTCATGGCATCGTCGCTTGAGAGCGAACCGTAGGGCCAGAGGTTGAAGGGATAGTTGTACCAGTCGGCACCGAGCGAGGCGTATGCTGCGGTGAGCATGCCTTCGGGATCGGAGAATGCAAGTTCCTCGTCAACGGTACCCGACGGCTTCACCTCGAGGAAATCATCGCATGAGGTGGCAGTGAGCAGGCTGGCAGCCACCGTAAGAATCATATATATCTTTTTCATTTGACTATCTTTATTAAGTGAGGTTAGAAAACTGAATGTTAGTCATATCAGAAGCCGAGCTGGATGCCGAGGCTGACAGAGGTAGCGATTGGGTAAGCCCAACCTGGGTTCTCAGGATCAGAGCAGGTGAGGCTGCTTGACTTGATGGTCAGCAGGTTGTTGCCGCTAACATATACACGGGCGTTGCTCATGTGTGCCTTCTTGAGAAGCTTCTCCGAAAGGCTGTAGCCGAACTGGAGGCTGCGGAGCTTGAGGTAACCGCCGTTCTCAACGAAGTAGCTGGAGGTGCGGCCTTCGTCACCTACGTTCGAAGTGGTGAGGGCAGGAATGGAGCTGCCGGTGTTGCCGAGCGTCCAGGCGTCCATCATACGCGAACCCTTGTTCGATCCTGGGTCGGTGAGGCTGAAGAAGTCGGTCTGGAACTTCTGTCCATTATAGACGTCCTGTCCGTGAACACCCTGCCAGAACATGGCGAAGTCGAAGCTCTTGTAGCCGAGTTCTACGTTGAGACCGTAGCTGAAGTCGGGCACTGGGTTGAAAATCCAAGTCTGGTCGTTGCTGTTGACGATGCCATTGCCATCGAGGTCGGCATACTTGAGGCCACCGAGACGGGCATTCTCCTGACCGCTGGCGAGCACTTCTTCGCGCGACTGGAACAGGCCATCCACTACATAACCTACGATAGAACCGTAAGGAACCTTAGCTTCCACGAGGTTCTCGTATGCGGTGTGTGCATAGGAACCGGTGGTGGTTTCGGGCAGATAGGTTACAATGTTGCGGAAGAAGTCGAGGTTGGCATTGATGTTGTAGGTCATGCCGAACGGGGTCTTGTTGCGATAGCCGACGGTGAACTCCATACCCTTGTTCTCGAGTGATGGACCGTTCTGCCAGCTGGCGCCACCTTCACCTACTGATCCGAGGTAAGCAGGATTGATGAGCATGTCCTTCACCTTCTTGATATAGGCATCAACGGTGCCGTAGAGGCTGTTGTTGAAGAAGGCGTAGTCGAGACCGACGTTATACTGGGTAGCAGTCTCCCACTTGATGTTGTCGTTGCCGGTCTGGGTTACACGGTAGCCGCTGGGATAGGTGCCCGAGCCTTCCCCCTTGAGGTCGTATGCGGTCGAAGCATCGCGGCCCGAACCGTAGTCGGCGGTAAGGATGGTGTAGCGTGCCGAATTGGCGATGGCCTGGTTACCGGTCTGTCCCCAGGAAGCGCGGACCTTGAGGTCGTCGAGCCAATCCTGATGGAGGTGCTTCGAGAGACGATAGCCGAGCGAAGCGGCGGGGAAGGTACCGTAGCGGTTGTTCTTACCGAAACGGCTGGAACCGTCGCGACGGATGGTGAAGCTGGCAAGCAGGAGGTCGCGCCAGTTGTAGTCAAGTTTGCCGAAGAGGGAAACAAGGGTGTAGCCGGCCTGGCCGCCATAGAGTTTCTGGGTTCCGGTCGAAGCGGAGGGCCACATGTAGAGCGCGTTTTCGATGGCAAACTCCTCAGCGTTACCGCTGATGTCGATTACCTGCTGCTTGTAGAGTTCCACACCACCCAGTACGGTGAGCGTATGATCCTCGGGGAGCGGTACAAGATAGTTGGCGGTGGTTGACCAGTTCCACTTCAGGTCGTTGGTCTGGCCGACGCCGGTCTTAGGGGTATCTTCGCGTACGATATCGCTGACGAAGGTGTAGGTCATCGAGTGGATGAACGAAGCATTGTAGTCAAGACCGAAGTTCGAGCGGATGTCGAGACCCTTGATGGGCTTGAGGCTGATGTAGCCGTTGCCGAAGAGACGCCACATGGTCAGACGGTTGTCGCGGTTCTGGTAGAGCTCGCGGAGAGGGTTCTGACGGTCGGACATACCGCCGACAGGGCCGCCGAAGGTCACGCCGTCCTTCTCATAGACAGGAACGGTAGGTGACATCTTGAGAGCGTTCTCGAGAGGCTGGCAATCCACCTGGTCGCTATAAGTAAGGGTGAAGTTCTCGCCCACGCTGACCACCTTATTGATATTGTAGGTGCTGTTCATGCGGACGGCGATGTTCTCGAAGTCGGTGTACTTCAGGATACCGTTGGCCTTCTTGTAGCCCACGCTGAACATCTGGGTGCTCTTCTCGGTGCCGTGGCTGATCGAGACGTCGTAGCTCTGGGTGAAACCGGTGCGGCTGATGGCGTCAAGCCAGTCGGTGTCGCTGAAGATCATGGTCTGGTTGTTATTGATGTAGCCATTGTAGAGGCCGCCGACGGTGTAGCTTACCATCTGGCCGGTGGCAGGATCGTAAGCGGTGATGGGCACACCAGTCGAAGCATTGAGGTTCAGACCGTAGTTCTGAGCATAGATGACAGGATCGAGGCCATCGTTGAGGGCGGCCTGAGCCATGGTAGTGGCATAATCCGAAGTGTTGCAGAGTTTCATCTTCGACTGGCCGTTGTAGAACGAAGCCTGTGCCGAAGCCGAGAAGTCAACCTTCACCTTCTGGTCCTTCTTGCCACTCTTGGTGGTGATGATGATGACACCGTTGGCAGCGCGGCTACCATAGATAGAGGCCGAAGCGGCGTCCTTCAACACCTGCATCGACTCGATGTCGTTCATGTTAAGGGTGTTGAGGGCAGATGTGGTGGGCACGCCGTCGATGACGTAGAGAGGATCCTGGTTGGAGTTGAACGAACCAATACCACGGATGCGGACGGTGGCGGTGGCAGCAGGCGAACCATTGGAGGTAATGGTCATACCGGCAACCTTACCCTGCAGGGCGCGCATCGGGTCGGTATCGCTCGAGGTCTTGAGGCCCTTGGTCTGCACCACAGCAACCGAACCGGTGAGGTCGGCCTTGCGCTGAGTGGTATAACCGGTTACCACAACCTCTTCGAGCAACTCGTTATCCTCAGCGAGGATCACGTTCATGTTGGGAGCAGCAGCGAGGACCTGAGTCACGTAGCCCACGAAGCTGAACTGGAGCTGGGCACCCTGCTGCACCTGCAGCGAGAAGTTGCCGTCAAGGTCGGTGATAGTACCATTCGTGGTACCTACTTCAACTACTGTGGCACCGATGATCGGTTCGCCCAGTACATTGTCTGTCACTGTGCCGCTCACCTGCACCTGTGCCCATGTGCTCATGGTACAAAGGAGAGCCAGGACAAAACCTGAAATCAGAACTTTGAAATTCTTCATTGTGATTAAATATTAAAGATGTATGAAAAGTGTATTTTGCTTGATGCGTTCAAGAATTTGTTGTGTTTTGGTGCAGCAAAGATAGGCATCTGTTTTTATAAAAAATAGAAAAGAGGTTGCAACATATAAGAAATATGTCTCAACCTCTGATTTTGCAACATGTGTCCGCTTGCGGATGCAACATGTGTCCTGTTAAGGGTGTGAAATCGTCTCTTTTCAGTACTTTTGTTTGTTCATTTCGTGCGGTGTTGTGCCGAAATAGGCCTTGTAGCATCGGGTGAAATACGAAGCGTCGGCAAAGCCCACCAGTGATGCCACCTCAGCCACGCTGCCCTTGCCTTCGGCCAGCAGCTGGCGTGCCGCATCGAGGCGCGTGTTGCGAAGCAGTTCGACGGGGCTCGCTCCTGTGAGCGCCTTGCACTTGCGGAACAGCTGGGTACGGCTCAGGCAGATGTCGGAGGCCAGAAGCTCGATGGAGTAATTCTCGTTGCTTAGGTTCCGCTCAATCAGCTGGCGAAGCTTGGCGAGGAATTCCTCGTCGTATTTCGACAAGCGGACCGGTGCTGGAGAAGCAGATTGCTCCCCTTGGTCACGTCCGGGAGAAGGTTCCCTCTGGTCGTGTCCAGGCGTAGTAGCAGGCTCGATGGGGGATTGTTCCCTTTGGTCATGTCCGAGAGAAGGTTCGGAAGTTTTGGGTTCCTTGGAAGATGATTTTCCGACAGGGGTTGCCGGAATGGGCTTCTCGGGTAGGAAGCCGCCATCGGGAACAATCGACTCACGGATTCTGGCACGGTTGCTGATGAGCGAATCCATCTGGGCCATGAGCACAGCCGAACTGAACGGCTTGGCAATATAGGCATCCGCACCTTCCTCCAGGCCGCGCACACGCTGTTCGTCCATCGAGCAGGCTGTGAGCATCAATACAGGGATGTGGCTTGTGGCAGGTGTGGTCTTGAGCCTGTGGCAACATTCGAGGCCATCCATCACGGGCATCATCACGTCGCAGATGATGATGTCGGGCACGGTTTCCTGTGCCTTGCGCAGGCCTTCCTGTCCATCGGGGGCACTCAGCACACGATACTTGTCGGCCAGCAAGGTGCGCAGGAAGAGACGGATGTCGGTATTGTCGTCGATGATGAGGGCAATGGGCTTGGGCTCGTCGTCGTTGGTGGAGAGGTCCTCCTGCGCTTCGAGCGTATCCAGCTCGATGGCTGACGGAAGGGCATTCGGAGAACCCAGATTATTCAGGTTCGTCAAATTGTTCAGGTCACTCGGAATGAAGGGAATGGTCTGCTGGCCTTCGCGGATGGGCCTTGCGGGAAGGGTGATGGTGAAGATAGAGCCTGTTCCTGTCGGCTGATTCTCGGCGCGAATGGTGCCGCCGTGCAGTTCCACGAAGTTCTTGGCGAGCGCCAGACCGAGACCCGTTCCCTCGAAACGGCGGGAACCTACCTGGTAATAGCTATCGAAAATCTTCTGGATATCGCTTGTGGGGATGCCTGGTCCGGTATCGCCGATACACATTATATATTTATCGCCTGTATGCGCAAGAGAGACGCTGATGCTGCCACCATCGGGAGTGAACTTGAACGCATTGCCCATGATGTTGTAGAAGATACGTTCCATCTTGGCCTCGTCGGCCATAGTCTGGAAGTCCTTGCCTCGCGTTTCGTAGGTGAGCTGTATCTGCTTCTTTGCCGCCAATCCCTGGAACGAGTCGGTCCAGGCCGAGAGGAGCGAACTCAGGTCGATGGGCTGCAGGTCGAGCGAAATCTTGCCGCTCTCGGCCTTGCGGAAATCGAGAATCTGGTTCACCAGCCGGCGCAGCAGGCCGATGTTCCTTTGAGCCAGCTGCAGGAGCTGCCTTTGCTTGGGGTCCTGCAGGCGCTCGTCTTGGGCGAGCTGCTCGATGGGTGCGGAAATGAGCGTCAGTGGTGTGCGGAAATCATGGCTGACGTTGGTGAAGAAGGTCATCTTGGCATTGTTGGCCTTCTCCAGTTCGCGGGTCAGGGCGAGCAGCTGGTCTCGCTGTTCCTTGAGAGTTGCACGTTGGCGGGTGAGACTTTCGCCGGTGCGGCGACTGATGCGGTAGAAAAGGTAGAGCGTCAGCATGAAGCCGAGGGCGAGTACCAGGAGGGCTCCCAATGCTCGGCTCAAGGCTTTTTCGAGGCTATGAAGCTGCCAATAGTAATCCATACGGCCTCTCAACTCGCGAATGTCGTCCGCTTCCTTGTCGATGGCACGTTGCATGCTGCTGGTGAGCATCGCCTCCTGTGCCGACGAGACGAGGTGGCTTTCGAGCAGCGTTTCCCTTTCATAGGGCTCGCCTTCAAGGATGTGGATAGCCGTCTGCATAATGATGTCGCCACCCGTCGGGTAGGTAGCCGTAGCATCGAGACGGCCCATTTCGACACCTTCGATGCCTTCACCCGGCCCAACGATACCATCGATGCCGGCAAAACGGATGTGGTTGCCGGGTTTCAGTTCGTTGGCCTTGGCTTTTGCGGCTGTAGCAATCCAGTCGCTATGGGCGACGACAACATCGACATCGGGATAGCAAGTTAGCAGGGAATCCATCATGGCGGCCGCGTCATCGCCCGACCAATGTGCATCGACCGAGGCCAGGAGTTTCGCCTGGGGATGTCCTTCGAGTTCCTGAATGATGCCTCGGTGGCGCATTTGGGCAGGCGTGGTCGTCATGACGCCCGTGAGTTCAAGAATATTGCATCTCTGGATGGGGTTCGAAGGGTTCAAGGAGTTTGAACGGTTGCTCCTTTCAGTCGCGTCCGAGAGAAGCGAAAGGCTCAATGCATAACGGGCCAGAAGTCGTCCCGCTCCTTCGTTGTCACCGCTCACAAAGGCAGTGTATTTGTCGCCGATAACCTGACGGTCGAAGACCACAACGGGAATGCCGGCGTCGAAGGCTTCGGCCACCGCGGGGGTGACGTCTTCGGGTTCGTTGGGAGATACGACAATCAGATCGACCTTCTGGTCGATGAAGGAACGGATATCCTTGATCTGCTGCTGGCTATTGTCGTGGCAGCATATCAGTTCCATCGAGATACCATCGTGCAGCAGCAGTTCACGTTCCATCTCGGCGTTCTGTTTTGCACGCCAAGGTCCCTCGGAACACTGCGACACTCCGATGCGGTATCGTGGCTCCCGCGCCGAAGAACAGGAAACTAGCAAAAAGGCAACAAATCCTAAAGTGACTATAAATCCAATAGTTACTAAAAATGTCTTGGCCAATGATGAGTTTTTCAGGACAAACATTGTATAGAAATAAATGGTCGGCGTTTATTCAGTGGTTTCTTGCATATTCCAGCAATGCGTCGAGCTGCTTGCGGCTCACCGGAACGATGGTGCCATGCTTGTGGTTGGCAGGCACGCTGATGCGTTCGGGAATGGGTGTGAAGGTCAGGAAGTCACGCGTCGCAACGGCACCATACTCCTGCGGATGGTATTGATCGAAGTAGATGATCCACTCGTCGCCCAATTGGAGGGCGCAGGGTCCTTCGGAATAGGTACGGCCGAAGGTTGTGGTGGGTGTGGTGCCGGCAGGGGCATTGTCGGCAGTGTGGAATGGACCGTACGGCGAATCGCTGAAGACACAGAATAGGTTGCTGAAGCCTGGCTTGCGGTTGTCCTTGACGACAAGGACGTAATCCTTCGGTCCGCGCCGCAGCAGATAGCCGTCGATGCTATTGAAGCCTGGATCATAGTAGCGCTGGGCGGGAGCAAAGGTCTGGAAATCGCGCGTCGTGGTGTACCACATGCGGTGGCAGCTGTTGGTGCCCAATGTGTCGGCGGGGGTGTAGGTGCGTGGATCGATCTGCGACGACCAGATGATCAGGTACTGTTCCTGCTCCTCGTCGTAGAAGAGTTCGGGTGCCCAGACGTTGTTGGTCGGGATGTCGCCCATCACGTCGATGACGCGCTGCTCCGACCAATGGATCAGGTCGCGTGACGAGGCATAGCCGAATCCGCGGCTGCCCATCCACTGGGTGGTCCAGACGAGGTGGAACGTGCCATCGGGCCCACGAACGATGCTGGGGTCGCGCATCACACGCTCGTCGGGATAGTATTTCGGAGCCTGCACCTGTCCCGTCCAGGCATCGACGTAGGTGGTGTCGTTGCCCACCATCGGCCGAAGCCAGATGCCAGGCAGCGTGTCCCAATGCAACCCGTCGAGGCTATAGAGGTACTGCAGACCCCGTGTCGAGGGTTCGCGGAACGAGGTGAAGATATAGGCTGCATCTTCAGTAGCAGGTCCCCTGCAACTGCTGAGCGAGATGGTGAGCCCAATCAGGGCCAAAAGCATAAGACGTAGGGTATGTTTTTTCATCGCCAAGGTTATAATGTGCATGCGTTTAACGATGCAAAGATAACCTATTTGTTTGAAAAAAGCAAAAAACTGAGTCAAAATACGTTATTTTTTTTCGTCATCGTGCAAAGTTTCGATAAAAATGATTATATTTGCAGCGATTGAAAGACATTTTTTACTAATAAATCATAAATCATGAAACATCAATTATTGCTATTTGCTTTGGGTTTTCTGGCCACCTCTGCCAGTGCCCAGACCTTCAAGGAATGGCAGGATCCCGAGGTTAATGCCGTGGGACGTCTGCCCATGCACACAACCTTCTTCGGCTTCGAGTCGGTCGATGCCTCGATGCGTGCGCCCGAAACATCTGCCCGTTACCTGAGCATCAATGGAGACTGGAAGTTCAACTGGCAACGCGATGCTGTAGATTACCGAAGCGACTTCTACAAGACTACATTCAGCGATGCCGACTGGAAAACCATTCCCGTGCCTGGTTGCTGGGAGCTCTATGGCTACGGCGATCCGCAGTACACCAATGTCGCTTACGCCTGGGCTCGCCAGCACGAGAACACCCCACCCCTTGTGCCCACCGACAACAACCACGTGGGCTACTACCGCCACGAGGTCATGATTCCTGCTGACTGGAAGGGCCAGCAGGTCATCCTGCACATCGGCTCGGCTTCGAGCTGCATGTACCTGTGGGTCAACGGCCGCTTTGTAGGCTATAGCGAAGACTCGAAGCTTGCTGCCGAGTTCGACCTCACCCGCTATGTCGTTCCCGGCAAGAAGGCACTCATCGCCATCCAGATGTTCCGCTGGTGCGATGGCACCTATCTCGAGGACCAGGACTTCTTCCGCTATGCAGGCATCTGCCGCGACTGCTGGCTCTTTGCACAGCCTAAGCAGCACATTAGCGACATCCGCGTCACACCCGACCTCGACGCCACCTACACCAACGGCATCCTCAACGTCGATGTCAAGACCACAGGCGGCAAAGTGAAGCTCGAACTCCTCGACAGATGGGGCAAGGTAGTAGTTGATGGCATCTTTACGGGCAAGCCCGTGACGTTCCTGGTCGATAATCCGCTCAAGTGGACTGCCGAGACGCCCAACCTCTATACCCTGCGTGCCACCCTCACCGATGCCGCCGGCAAGGTGCTGCAGGTGGTGCCCGTCCGTGTGGGCTTCCGCAAGATCGAAGTCAAGGACGCACAGGTGCTCATCAACGGACAGTCCATCCTCATCAAAGGTGCCGACCGCCACGAACTCGACCCCGACGGAGGCTATGTGGTCAGCCGCCAGCGCATGCTGCAGGACGTGCAGATCATGAAGCAGTTCAACCTCAACGCCGTGCGCACCTGCCACTACCCCGACGACCCCTATTGGTACGACCTCTGCGACCAGTTCGGCCTCTATGTAGTGGCCGAAGCCAACATCGAGAGCCACGGCATGGGCTATGGCGAAAAGACGTTGGCCAAGCATCTTGGCTATCACCTTGCACACCTCGAACGCAACCAGCGCAACGTACAGGCACAGTTCAACCACCCGTCCATCATCTTCTGGAGTCTGGGCAACGAAGCCGGCTATGGTCCCAACTTCGCCGATGCCTACGATTGGATCAAGGCCGACGATCCTTCGCGCCTCGTGCAGTACGAGGGTGCTGTTCGTGGCATTAGCGACAAGGTCGTATCGCAGCAGGATGCCAAGACCGACATCTTCTGCCCCATGTACGCCGATTACAATTTCGCCGAAGCCTATGGTCAGAACCCCGACAACATCAAGCCCTTCATCCAGTGCGAGTATGCCCATGCCATGGGTAACTCGGAAGGTGGATTCAAGGAGTATTGGGACCTCTATCGCAAATACCCCAAGCTGCAGGGTGGCTTCATCTGGGACTTCGTCGATCAGAGTCTGCGCTGGACCAACAGCAAGGGACGTCCGATCTGGGCCTACGGCGGCGACTTCAACACCACCGACCAGCACGACGGCAACTTCTGCGACAACGGCCTCATCTCGCCCGACCGCAAGCCCAATCCGCACATGTACGAGGTGGGCTACTACTATCAGAACATCTGGACCGCTCTCGCCGGCAAGGCAGAGAATGGCGGCCAGAACCTCGAGATCCTGAACGAATATCGTTTCCGCGACCTTTCGAACTACCGTTTGGAGTGGGAACTCCTTTGCAACGGCGAGGCTGTCAGCACGGGTACGGTGAGCCAGATTAAAGCCGCTCCGCAGCAGAAAGCCCTCGTGACAATTCCGCTCGATAAGCTGGACGATCGTGCCGAGTGGCTCCTGAATGTGAAGTATGTGCTCAAGCGAAGCGAACCCCTCCTCAAGGCTGGCAGCGTGATGGCGCATCAGCAACTTGCCCTCACAGGCCCCGTCGCTTGCAGCTATCGGAGTAATCCGAATAATCCGAATACTCCGATAACTCTGACCCACAACGAGACCGCCGACCAGCTTACCATCGCCGGCCCACATTTTGTCATAGGTTTCGACAAGCGTTCGGGACTGATGAACCGTTATGAGGCCAATGGTGTGAAGCTGCTCGCTGAGGGAGCTCAGCTCAAGCCTAACTTCTGGCGTGCCCCAACCGACAATGACTTCGGTGCCAACCTGCAGCGCAAATATGCTGCATGGAACAACCCCGAGCTGAAACTTACGTCGTTCGAAGCCAGCGAGGGCGAAGAAGGATACGTCGTCAAGACCGAACTTGAGATAGAGTCTGTAGCCGTCAAGCTTGCCCTTACCTATACCATCGATGGAGAAGGCGCTGTTCGCGTGGACGAGAAGATGACCGTTGATCCTGTTCAGCAGAAGCGCGTCGATCGTGTACGTTTCCAGCGCATCTCACCGCGCGATGCACCTATCGCCGAGGGCGAACGCAGCACCGAGGCCAGCGACCTCTTCCGCTTCGGCATGCAGCTGCCAATGCCCGAATCGATGGAACTTATCCGTTACTACGGACGTGGTCCCGTCGAGACCTATTGCGACCGCAAGGACTCCGAGCACCTGGGCATCTACGAGAGCACCGTCACCCAGGAGTTCTATCCCTACATCCGTCCGCAGGAGAACGGCAATCACGTCGATCTGCGCTGGTGGCGCGTCACCGATGCCACCGGTCGCGGCCTCATGGTAATGGCCGACGAGCCCTTCTCGGCTTCGGCGCTCCACTATACCATCGAGAGCCTCGACGAGGGCTTCGAAAAGCGCAACCTCCATTCGCCCGATGTCGATCCAAGCCCCATCACCAACCTCTGCATCGACCAGAAGCAGCTGGGCCTCGGATGCGTGAACAGCTGGGGCGCTCTGCCACGCGAAGAGTATTTCGTCAAGTATGCCGACCACGACTTCTCCTTCATGCTCATCCCTTGTAAGATTTATTAATAGTAGAATATGACACAATCCCTTAGAACAATCTCGATCGGCGTGCTTCTGGCCTTCGCCGGCAGTATGGTTTTTGCACAAACCACTCGTGTTGAACAATATGCTCCCGGCATCGTCCGTGTCACGAAAGTCGATGCTTCGGCCGCCTCCGACCCGATGGCTTCGAAAAAGAGCTATTCGGTGGTATTGACTCCCGCCAGTCCGACATCGGTTCTGTCGGGCGAAGGCACGCTCACGACCGACTGCTTCACCGTGAAGGTCAGTGCCGAAGGCGTGGTGAGCTTCTTCGACAAGTCAGGCCACCAGCTCCTCACCGAACTGGGGCAGGGTATCGTCACTCCCATCACCGAGGGCGTTGATCGGGGCAAGTACGCAGTCGGTCAAAGCTGGCAGCTTGAACCCGAGGAGGCCATTTTCGGTCTGGGACAGCGCCGCGAGGGTCAGACGATGAACCAGCGCGGCACAGCATTCCGGCTTTGGAACACCAATACGCACATCTACATCCCTTACTTCACCAGCCAGAAAGGCTACGGCATCTACTGGGACAATGCCGGCGAAACATTCTGGAGCGACGATGCGAAGGCGGCTACCCTGTGCAGCAGTGTGGCCGACGGCGTGGATTACTATTTCCTCTACAAGGACGGTACGCAGGATGGCGTGGTGGAACAGATACGGCTGCTGAGCGGCCAGGCGACGATGTTCCCGTTGTGGGCCTACGGCTACTGGCAGTGCCGCGAGCGCTACAAGACACCCGATGAGCTTTCGGGCGTGCTCGACGAATACCGCCACCGTGACATCCCCATCGATGCCATCGTGCAGGACTGGCAGTACTGGGGTTGTGACTCGAACTGGAATGCCATGAAGTTCGAGAACCCCCATTACCTCAACAAGATTGGCGACCCCAAGCAGATGCGTTACCTGCCCAACGACGAGGATCCTGCCGCAGAGATTGCCAAGGTCAAGGCCCAGGGTGCCCCACGCCTGACTACGCCGCAGCAGATGGTCGATTACGTGCATGGTCAGAACGCCCATCTGATGATTACCCTTTGGCCCGACTTCGGCCCTTGGACCAAGCAATACAAGGAACTTGACAAGCTGGGTGCCCTCCTGCCGTTCGACACCTGGCCCCGCAATCGTGGCGTGCTCGTCTATGACGTGTTCAATCCCAAAGCGCGCGACATCTACTGGAAATACCTCACCAATCTCTACCGCATGGGCTTCGATGCGTGGTGGACCGATTCGACCGAACCCGACCACTTCGAAAAGGAGGGTGATTCGGACTACATGACCTACGACGGCTCGTGGCGCAGCGTGAAAAATGCCTTCCCGCTGGTCCACAACCGCGGCATCTACGACCACCAGCGTGCCACGAAAGGCAACACCAAGCGTTCGTTGCAGATGACGCGATCAGCGTCGTTCGGCATCCAGCATTATGGTACGTTCTCGTGGAGCGGCGACATCGTGAGCAACTGGAGCGATATGCAGAACCAGGTGCCTTCGGGCCTCAACTACGTGATCTGCGGCATCCCGATGTGGAACACCGACCTCGGCGGCTTCTTCGGCTGGGACTTCGGCAACGACCCCAAGAGCCCCTACGCCCAGGAACTGATGGTGCGCTGGATGCAGTGGGGTACCTTTATGCCCCTGATGCGCAACCACTGCTCTTCGCCCATGGTGAGCGAGATCTGGCACTATGGCGAGCCCGGCGACTGGGCATACGACGTGCAGAAGCACTTCATCGAACTGCGTTACCGCCTGTTGCCCTACATCTACAGCCAGGCGGGTGCCACCGTGCAGCGCAGCGACCTGATGATGCGTCCGCTCGTGATGGACTTCGCCGACGACAAGGTGGCCATCAACCGCGATGACGAATACATGTTCGGCCGCTCTTTGCTCGTCAAGCCCATCACGCAGCCCCTCTATTCGTGGCTGGGCGAGCGACGTTCGAGCCACTGGATCTATCCCGAGCCACAGAAGGCGGCGGCTCCCGTCGAGGTCTATCTGCCGGCAGGCACGCAGTGGTGGGACTTCTGGAACAACCAGCAGTATGAAGGCGGCAAGGCCATCAAGCGCCTTGCACCTATGGACATCATGCCCGTCTTCGTCAAGGCCGGCAGCATCATCCCCTTCGGTCCCAAGGTACAGTACACGGGCGAGAAGGCTTGGGACAATCTGGAGGTACGCATCTACCCGGGTGCCGATGGCGACTTTGTGCTCTACGAAGATGCCGGCGACGGCTATGGCTACGAGCAGGGTGAGTTTGCACAGATTGGTTTCCATTGGAACGACGGGGCACGCACCTTGACCATCGACGCACGCGAAGGCAATTATCCCGGTATGCTACGGAGCCGACAGTTCCGCATCCATATGGTGAGCGCTGCCTCGGAAGCCGGCGACACGGAGGCCTCCATGTTCCAGAAGACGGTAAACTACGACGGTGAGGCAATGTCTATCACTTTATAGTTGCTATAGTTAATATAGTTCCTATATTTAATATAACCACTATAGCCTAAAATAAAAAATTTATGAAGCATCTTTTGATCGCATTTTCCTTGCTGGCCGCCACGGCAGTGCAGGCTCAGAAGACGGCACCGATGCAGGTGCCGGGTTACCCCATCTCTCCCGTGCCATTTACCCAGGTCAAGGTGGGTGACGGTTTCTGGGGACAGCGCCTTAAGGCCAGCCGCGAGGTGACCATCCCCTTGGCTTTTTCGAAGTGTGAGGAGTCGGGCCGTTACCGCAATTTCGAGATTGCTGCGCGTCAGTTGGCAGGCGAGAACACCGAAGACGTCAAAGTGGAAGGTTTCTCGTTCGACGACACCGATGTCTATAAGACCATCGAAGGTGCCAGTTATTCGCTGCAGACCTATCCCGACAAGCGTCTTGTGGCCTATATCGATTCGGTGCTCGAGATCGTGAAAGGCGGACAGGAGCCCGACGGTTACCTTAACACCGCCTGGACCATGAACCCCAAGCACCCGCACCAGTGGCATGGCACCAAGCGCTGGGAGAAGGTCGAGGTGCTGAGCCATGAGTTCTACAACCTTGGCCACATGCTCGAAGGTGCCGTTGCCCACTATCAGGCCACGGGCAAGCGCAACTTCCTCGACATCGCCATCCGCTATGCCGACTGCGTCTGCCGCGAGATCGGACTGGGGGAGGGGCAGGTAGATCGTGTGCCCGGACACCAGATTGCCGAGATGGGACTCGTGAAACTCTACCTCGTGACAGGTGACCGTAAATATCTCGACCAGGCCAAGTACTTCCTCGACCGTCGTGGCCTGACCACGCGCAAGGATGCCTACAGCCAGGCCCACAAGCCCGTGGTCGAGCAGGACGAGGCGGTGGGTCACGCCGTGCGTGCCACTTATATGTATGCCGGTATGGCCGACGTGGCAGCCATCACGGGCGACAGTGCCTACCTGAAGGCCATCGATAAGATTTGGGACAACATCGTCGGAAAGAAGTACTACATCACCGGAGGCATTGGTGCACGTCACAACGGCGAGGCGTTCGGCGACAACTACGAACTGCCCAATGCCGAGGCCTATTGCGAGACCTGTGCAGCCATCGGCAACGTCTATGTCAATCATCGGCTCTTCCTGCTGCATGGCGAGTCGAAGTATTACGACGTAGTGGAGCGCACGCTCTACAATGCACTCATCTCGGGCGTTTCGCTCGAAGGCAACAGCTTCTTCTATCCCAATCCGTTGGCGGTGGCTTCCGACATGAACTATGCACGCAAGGCGTGGTTCGGTTGCGCCTGCTGTCCTTCCAACATCTCGCGCTTCATTCCTTCGTTGCCCGGCTATGTCTATGCCGTGCGCGATCGTGATGTCTATGTGAACCTCTTCATGAACAATGCCGCTTCGCTCGCGGTGGGCGGCAAGAAGGTGGAAATCGAGCAGCAGACCGCCTATCCCTACGGCGACGAGATCAATGTCCGCATCAACAAGAATACGGCAGGACTGTTTACGCTCAAGATTCGCGTACCCGGGTGGGTGAAGGGCGATGTGGTGCCCAGCGACCTTTATCGTTTCGTCGATGGGAAGGAGACCAAGTACAATGTGACAGTCACCGATGCCAAGGGCCGTTCGCTCTATCCCGATGGCCATATTACCGCCGATGGCTACTACACCATTGCCCGTCCCTGGAAGAAGGGCGATGTAGTGACGCTTCATTTCGACATGGAGCCTCGCCTTGTGGCAGCCAACGACAACGTCTGGGCCGACCGTGGTATGGTGGCCGTAGAGCGCGGACCGTTGGTGTATTGCGCCGAGTGGCCCGACAATGCTGCTGACGTTCGCACCTATCTGCTCAATCCTCGGGCTACGTTCAATGTCAATAATGCCGAATTGAAGACCGACCAGGGCAACACCTATCCCATCTGTACGCTTTCGACCAGTGATGTCCAAACGTTGAGTTACGACAGTGCAGGCCGCCTCGTGGTTCGCGACGGCAAGCTCACCTTGATTCCTTATTATGCCTGGGATCATCGTGGACAAAAGGGCGGTATGGAGGTTTGGCTCCCCGTTACGGTGGGTGCGTCATCCGCTACGCCTCGACTCTTCAAGGAACAAGGTTCAAACGGATTCTTCAACCGATAATTCTTTTCGAAAAACGCTTTTATTGGCGTCATAATTTGAATGAAGGAAGACTTTTTTCGGGTTTTCCTTCATTTTTTTCGTGTTTTTTGCACAACTTATTCCTTTTCTGCCTATATTTGCGCAATAAAAATATTTAATCTGATATCGAACTGAAAAACTTTACACAAGTTTGCCTATGAAATCAATTCAGCTATTCCGAATCTTTCTCCCTATGTTGTCGGCCCTTGCGCTGACCAGTTGTTTCTCTCCCGCCGAAGATAATGCCGATGCCATCGACGAATCAGCGGCTACCACTCGACTGAAGGTCACTACGCGTGCCGCTTCGGGTGAAGTGACTTATCCTATTCTTGTGATGGCCTACGACGAGTCGGGTGCACTCAAGGGTGAGCAGACCATCAATTCCGAAAGTGACGAGATCAGTCTCAAACTCAGCGAAGGTGCCTACCATATCACGGCTCTTTCCGGACAAGGCAACTACACCGAACCATCGAGTTACAACCAGCAGTCGGCGCTCATCAACATTCCTGCGGCAGGTTATGCCTCGTCACCGCTGATGATGGGTGGCGCTGATGTGCTGCTGACCAGTGCTTCGGCCAAGGTCAACGTTGTCATGACCTATCGCGTGGCAAGTCTCTCGCTTAGCCTGGAATCTGTGCCCGAGGACGTAAGTGCTGTCAGTGTAGGTGTCTCCCAGCAATATAAGGCCATCGACATGTCGGGTACATTCAGCGGATCGAGCACTGCCAACGTGAAGTGCACCAAGACGGGTGACGTCTGGGCTTCCGAGCAGGTCTATCTCCTCCCCGGTGCCGGCTCTTCGACCACACTCACCCTTTCGCTCACCAATGCCGAGGGGCAGACCAGTTACAGTTATGAACTCAGTGAGCCTTTGATGGCGGCTGTGCCCTATACCATCAAGGGAACCTATGTCGAATCGACAGCCCCCTACATCACGGGTGTCATCACCATCGAAGGATGGCAGGAGGAACGGTCGTTCGACTTTGAGTTCGGAAGTGGAAGTAGTAGCGGTTCTGGCACCGTCACCCCGACCAATGATGTTGCTTCCATCCCCGAACCCAGCAGCGTTTGGAATGGTCATATCGTTGCCTTGGTCGATAATGCTACGTCAACCGAAGCTGATGTGCTTTTGCTTGGCCTACGTGAAATGAAGAACGTCTTTGCTCCTGCTGCCGAAGGTCACGAGACGCAGATGCAGGATTCTGTCCAAGCCTATTTCGAAAACGATATGAAGGGCTGGGCAGTTCCCACCGAAGAGCAGGCACGTGCCTTGAAAAAGCAGTATGGCGGCAACTTCGACGAATTGAATCTGCTCATTGAACAACAGCAGGGCGACACTCTGCACGTCTATACTTCCAGCAGCAATGCCCGTTATCTCTGTGAAGAGGGCACCAAGACATTCAACTTTGCCGAGAATGGCTCCATCACCAGTGCGGGAACTTCCACCAAGTATCGTCTGCGTCTGGTGAAGAAGATTCACGTCGTCGTAAAAAATAATTAACCTATTGTATGGCAGATAACTATCTCGAACGTCAGCAGGAAGCCCTGGAGCAGCGCAAGGCGGGAAAGCGGGTGCTCACACCCGCCCAACGCAAGCGCTTCTACACGCGTCCCGTTGTCACCAAGACGCACGAACAGCAGCAGGCCGAAATCGCTCAACTACAAAAGAACGATAAAAAAGAATAGATTATGAAAAGTATAGCCATCTATACCCTCACCTCCGAGCTCCATGACGAGCAGGCTGTGGGTGCTGTGACCCGTGAGTTTCTCGAAAGTCTCTCTATTGAATACGATTTTCGAGGTAGTGATTATGCTGGCTTCGGTGGTTATCCGCTGAGTCTCATCTTTGTTCGAACGGGTGGTACCGAGGGCATCTTCCGTCGTCTTCTCCCCTCGCTTCCAACAGGGAAGGGAGAGAAGTTCTACCTCTTGTCGTCGGGTAAAAGCAATTCCTTGGCTGCTTCGATGGAGATTCTTTCCTATTTGCAGCAGAATGATTTGCAGGGCGAGATACTGCATGGAGACGCGGGATATATTTCCCGCCGAATCAATATGCTTGCCAAGGTAGAGTCTGCTCGACGGAAACTGCGTGCGTGTCGCTTGGGCATCGTAGGTGCACCCTCCGACTGGCTGAT
>JAEEGJ010015250.1_pt1 | contig 17979 bp, 16 predicted proteins | sample 8958761 | NCBI WGS metagenome assembly JAEEGJ01 (sample SAMN16246546, study PRJNA631951) | gut metagenome | biome: gut microbiome; feature: rumen; material: RS-attached | host: Bos | place: Iran: Karaj | collected 2018-10
TCCCATATAATCCCGTTCCTTTCGCTCATGCCTGTGCTTTCGATACTGTTTGAGATGACGGGACAGGGGATCAAGTTCAAGAAGAAGCCCGTGTATTTTAACAGGGCATCGTTTGTTGCGATCGTTATCAATCTTGCCGGAAATCTTCTGCTCGTACCGAGGTACAAGGGTGTAGGAGCGGCTGCGGCTACGGCACTGACTTATATAGTGTATTTTGCCATCGGGTCCTATTATGCGAACAAATGCTATCCGGTCCGTTACGGGTACCGCAATTTTGTCATAAGCCTTGCAGTGTATATCCTATATGCGGTTTTTGCGACTTTTACCGCTAATGAATGGATGAACATGGCCGGAGGTGTTATACTTATCATCGGACTTATGATCCTTAACAGGAAAGTTGTTGCGGCTCTTTGGAGTTATTGCACGGATTATATAAATAAGATCAAACGGAGGAAAAAATAATGAGTCTTTATGAGGATATCAAAAGCGGAAAGGAAAAGATCGCTCTTGTCGGTCTCGGTTACGTGGGAATGCCGATCGCGGTCGCTTTTGCGAAAAAGGTAAAGGTTGTCGGGTTCGATCTTAACAAAGAGAAGATAGAAGCATACAAGTCGGGAAAGGACGCAACGAAGGAAGTCGGGGATGAGGCGATCTCGAAAACGACGGTTGAGTTCACAGCAGATCCGTCCGATCTTAAAAGCGCCAAGTTTCATATAGTCGCGGTTCCCACACCGATCAACCAGGACAAGACCCCGGATCTTTATCCGGTCGAATCTGCGAGCCAGATACTCGGTAAAAACCTTACAAAAGGTTCGATAGTCGTATACGAATCAACGGTTTATCCCGGTGTCACCGAGGATATCTGTGTGCCGATCCTTGAGCGCGAATCGGGCCTTAAATGCGGTGTTGATTTCAAGGTGGGTTACTCTCCGGAAAGGATCAACCCCGGCGATAAGGTCCATCGTCTTGAGAACATCAAAAAGATCGTATCCGGAATGGATGCCGAGACACTCGAGGAAGTTGCGAACGTATATGAACTTGTCATCGAGGCGGGTGTACACCGTGCAAGCTGTATAAAAGTTGCCGAGGCCGCAAAGGTTGTCGAGAATTCGCAGAGGGATATCAATATAGCGTTCATCAACGAGCTTGCCATGGCGTTTGACAAGATGGGAATAGATACAAACGAAGTAATAGATGCGATGAACACAAAATGGAACGCGCTCGGATTCAGACCCGGACTTGTAGGCGGACACTGTATAGGCGTGGATCCGTATTATTTCGTTTATGAAGCCGAACGGCTCGGATATCATTCGAGGATAATATCGGCGGGCCGCCAGATAAATGATGATATGCCCGCGTATGTGGGCGAGCAGATAGTCAAACAGCTCGTTCTTGCCGGAAAAAAAGTAAGGGATTCGAAGATCGTGTTCTTCGGTGCAACGTTCAAGGAAAACTGCCCGGATGTTCGTAACTCGAAGATAATGGAGATACTCAAACATCTTGAACAGTATGACATGAAACCGATGCTCGTTGACACATGGGCCGATCCGAAAGAAGTAAAACGTTCGTACGGGTATGATCTCGACAACGAGAAGAATGCATACGATGCCGACTGTATAGTTCTTGCGGTGGCACATGAAGGCTACAAGAACAGGTCGCTGAAAGAGTGGGATTCGTTTTTTAAGAACGGCAATAACGCTGAAAAAGTGATCATTGACATCAAGGGAATATTGAACAATTCCGAAGTGACGGAAGCGGGGTACAGATATTGGCGCTTATAGTAAATGCCGACGATTTCGGAATGAGCGACAACGTTAACAGGGCGATATGCGAAGCATTTGATAAAGGCCTTATCGACAGAACCACGATGATGGTTAATATGCCCGGAGCCGCGGCGGGAATGGAGCTTGCCGGGCAAAAGGGTTTTTCGGACAAAGTCGGGCTCCATTTAAACCTTACATCGGGGAAGCCGCTTACTGAGGAAATCGCAAAAGACAGGGTGTTTTGTGATGAAAGCGGTGAGTTTACGGCAGATTTTGCCAGGAGTTTAAAGACCCGTTTTTTTCTGCCGAAGGAAAGCGCAAAAAATGCCGAGAAGGAGATCCGGGCACAGTTTGACAGATACAGGCAGCTCGGTGGGACGCTCTGGCACATCGATTCGCACCATTATGTCCATACGGATGCTTCTATCTGGAGGATACTGAAAAGGTTATTCCTGACTATCCCGTAACATCGGTAAGGCTTACGCGGAACATGTACCGCGGTGGTAACGTTCTTATCCGTATATACAAAGTTCTGCTGAACGGGTCAATAAGAAAACACTGCAATAATAGTTCGGATTATTTCGGCTCATCGGAGGATTACGAGTCATTTACCGAAAATAAGCATTCCCTGATAGACGGATACGGTGTTGAGGTTATGGTTCATCCGGTTTATGACGATGAAGGGATTTTGTCGGATGTTCTGCATGAAAGATATCTTAAATTGCAGCGACTCCATTGACGCAAAATGTTAGTTATGTTAACATATAAAATGATTATGCGTTACTATGCGATTTTTGTGTGCACATGATCAGTGAATATTGGAAGGATATACTGTAATGAAGACATATCTTGTAACAGGCGGAGCCGGATTTATCGGCTCGAACTTCATCCACTATATCCTTGAAAAACACGGTGATTCAATAAAAGTGATCAATGTGGATGCGCTGACATATGCAGGTAATCTGGAAAATCTTTCCGATATCGAGGACAGACCTAATTATTCGTTCATAAAAGCCGATATATGTGATAGAGAGACGATATCGCGGATATTCGCTGAAAATGATATAGACTATGTTGTACATTTTGCGGCGGAGTCGCATGTGGACAGAAGTATACGTGATCCCGGTGTGTTTGTAAGAACAAACGTTACAGGAACACTTACCATGCTCGACTGCGCAAGGTTTGCCTGGGAAGAAGGAGAGGGTTTTGCCGAGGGCAAGAGATTTCTTCATGTTTCCACCGATGAGGTATACGGTTCGCTCTCAGAGGAAGGAACCTATTTCTACGAGACGACACCGTACGACCCTCACAGCCCGTATTCGGCCAGTAAGGCCTCATCCGATTTTATGGTAAAAGCTTATGTTGATACATATCATTTTCCTGCCGTTATAACGAACTGCAGTAATAATTACGGCCCTTACCAGTTCCCGGAGAAGCTCATCCCTCTGTTCATCAACAACATCCGGCACCGGAAACCGCTTCCGGTCTATGGAAAAGGCGAGAACGTGAGGGATTGGTTGTATGTAGAGGACCACGCCCGGGCCATTGACCTCATCTTCCACCAGGGCAAGATAGGGGAGACGTACAACATTGGCGGATTCAACGAGTGGAAGAACATTGACATCATCAAAGTGGTGATTAACACCGTAGACCGCCTCCTGGGCCGTCCGGAAGGATCCGATATGGACCTCATCACTTACGTCACAGACCGTGCCGGTCACGACCTTCGTTACGCCATTGACAGCTCCAAGCTCCAGCGCGAACTGGGCTGGGAACCCTCCCTCCAGTTCGAAGAAGGCATTGAAAAGACCGTCCGCTGGTACCTTGACAACCAGTCCTGGATGGACAACGTCACCTCCGGCGACTACCAGAAGTACTACGAAGATATGTACAAGGGCCGTTAGGTCCCTTCGCTTCATACCCGGCGCTATCGCGTCATGCCCGACCTGATCGGGCATCCCTTTAGCCCTCATCCCGGGCTTTGACCCGGGATCTCCAATTAACACAATAACACTAAAAAACGAACATTATGAACCTGAAAGGATCCAAAACCGAAAAGAACCTGATGGAAGCCTTCGCCGGCGAGTCCATGGCCCGTAACAAGTATACCTACTATGCCTCCAAGGCCAAGAAAGACGGCTTTGTGCAGATAGCCTCCATCTTCGAGGAAACCGCCGCCAACGAGAAAGAACATGCCAAAATCTGGTTCAAGTACCTGCATGATGGCGCCGTTCCCGGTACCATCGACAACCTGAAAGATGCCGCCGAAGGCGAGAACTTCGAGTGGACGGATATGTATGCCCGTATGGCAGAAGAGGCCGAAGCCGAGGGCTTCAAGGAAATTGCCGCCAAGTTCCGTATGGTTGGTAAGATTGAGAAAGAGCACGAAGAGCGCTACCGCAAGCTCCTGGCCAACATCGAAGGCGGCCTGGTCTTCTCCCGTGATGGCGACGCCGTGTGGCAGTGCTCCAACTGCGGCCACATCATCGTGGGCAAAAATGCCCCCGAGATCTGCCCCGTCTGCGATCACCCTCAGTCCTACTTCCAGTTGAAACCGGAGAACTACTAGTCCATGCAAGAGGTTTTTACGGAGGACGACCGCCATTACATCTCCCTGTTGCAGGAGAACATGAACCGCACCGCCAGCAACCGGGCCAACGCCAAGATCTGGCTGGCCACACTGGCTACGGCCATTGCCGCCCTGAACTTCTCCAGGGAAGGCAATCTTCTGATCTGGATAGCGGTGGTGATGGTGGTGGTGTTCTACCTGATGGACTGCCTGTATCTGAGCCTGGAGAGCAAGTACCTGCACCTGATGCATACTTTTGTGGATGCTTGCAAGGAGGGAGACGAGGAAAAGCGGAAGGCAATGCTGTATAACCTGGACATCTCCGACATCCACGAAGGAGCCACCTCCTTCCTAAACTCCATGGTCTCCAGCCGTACTCTGCCGTACTACCTCATCCTTTTCCTGATTGCTTTGGCCATCAGCCTCTTTCCCTTATTGAGTTAGACCCTAACCCCTCATCCCGGACTTGTTCCGGGATCTCCAATAGAGTTATGTTTACATTAATAGATTTACCATACAAGTCCCTGGCTCCGGTGATTAGTGATGAGACGCTGAGTTTCCATCACGGCAAACACCTGCAGGGTTATGTGGATAACCTTAACAAGTTGATTGTTGGGTCAGAATTTGAGTCGCTTTGTCATTCTGAGCGTAGCGAAGAATCTGTATTAGAAGAAATCGTAAAGCATTCTTCTGGCGCCATCTTCAACAACGCCGGCCAGATCTTGAATCACAATATGTACTTCTCCCAGTTCCAGGCTCCTTCTGTCATTCTGAGCGAAGCCCCTTCTGTCATACCGAGCGAAGCGAGCGTATCTCCTCTTATGGCTCAAATCACCAAACAGTGGGGAAGTCTCGATGCCTTCAAATCCGACTTCGAAACCAAAGGCGTAGGCCTCTTTGGCTCCGGCTGGGTCTGGCTTCAGGCTGATGCCTCAGGTGAACTCTCCATTGCTCAGTACGCTGGCGCTGATAACCCTGTAGCGCACGGTTTTAAGCCGATACTGACTTTTGATGTGTGGGAGCACGCGTACTACCTGGACTACCAGAATCGCCGTGCTGTCCATCTAAACGAGCTTTGGAAGATTGTGGACTGGAGGACGATAGAGGTAAGGTATAGTGGTAAATAGAACCCTTTTTAGATTAGAGAATAATCGTTAGGAACGGTTGGAAAACTCCTAGTATATAAGGTATAAAATGGTATTGAGTCTAGATAATCTACATGACCAAGTTCGTGCATTGCTCGAAGTAGTTTCCGGTGAGACTAATGAGAGTGTCGATTCGCCATTGGCTGCTATTGCAAGGGCTATACTTGAGAGTGGAGCAGATATTTCGTCTGGTGACATGCCACTTTCTGCCTTTAATGTGCGATTATCTCAGGAGCATGGGACGGACGGGATACCAGTTATCTCCTTCCCTGCTTTGGGCGAAAGGACGGATGTTAGGAATGCCATTACTTCTGCTATTGAGAGTTTTGTAGTGAGTGAGGCGGGATTGACGAGTAGCATTGCTACAGCATTCAGATATGTGGCTGATGAAATAATTGACAATATTACTGAGCATGCCGATACTCCTCTGGGGTATTTGAATGCGTCGTGGGATGGCGCTTTTTTGACTGTCTGCATTGCCGATGGCGGTAAAACCATCTATGGCAGTTATCTGGACAAGTCGATGGAAGGCATCGCTAGTGACCAGGCTGCCCTTCACGCTGCAGTGTTGGGTGTATCCACCAAAAACAGACCGGGTGCAGAGAACCGCGGATTTGGCATTTCTACCTCAGTCGATATGATTATACGAGGACTGGACTCCTCGATGATTATCCTGTCAGGCCGGGGGCTTCTCATCCGTACGAAAGAAAGGAACGATTTTACAGAGTTGCCAGAACCTATCTATTTGCCAGGAACGCTTGTGTGTTTTACACTGCCCGTGCAAAAAGAAGGGTTCAGTATTTACGATTATATAGGAGGATAGCATATGAAGACGATAGATATAACAACCATCCTCGGCAGTGAGCTCAAGTCAAGGACGTCTGCCCGGGATTTTGCCAAGTATCTGCAGAATATGCAGATTAGTGTGGCTCAAGTGGATTTCTCACATGTCAAGTCGGTAACTCGCAGTTTTATGGATGAGTTCTATTACCTCCTTTTGAGGGAAGGAAACGCTCAGGGCGTACAGTTAGAGCTGAAGAACATGGGTGAGCAAGCACAGGAATTCCTGCGGGCAGTGAAAGCCACTGCCGACGCGCCCCGTAAAACAATTGTTTCCGATGGTGCCCGGTTTTTTAATCCCGCTACCATAAAGCAGCTTAGCGAATACTTGACCACTCTGTAAATTCTTGCGGTTGGTCTGCTTGTTGACATATAGTCCGTTAGAAAAACAAATAATGAGTTAATGTTGTTTTTGAACCATTTAGGATAAGAATATCTTCTATAACGACCAAATGTTTGCTGCCAATACATACAAAATCATGATAGGGTGCCCTGGTGATATTAAGGAAGAAATAGATATGGCCATGAGAGTTATCAATCGTTGGACGACCCTTCATGCTGAACAGCATAGCACCGTTCTCCTTCCAATCCATTGGACTACCAATTCCTATCCCGAGCATGGTGCACATCCCCAGACGCTGCTCAATGGACAGCTTGTCTCCAAGAGTGATATGCTGGTTGGGATATTTGGGGCTAGAGTTGGGACTGCTACAGACAAATCGCCAAGCGGAACGATTGAAGAAATAGAGGAACATATTAAAGCAGGAAAACCAGTCATGCTTTTTTTCCGCCGGCAGAATGATATAGCTAACACTCCAGCATCCGAGATAGAGAAACTTCAAGCTTTTAAGTCCAGTATTAAGAATAGAGACTTCTATCGCGAGTATGATTCCCCATCCACATTTGAGGCTACATTTACCGATGCTTTGGAACTCTTCCTGGCCAATAACTGGCTTTCCGAACCAAAGCCTAAGGATGTATCCCAGAGTTCAATCGAACTATCAGATGAGGAAATTGATGTCCTTAAGTCATGGGTGGCATCAAACGAGCCTGATGCTCATGCTGCAAGATACATGGGTGGAACCTTGTTCGTTCTGGGCAGTTTGTCTTATGACGTCACAGATGGCCGAGAACTTGTACAATGGCGAGAGTTCTTTAACAAGTTGGAACGTGCGGGTTTCATTGAACAATATAGGACGAATAGACAAGGTGAACCCGTTTATCAACTCTGCACCCCAGCATACAACTACATAGACAATCTTGACAAACATGAAAAGTAACGAGCTATCCACCGGTATAAAGAACGTTGCAGATATCGTCAAGAAGGCCGATAATCTGGAGTTATATGCGATGCTCCTGGATCTTCAATCAAAAGCCCTTGAGCTCCAGGAAGAGAATGCTCAACTCAAACAGCAACTGGCGGATCGAAGCAGAATAGAGTCTCTCCGCGCACGTATTATCCGGCACGACCAGCCATTCATCACTCTTCAGGATGATGATAATCATATTCTATATTGCGCTCAGTGTTGGGATAGCAAGGAGAAATTAATACAGATGAATACGGAACCAAGAAAAGCAACCTTCATGTGTCCATCGTGTAAAAATGAAGGGATTTATGATCAGGATGCTCATAACCGTTATGTAAACGCTAATAAGCCAAGAGGGCCAAGAATTGCTGTGCTTTAGTTTTTGAATTTAAGATTTCAAGAAAGACACCATATACAAGGCACATGTTTATAGCCCTCCGTACCTTTCAATGTATATACCCGATAATACAGTGATAAAACAGTCAACATGGAATGAATTTGTAGGAAAGAATCCTGATAATCCCCAGGGTGCTTTCGAGGCATTGTGCCGTCTGTTGTTCCGGAACAAGTTCGGAATAGCGGACAGTCTGCCCTATTTCTACAACAATGCCGGTAATGAAACTGTCCCTGTAAAAGTTGGCCGGGACACTGTCGGTTTCCAAAGCAAATTCTTCTCAGGCAACACCATTGATGATTCCCAGGCAAAACAGATAAAACACTCGATTGAAACTGCTCATTCCCATTATCCAGAGCAGAATAAACTGATTGTCTATACAAACCTCGCCTTTGGTAACCCTAAAGGGGATGAAACAAAAACAGCTCTGCAAAAGGATATAGAGAAGACGGCAGCCGATAATCAGCTATCTATCGAATGGAAGTTTGGCGACAACATCCTGGACATAGTAGACCAGACGCCTCTCGCAAGAGCATTGTTTTTCGACCTTAACGACAATCTCCAACGTTTGCCGGCTTCTGTTAAAATATGGAACGACAATAACTATAAAGATATCAGCGCCGAAATCGCATATAAAGGACAGACAATTCAGATAGATCGGCGTAAAGAAATAGCAGAACTGAAAGAATTACTTGCTCAACGTCGGCACGTCTTGATTCACGGAGAAAGCGGAAGCGGAAAATCAGCCGTAGTAAAACAATTCTGGCAGGAGACAAAGAACACACCCGATTCAGTTCTTTTAATGCTGAAAGGTATTGATTTCGACGCCCGTTCCGTAAACGACCTATTCAACTTTGATGAATCCTACACCTATGCAGGATTCCGTGATTTCTATGATGGTCATAGCAGTAAGATTCTAGTTATTGACTCCGCAGAAAAACTCACAGAATTTAGCAACCATACCGTTCTTCGTCTTCTGCTGGATGGTCTCGGAGATACGGGTTGGCAATTCATATTCACTTGCAAAAGCAATTCTTCGGAAGAGCTGCACCGACTGCTCAAAAACCTTTCTGTGAAGGTATATGACATGAAGGTAGATATCCTATCAGAAAGTGCGCTTACTAGTATCTCTGTTCAGCATAACCTAAGTCTTCCCACAAATCAAAAGGTCCTGCATCAGATACGGATTCCGTTCTATCTTGCCAGATATTGTGAACTTGAAAGTGACGAAGTAGCTTCCCCGGAAGCCTTCCGTGAGCAGGTCTGGGAGTACAAAGTTAGAGGTCGTGTCAGAGGAGGAAACCAGCAAAAGAGAGAGCAGTGCCTTACTCAGATTGTCCAAGCCCAACTACAACAGAGATCTTATTATGTCAATCCGGTAGGGTTAGACCATAATAGTGCATACTTATTAGTTCAGGAGGATGTACTTGCCACATTACCGCACAAAGGCTATGCAGTCAAGCATGATCTGTATGTAGATTGGACATTGGACTACATTCTGGAACAAGACTTTTCTACCATTGACAAATGCATGTCAGTACTAAAGGATGTTCCTCAAAGCATAACCTATTCAAATGCCTTCAGCCGGTGGCTAGAGGTTCATATTGAGACAAAAAATCAGCGTATTAAGGCTATTTTGGACGCTTATGTAAACGGGCAAGTCAGCCGGAAATGGGAACATACCCTTCTTGTGGCCATTGGCAAGTCAGAAGCATACGCAGCAGATTTCTTCTCACAATACGACTCTTATCTTAAGGCAAACAAATTTGCCCTGTTTGAGAAGTTTGTTGACATCTTGGACGTCTCCTGCAAAGTTGCCACAAGTCACTTTGAATACAAAGGGGAACTTCACACTGTATATTCACCGGTTGGAAGTGGCTGGGACCAGGCCGTCCGTTTTGTCTATAATAACAAGGATACCTACTATTTGGAAAACCTCGGCACCGTCTTAAAACTGCTCAAGGGCTATTCAAAAGCCGGAAACAAAGCAGTAGAGATGCCACATGCCGCGCAGCTGTCTTTGCTGATACATGAAATTGTTGCCCAAAAGAGATTAAACAATGAAGATATCTGGACAGACCACCTCAAACCCTGGTCCGCACTTGTATGCTCTTTCGCCTGGGGAATAAGGAAAGAATTAAGGTCTATCTTCCAACAGGTTATCAGCAATCAATGGATAAGGAACGATGACCCTTATTATGAGCTGGTGGAATATGTGTTGAAAGACGAAGACAATCTTGGGAAATCAATGCTCTACCTGTCTTGTCTCGAAGAAACGATTGGACTAATGCGTCTCTTCTGGCAAGAACACCCAGAAGACAAGAAGGACCGGCTATGGCATCGACATGATACCTATAGCCGTGGATATGTTTTTGCCTTGAATGAAGAATTCGGCATAGACATGGCATACTTCCCGGCCAGCCCGAATCAGACACCGGTATGGTCATTATTGTCAGCCGAAGAATTGTTGGACAAGGACGGCCATAAGACGCTTGATTTCATCATCGATTTTACGGACAATTGCGTAAAGGCTTATTCGAAACGTGACACATTGGACGATAAGACAGTTATCCCTGTTCGGCTACTTGACGGTAACCGTCATGAGATAATAGCTTCACAGTCGCTATGGAATCTGTACAGAGGTACGCAAAGCTATTCCATACCGCATCTCTTGGAAAGCTATCACATGGCGTTGGAAGCCCATCTGTTGAGAGAGGCAGATAACAAACAGCAGGAGCCAGATTGGGAGAAGGTGAAGACATGGCTGTGGCGCATACTGAATAACTCCCATTCGGTATCTCTCTATGCTATTGTAGCCAGTATAGCTACTGCGCATCCAGTTGAGCTATTTGACGTAGTACTGTTCGTCTGTCAGGATATCCGTTTCATATCCTATGATTTAACACGATTTACGTGCGAAATGATAGCAGGCAACCGCAGCATCACCTTCCATCGTCATGAACTCTGGTGGAAAGAACGCCAGCAGTCCAACAGCCTCCCTCACCGTCAACTTCACTTGGAACGGGTACTTTTGGACCTTCAGTATAAGTACGACAACGAAGAAAGTGAATTGGCTAAGACCAGACTTGCCACTGTTTATAGTCTGGTGGATCAACTCAGGTCTCAGGCAGATAAACTAAGTGATAAAGACAGAACTCTTCGTTTTATTAAAGAACGAATCAATTACCGGGGATATGACAAGAAAGACGTAGTCCTGAAGGGAGGGGTCGAAGCCGTCATGTTGACTCCAACCTTCACGGAGGATATGAAGGAAGAGAGCAAACGGGCCAGCGCTCTTGCCGATAGACTCGGTGCAATCAGCCTTCGTGTATGGGCCGATAATAAGTTCAAGCGGCAGGAGGGCGAGTTAAAAGGAAATCAGTTTGTAGGGAACCCCAAGTTGGCGCTGGATGCAATTCGTGAAATAGAGAAACAAGGTGAGTCTGGCAATACTAACTATCTTCTGTTACCCGGTGATGCATATGTGCCATATATGGCCAGTGCGGTACTCTTGATGTTTCACCAGGATATTTTAACCGATTCAGAGAAGAAAGAATGCTGGGAGCGGGTATTGATGGCGTTGAACGATCCGCGTGCTATGGTATCCAATACACTGTCAGAACTTAACATCTGCATTGCGGCAATTCCCACATTGCTTGACATCTATCCAGAACGGGAAGAAGAATTATTACCTGTTATTGCAGGGTATGCCACAATCAAGAATGTATATATAGACCGGCGAGTCTGTGACATGCTGTCTTCCACTATTCTTGGCGGGAAGTTATGGGAAAAGAGACATGCCCTGATGCACAAAGCCCTTGTGTTCCTCAAGAACAACCTTCCTGGCAGAGACTATGAAGCTATGGATGCAGACAGCGCAGATGCTGTCCTCTGTCTTCTCACATGTCAGCCGCCTGAAGATAAACGCAGTATTGGGAACATCTGTATAGACAAAATTTCAGATAACTGGGCAAATGAAGAGGGACAATTAAACTTGATGGACGAATATCATATCGCAGAGAACGTAACCAACTACATCCTCTTTGCGCCAATGGAAGACGTTGGCCGTTTGATGACGAATTATGTCCCGGTTCTCCGAAACGATGAATATGGTAAATCTTTGTTGGGCACTTTTGTCATAAATGCGGCTCAGTGGAAGAGATTCAATAATTTCTGGAGAGTCTGGGACACATATTACGACAAGGTAAAAGCATTGGCTTCCACCCACTCATATAATCCACTGCTGAACACATATCTGCTGAACCCTGATTATTTGAATCGGGATTATGACGACTGGTTCACATTGGAAGAGAAAGATATGGCTTTCTTTGAACGTGCTGCCGAAGATTTGGGCGGCGCGCCGGAAACCATTACCGCACTTTCGCGTGTTTTTGCAACCATAGGCAAGTCATTCACCAGGCAGTCAATTGGGATTTTCAATACCATCATAACACAATATCATCCTATTATTGATGATAGAAGAAGTTATGCAGTGTTCTACCTGGAGAAAATAGTTAAAAATGTCCTCCTCCAGAATGAGTCTGATATCAGAACAGACTCTCTGTTCAAAGAGAAATTTGTAACAGTTTTGGAGTACCTTAGAGACAATGGCTCCACTGTGGCAAGTGAGATGATAAACAATTTGTAGCATGGCAGTACCGGTAAGACATATTGACCTTTTGAGACAATTCGTGGCAGATACAAGTCAGCCCGTATGGGCTAGGGACTTGGTATGCCTTGTCGCAAACACGGGAGGCTCCCTCTCGGTAGATGAAATGCTTCTCATTTGGGAAGAGTTTGAAAAGGGGGTAACTACTCCCAGCCAGGCAGTGTCTGCAGGCATGGGCACCCCGTACCCCAAGGTTGAACTGCTCAAGTTGACCCATCATCATGGGGTAAATGCCTTGGCTGATAACCAAGAGATTACCTTTTGCCAGGAAGGCATTACACTGCTCTATGGCCAAAACCGTTCTGGCAAGAGTGGATATTTCAGAGTCCTTAACCAATTGGCTTCAGGGAATGTTACCTATACAATACATCCTCATCTGTATGCTACTACGCCGGCACCTATTTCGGTCAGCGTTGATTATGCTATTGACGGAGTTGTTCAACCGGCCTTCATTTGGGATGGCGTTTCAGCATGCCCACAGGCATTAAGGCATATTCGCTGTTTTGACTCACATTATGCTTCAAGATACCTGGAATCCAGAGGGAACAATACCTATCTGTTTGAGAGCTACAGTTTGAAGGTATTCCGGGGAATTTACGACACCTTGCATTATTTGAAGAATGAACTGAAGTTGACAATTGACCCGGCTGCAGAGGGCGCTCTTACAGGGCTATGTACTGCTGCATACAGAGATGCCTTGAGTCAGGCCTTGATTACTGAATTCCGGCAGGAGCTTGTTAAGTTCGGAATGGGCAATCTACAGGTAGACTTAGTAGTTGATGATCTGATGGTTGAGGATGCCAAGATTGGTATCCGTATTGTGAATAATTTGGCTGTCGACAGTGTCTTGAGCGAAGCGGAGTTGAAGTGTGTGTCTCTCTCGCTATTCCTGGCGGAGTGTGAACTTATGGCCGTGCCTCAGCCGATTATCTTTGATGACCCAGTCAATAGCTTAGATGCCGTTATTATTCAGGCTTTTGCCAATCGGATTCGCAACTTGTCATGTGAGGTAGTTGTTTTTACTCATAATATTTTGCTTTGGGAAGCATTGACTGATGAGAGGAAATTCAAGGTATATGATGCCCCTGGGGCAATCAGAACGTCAGCTAAGAAACATGTCTTAGTGTACGATGTCTTGTCCAATGCAAATCGTGCGGGTTTTATTGTTGGACGTAATGCAAAGAAGACTTTGTTTTATCTTGACTTGGCTAATACGGATTTAGCATCAGCGATCCCTTTATCTAATCTTGATGGGGTTGTACATAATTTGAGAATGGCTGTTGAGTGGGCTATTGATGAAGTTGTTTTCAGAGGACTTGCTCCCCATCGCTTTAAAGGCAGTGAGAATAACGATTGGAACAAAATGAAAGCGATGGCTAGTGCTGGGGACCAGAATGTGGTAGATTTGAAGAGAAATTATGATGATCTTTCTGCGATGGGTAGCCATGTTGGGGCTTCTTCCTATGCCGTAACACCTACGATAGGCAAGTTGCAAGCAATACATAATGATATTATGAGAATATTTAGGACGGTTTATCCGTAATAGATGTTTTTTATGATAATTGTAGTAGTTGGTATCGGATACATCGGGCTCAATTTGCCAGCCTCTTGGCGCAGTACATTTGAATAAGTTTGGGAAGTTTTTTGACTGGACTGTGGTATTAGAGAGTTATAATCGCTTAGTGAATTTATCTTTCTGAGCTTAGCCAAGAACTATTATATTTTGAAAGCATCAGTCAACATATATGGTATTTACCGAAGGCTGGGTGGTCGAAGTTAATAGACAAACGCTGGAAAGATACGGTTTATGAAGAATAAATACAGCGTTTTTCCATCTTAATAGACGACGAGTGGTAACGTTTTGAAAAAGATATATTCTTTTTTAGTGAGGACACCAAGTCCCTCTCTATAAATGATTGATTGCTATGAAACAATCAACACTGGAACCGTGCGAGCCTTGAATGGTTGATATAAGGTCTTCTATTTGTCTTGATTTCAATACTCAGTTCTTAAAACTATAATTTTGTTAGTTATAATGAAGGTTTAGACTTCGGTATTTCCTGCGTTGTTATGAGAAGTAAATGTAGATTATATGGATTGGATTCAACAAAACATTCAGTGGCTATTTAGCGGATTTGGTTGTGTTGTCATTACAACTATTGTTGCGATTGTAAGATCAAATAGGAAAAAGAACGCAGCGAATAGTGAAATGAGAAAAGGTTTAATTAGTGATAGTGAATCCGAAGGGTTTTCAAGTACATCCTCTAAGACCTCTTTGAGCATTGATTCGTTAAAGGCGAGAGTTAGTATCCTTTTCATAGATGATGAGAGGTTTAACATGGTAGATATTCTGAGAAATGCTGGTTGGCGTAATACTCAGTACAAGAAAGATGTGAAAAGTTTGCAAGACCCTAGTATTCTCAGTGCTCATATCATCTTTGTTGATATTTATGGCGTGGGATTGTCATTATTTAAGGAACAAGGATTAGGGTTAGCGAATGCGTTGAAAGATAAGTACCCCGAGAAAGTTATCATTATCTGCTCCGGAGAAAATCAAGGTAATATTTTTAATAAAACTCTCCGTAAAGTGGATGAATGTATTTCTAAGAGTGCGGAACCTTATGAGTATATAAGCATGGTTGAGGAGTTCGCTCAAAACTTGGTTCTCTAATGAATAGACATATTATATCCCCTACTGGCGCTATTGTATCATCTACAATGCCTGATACATGTGTGGAATGTGTTAAGAAAAATGTGCTCTATGATACTGCTTACATATGCTGTCCTCTTGACGAGTCTTATAAGCGGTTGGCAATAGCAGCAAATAGCGCTGGTCGAGCTTATGTTTGCTCAGGAGATTTCAAGGACTTGAAGGAATTCCGATATGCGGTAGATGTTGTTATAGATAATATCAAAACTCTTCAACGGATTAACCAAGAAGTTCGCCAAGAGTCTGAAGAACGTCTAAGAAAAGAACAACAAGTTAGGGTGGATCGTTTAATCCATAATCTAAAGAACATTTATAGCCATTTTAATCAAGAGTTATATAATTTGTTACCTCAATCTGCGAAGAATCACTCAGACGCCCTCGAGATTGCCAAAAAAGAAATATCTAAGAATGTCGAAAAGGCTGCAAAGACTTTAGTTAGATTGCAAAAGCTTAATGTGAGCATAAAGGCAGAGATTTCTGTTTATGAAAAGTTGATGAGAAACGACGTTAGTCTATCTAAGAGGTTTCATAATCCTCGAGATATTCTCATTCTAGTTCTTAATACCTTTTTTGGCGACTTCTCTGCTGAAGGAGTATATGTGGAGGTCGATAGTTGTTTCTTAAAAGCTTACTTCGACTTTGAGTCGGTGCAAGTTGCACTTTACCATTTAATAGAAAACGCGGTAAAATATGTAAAACCTAACACTACTATACGTGTCCATTTTCATTCAATCGAAAGGCACCTTTCTATGGAAATAACTATGTGTAGTATTCAAGTGAATGAAGAAGAAATGGAAAAGATTTTTGACGAGGGATATTCTGGTGAGAATGCTCGAAAGCTCCAAAGACATGGAAAGGGGATAGGAATGAATCGTGTAAGACGATTATTAGAGCTGAACAAGATTGGTTTTTCATGTTCTTTTGGCCCTGCTATTTCTTCGGAGAATGGGGTTTCATATGCTATGAATGTCTTTAGAATTGATTTTCCATTAGGATAATCCATTCAAATCAATCTTAATATAGCCCCCCCCTCACTCATTCCGCCCCCGAATAACCAAAACTCATTCATTTCACGCCGGACAGAAGATAATAATTAAACATATGACACAATTCAAAAACAACGGAAAACTGAAGCTTCTCATCATTGTGGGCACGCGCCCTGAGATTATCCGTTTGGCGGCAGTTATAAACGAGTGTCGCAAGTACTTCGATACCCTGCTGGCGCACACCGGCCAGAACTATGATTACAACCTCAACGGAGTGTTCTTCAAGGACCTCAAGCTGGCCGATCCCGACATCTATATGGAGGCCGTGGGCAATGACTTGGGCGAGACCATGGGCAATATCATTGCCAAGAGCTACCAGCTGATGGTCGCCACCAAGCCCGATGCCGTGCTGGTGCTGGGCGACACCAACAGCTGCCTGAGCGTCATTGGCGCCAAGCGCCTGCACATCCCCATCTTCCACATGGAGGCTGGCAACCGGTGCAAGGACGAGTGCCTGCCCGAGGAGACCAACCGCCGCATTGTGGACATCATCTCCGACGTGAATATGGCCTACAGCGAGCATGCCCGCCGCTACCTGGCCGACACCGGACTCCCCAAGGAGCGCACCTACGTCACCGGCAGTCCCATGGCGGAAGTCCTCCATAACAACCTCAAGGAGATAGAGGCCAGCGACATCCACCAGCGCCTGGGACTGCAGAAGGGCAGGTACATCCTGCTGAGCGCTCACCGCGAGGAGAACATAGACACCGAGAAGAACTTCCTGAGCCTGTTCACCGCCATCAATAAGATGGCCGAGAAGTACGACATGCCCATCCTCTACAGCTGTCACCCCCGCAGCCGCAAACGCCTGGAGGCCAGCGGTTTCCAGCTTGACAAACGCGTCATCCAGCACGAGCCCCTGGGCTTCCACGACTACAACTGCCTGCAGATGAACGCCTTTGCCGTGGTGAGCGACAGCGGTACCCTTCCCGAGGAGAGCAGCTTCTTCACCTCCATTGGCAAGCCCTTCCCCGCCGTGTGCATCCGCACCTCAACTGAAAGGCCGGAAGCAATAGATAAAGCCTGTTTTATCATTGCCGGTATTGATGAGAAGTCATTGCTCCAGGCGGTTGACACTGCTGTATCGCTCAATCGTGACGGACAGCATGGTATTCCTGTTCCGGATTACATAGACGAGAACGTATCCACGAAGGTCGTGAAGATTATCCAAAGCTATGTGGGAATAGTAAACAAGATGGTCTGGCGAAAATTTTAACATTTAACAAGTTAACAAATTAACATATAGATATGAGCTTATTCAAAGACAAAGTCCTCCTTATTACTGGAGGCACAGGTAGTTTTGGCAATGCAGTGTTAAACCGTTTCTTGAAAACCGATATAGGGGAGATTAGGATTTTCTCACGTGATGAGAAAAAGCAGGACGATATGCGTCATGACTTCCAAGCTCGTATGCCGGAAGTGGCCAACAAGATTAAGTTCTACATAGGCGATGTTCGCAACAAGTCCACCCTCAAATATGCCATGAAAGGCGTGGACTATGTGTTCCATGCCGCTGCCCTCGAGCAGGTGCCTTCT
>JAEEGJ010015260.1_pt1 | contig 17972 bp, 16 predicted proteins | sample 8958761 | NCBI WGS metagenome assembly JAEEGJ01 (sample SAMN16246546, study PRJNA631951) | gut metagenome | biome: gut microbiome; feature: rumen; material: RS-attached | host: Bos | place: Iran: Karaj | collected 2018-10
GTGCCATAAAAGTCAGAACAACAGGATAATCAAGGTCAATGAAGAACTGACGTTTTTCCACAAAGAAGTAATTGATAACCTGAATTCTATTACAGGTGCTTTGTTAAGGATGAATCGGAGCATTCAGACAGAGGGAGCGTTCGGCACGATTAAATGGAATCGTAACTACAAACGCCTCAGAAGAAGAGGATTTGATAGTGTTATGCTGGAATTTGGTCTTATTTGCTGTGGTTTCAACCTTCATAAGTATCATTTAAAGAATCAGGCAGCTTTAAAAGCCGCCTGAAATATCAATAAAATATATCTTTACCAGCGCGAAAAAAGCATTTTTCCTTCGTGCTTGTTCGTTATACCCTGTTTATGGGGAATTTGAGAAGTTTTCAACAATTAACATGAAAAACACAGTTGCCCCTTCAAATTTTTCTTGAAGAGGCAACTGTGTTGTTTTTGAGGGCTGTTTTTTTACAGCCCCTTATGTATATTTATTAGCTTATTAAATTGACTATTCTTTCAACAGGCCATTGGTCATTAGGAAATATTGAAAAATCAGCCTTGTGCTTTCTGATGATTCGCACAGGTTCAGAAGTGTTATCGTAAACATGAAGTATATCACAGAGCTCGATAAGCTGCTTGATATTGGCTAACGACTTATAATACCTTGAGATTATTTTGTCCTTATCAACATTGTGACCGCCCGAGGCCACTCTTGTTTCAATTCGGGAGACATTTATCATCGGATCATTTGTCAATACGAATATGCACTTTATATAATAGCCGCTTTCTTTAGCTTTTTTGAGAATATCCAGTTTGTAGTGTGATGATAATACAGTTTCAAAGGTGAAATCTTCCTTAGCTTCGATTGCTTCATATCTTTTCTTATCAGCAAAGACGGCAGCTTCTTAATTACTCATACCTGTAGCGGCTACAATTTCATCGGCATTAGTGTATGTTCCGACTTTATCGAAATACTGAGTGATCGTACTCTTGCCTGAGCCGTTCGGACCGGCGAATACAAGTATCATGGGCTTTTTATTCAACATATCTTCTATTGCCTTCCGCGTCCTCAATATATGCTCTCTTGGTTTCTATGTCATAGCGAGCAATTGGCTTCTTGCATACTTTGGCTTTCTCAAGTGCAGCTTTTACAGCTTCCTTTGCTCTGATATCCATGTCCTTATCTTCCTGAGAAAGGTTGTCTTGCTTTTCGGCATTATCGATTACCTTTACAGCCATGCCGTTGATATTGATTACCTTAGACATAGAATCTCCTCCTTTGTGCAGTGATGTTTTTAATATTATATCACAGAATGGCTATTAAATCAATAGTTTCCTAAGCAATTTCCTATGCTTATCGACCTTCTTCACAGTGTTAAATCCATCGCCGCAGCAGAAGTCGATAAGCTATTTGCGGCAGGTGATGATACCTGTATGGATTAACACGCAGCGCAGGCTAACTTTCACTATCCAACGGTCAACGGCATTCTAAGTGTAGCCTGTTATGTCTGAAACATCGGATATTGTAGTACATCAAATACGTCGAAACGTTTGTCTATTAGCTGTTCTAGGAATCACTCGGGTGATCTCAGAAGATGACAAAAGACTTGATTTATAAGGGAAATAATGATATAATAACTAATATTGGTAAAGGGAAGAGAGGTGTGCCCGTGAAATATATACTTATGCATAAGAATAAAGAGGTTGCTGATATTGATATTGACGATGTTCTCGGAAGAATAACCGCTGTCAATGACGTTATACACATGGAACACCTTCCTGTAGGTATAGTCCATCCTTTATGCCATAATGAAGTTATTGACCGCGGCACATTGAATAAATGGTGGTGTAGTCGTTCAATACCTGCAAGCAGAATGGGTATTGCCGATGCATTTTAAACCCTCGGTATATATGATTCGAGTGAACTGCTTACAAAATGTTTTGGTCTCAGTCTTTCCGATCATTACTGGATAAAGCCGTCAGGCAGCGGTATGAAGTGGGAGAATGTTAATTTCTTCGATAACGAATTCTCTGATGACATCGGAGATGTTTTGTTCGGTACAAGTACCAAATCATCAGGCTTTGACTTTTACTTTCCTGATAATACTTCCGACGGTAATCTGAAGAAGCGCTGGAAGATAATGGACGGAAAGCGCTGCTTGCTGAAAGCAGGCTCTAGGCCTTACAGACAGCAGCCGTATAACGAGGTAATTGCTTCGATAGTAATGGACAGACTCGGTGTAGATCATGTTCCGTACCGCGTTATAAATATTGGAAATGAGCCATTCAGCATATGTGAGGACTTTATCACAAAGGATACCGAACTTGTAAGTGCACACAGGATATTACAGATACGAAGCAAAGAGAACCATGAAAATGATTATCTGCACTATATCAATACCTGTAAGGAGATAGGCGTTGATATATCCGCTGCAGTTGATGATATGATAGTTGTTGACTATATAATTGCAAACGAGGACAGGCATTTTAATAACTTCGGACTTCTCAGGAATGCGGAAACTCTTGAATGGATAGGCGCTGCTCCAATATATGACAGCGGGACTTCCCTTTGGTTTGACCGTTCCGAAGATCAGATAAAGAATGCAGAGATAAAATGCAAGCCTTTCAAAAAGCATCACAGCGAGCAGATAAAACTCGTTCCTGATTTCAGCAGATATGATTTCTCAAAGCTTGACGGCATAGAAAATGACATCAGAGAGGTTCTCAAAGACCAGAAGGCTGAAAGAGTTGAGCTGATATGCGAAGCAGTAAGGAAAAGGATAGAAACCTTACAGTTGCTGGCTGTTCAGCAGAACGCTAAGGAAGCAAACAGCTTTAATGATGAATATACCGAGGAGGTAACTGCTGAAGAATACAATATTAATATGGACTGAGAAAGATCTGCTATAGACAGTTGTGTTGGAACGTATAATTATTAGCGTAGGGACAAAGATAACACAAAAAAAGAAATAACAAGTGTCAAATCACGATTTAGTAAATCATGATTTGATACTTGTTCATGAAGTGATAATATCCATTTATGGAAGAATAGTTACAGACAAATTAAAACGGGATTTATTTCGATTCACTGCGCCAAATTGTAATCCTGATATATTGCTGAAAGGTAAGATGTTCGGCTTTATATTGGGATTTTCATGTCCTTTGGAATTATAACTTTTCCTTTTAAAGTGATTAGTTCCAAATGCTGACCAAAATATTAATTCATAATAAAAACCTCCTTTTTCATAAAAATAGTTCATTTCGACAATAAATGTGCTATTCTTATTATCACAGGCAAGTCCTGAATAATTAAAAATGGAGGAAAAAGATGAATCATTTATGTGTAGAAAAAATTAGAGAATGTAGAATAACGCCATACAGTAAACAAGAAGAACAGATTAAGGAATTCAACGATGAGAGGACTATCATTGCATCTTTGCTTAATCAGCTTGGAATTCCTAGAAATACAGCTGGTTATAATTATCTGATATATATCATTTTAAAGATAACTAAATCGAATAATATAAATGTTAAGCTCACAACAGAATTGTATCCTCAGATTGCAGATGAACTTGATTCATCCGTTAAAAGAATAGAACGTGGGCTGAGGTATTCTATTGAAGCTGCATGGGATAGAAACAGAGAAGGTATTAAGAATATTCTCGGGTATTATGATGACTGTAAACCGTATTCCAGTCAGTTTATATGGCTTTTAGCTGATAAATACAGAATGATTAATAACAAATTTATACTAAGATTCTAATAATTATTCATAGTAAGGGAGTAAAACATGAAAGATGTATTTGAAATAGCGGTATGTGATGACAGTAGCTTTGACAGATTTGTAATATCAGAAATGATAGATGGCTATTTTAAAAACAAGTCTTTTTTGTATCACGTTACAGAATACTGTAATGAGATTACTCTTATTGATGATTTAGAGGAAAGCAATAAGTATGATATTATTTTTCTTGACATATACCTTAATAGTCTACTTGGTATTGAAGTGGCGAAGAGGTTGCGTGCTGGAGGTTATAACGGAAAAATAGTTTTCCTTACTGCATCTGACAAGTATGCAGTGGAAAGCTATGATGTGGACGCTGCTGGATATTTGCTGAAGCCTCATAATTATGAGAAGTTTTGTGGTGTAATGGACAGGCTTCTCATGGGCAGACGCAAAAATACAATCATAATTAAGAAACGCAGCAGTGTAGAATATATACCATATGATAATATCAGATATATAGAAAGTTCAAACACTAAATGTCTGATACATTGTAGTGACGGAAGGATACATACTTTATACACACGCCTTGATATGATAGAGAATGAAATTGAGGATAAACGTTTTTTAAGATGTCACAGAAGCTATCTTGTTAATCTGTATTATGTGCAAAGTCTTCACGAAAGTTTTGTTATGGACAATAATGAAATAGTTTTGGTCAGAAAAAAGAGTATTAAGGATATTAGACGTTTGTATCTTGAGTATAATTCAAATGCAGTACTTACAGGTAGCTTAGCTGATACGGTGGGAGTGTGATTCTGTGGAATTGAAGAACTTTTATAATAAAATAGGTGAAAATTATGATCTGTTACTAAGCAGGCTTTTGAGTTCTGAAAGAATAGAAAAATACCTGACCATTTTTTTCGATGACAATAATATTTGTGATCTGAAAATGCAGATTCTTAGTAATGATATTCAATCAGCGATTAATACTGCCCATACTTTAAAAGGTGTGACGGCAACTCTCGGATTTGACAATTTGGCGGCTGAAATATGTGAGCTTCATGAAGCTTTGAAAAATAATGAAAATGAACAAGCTGATGAATTATGCCGACAGGTAGTGAAAGAATATGAGATTATTTATAACGAATGGTGTAATATTAAAAATACACTGACTGAAAATGATATTGGTTCAGGAAAGACTGGAGAATTGATATGATTACAATTGAAAAACTTCGCGATTTTGGTGCAGATGTTGATGATGGGCTTGCAAGATGTCTGGAGAGGGAAGATTTCTACATTATGCTTGTACGTAAGACTATAGAAGATAAAAGGATTTCTTTGCTTGAGCAGCAACTTAAAAAAGGCGAACTTACCGGAGCTTTTGACACAGCACATGAATTAAAAGGAATGTATTCTAATCTTGCGCTGACGCCTTTGACTAAACCTGTTACTGAAATGACAGAATTACTGCGAAGCAGAACAGATACGGATTATACAGATCTTGTGAATGAACTCAAGAATAAGTTTGAAAGACTGTGTGCATTGTAATTAACAGGAATGCCAAAAAGGGAACGGTTCTTTGAAGTGTTCCTCTTTTTTTATAATATGTAATTTGGGAGGAATAAGCCATGTTTGGCAAGCATTTTGAACTTAATGAACAGACAATGCATATCGTAAAGGCAATCGGCAAAATGATGCCCGGTGGTTTTTTTATCTACAGAGCAGATAAAAGTGAAGAGTTGCTTTATGCAAATGCCGCTGTATTCCGTATTTTTGGTTGCAATGATATTTCCGAATTTAAAGAGCTTACGGGCTATAATTTCCGAGGAATGGTACACGCTGATGATAGAGCGTCTGTTTCTGCTTCAATTGTTGAACAAATCAAGAAAAATGAGGATAATTTTGACAGTTTAGAATACCGGATTATAAGAAAAGATGGCGAGGTGCGATGGGTTGACGATTACGGCCATTATACAGAGACGGAAGCTTATGGCGGTATATATTATGTGTTTATTTCAGATATCACAAAAAAACATGAACAGCAGGAGCTTGAAAAACGCCTTGCTTTTCAGGAGAAGCTTATAGAGGAGCAGAATCAGCGTGAACAACAGGATAAGATGATAACTGCACTTGCCTCAGATTACAGAAGTGTTTATCATATTGATCTTGATAGTAATGACGCTGTTTGTTATCGTGGTGATCCGAATGATAAGGAGCAAACAATAGAAGGTATACATTTTCCATACTATGAACGCTTTAAATGGTATGCAGAGCATTCGGTCGATGAGAATTACCGCGACGGTTTTCTTGAATTCATTGATCCTGATAATATCAGAAAAGCACTTTCTGAGAATATCATCATAGCTTATCGTTATCTTGCACACAGGGATGGTTCTGATTATTATGAGATGATAAGAATTGCAGGAGTACGTCATGCCGAGAACAGGGACGATCATATCGTTCATGCAATAGGTCTTGGACTTACGAATATAGACAAAGAAATGCGTGATACTATGGCGAAAAATCAGGCATTAAGTGAAGCCCTTGAAGCCGCAGAACAGGCAAACAGAGCAAAAACAACCTTTCTTTCCAATATGAGCCATGAAATACGTACACCAATGAACGCTATTATTGGACTTCACAGCCTTGCTTTGAGAAAAACAAATCTAGATGCTGAAACAAGGGACTATTTTGAGAAAATAGGTGAAAGTGCTCGTCATCTGCTCGGACTAATCAATGATATTCTTGATATGAGCCGAATTGAATCTGGCAAAATGATACTCAGAAAAGAGGAATTTTCGTTTCGTACGATGCTTGAACAGATCAATACTATTGTAATGACTCAGTGCAGCGATAAAGGCTTGAAATACGAATGCAATGTCGTAAGTGGAGTTTCAGATTATTATATCGGCGATGATCTAAAGCTAAAGCAGATACTTATCAATATACTTAGTAATGCTATTAAATTCACAGATGCTCCCGGACATATTTCGATGACTGTTGAACGAACGGCAGTATTTGAAGATCAGGCAACAATAAGGTTTATTATCAGAGATACTGGCATCGGCATGGATAAGGCATTTTTGCCGAAAGTTTTTGATACATTTGCTCAGGAGGATTCGAGCAGAAATAATAAATATGGCAGTACAGGGCTTGGAATGGCAATTACAAAGAATATTGTGGACATCATGAATGGAACTATCTCTGTGAAATCTAAAAAAGGTGTCGGTACGGAGTTTACTGTTATTATTACGTTGAAAAATAGTGAGCACTGTGGTGCAGAAGATGTTTTTATTGATCCGAGGGAAATAAGAGTGCTTGTTGTAGATGATGAGGAGATTGCTGCCGAGCATGCAAGGATAGTTTTAGATGAAGCTGGAATAAAGGCTGATACTTGTCTTAACGGTGTGACTGCGTTGAATATGCTTGAAGTACAGCATACAAAGCATGAACCATATAATCTGGTACTTCTCGATTGGAAAATGCCAGATATGGACGGTATCAAATGTGCCGAAGAGATAAGAAAGCTTTACAGCAGAGAAACTACTATCATCATACTTACTTCTTTCAACTGGGATGAGATCATGAACGAGGCAATGTGTATCGGAGTTGGTGGCTTCCTTGCCAAACCACTGTTCGCCTCAAATGTAATAGAAGAGTTTCAGCGTATCGCCCGAAAGAACCATATGCTAATACTTCGTGAAATGAAACGTGCAGATCTTAAAGGAAGGCATATTCTTCTTGCAGAAGACGTTTTTATTAATGCAGAGATCGTGAAAGAACTGCTTAAAATTAAAGGTATGATAATAGATCATGCAGAAAATGGAAGAATAGCTCTTGATATGTTTTTGGAAAGACCTGTCGGATATTATGACGCTGTATTGATGGATGTTCGTATGCCAGAAATGGACGGACTTGAAGCTACAGCTGAAATACGTGCATCTGAACGTTGCGATGCTAAAAAATTGCCTATTGTTGCTATGACTGCAAACGCCTTTGATGAGGATGTACAGATATCGTTGCAGGTTGGAATGAACGCTCATTTGTCCAAGCCTGTTGAAGCTGAGCGGTTGTATCAAACATTGGAAGAACTGATATGGGACTCAGAACATAACGACTTATGTCAGAGAGGACATGATAATGCGGAAAAATATAGTGATAGCCACTGCTTTTATAATACTGACAATGATGACAATATTAGTTGTACCGATAAGCGCTTTTGCACAGGAACAACCGAAAACGATACGTGTCGGATACTATGAAAATGAGGTCTTTCAGGAAGGAGCAAAAGAAGGAAAGGCTAAATCAGGCTATGCATATGAGTATTATATCAAACTCTCAGAATACACGGGCTGGGAATATGAATATGTTTACGGCAGTTTCGGAGAAGTATATAATATGCTTCTTGATGGTGAAGTAGATGTCGTTGCCGGACTTGCATACAAGGAAGAACGAAAAGAACTTATGGGATATCCGGAGTTGCCAATGGGAAGTGAAACGTATCACTTTGTTAAGCATGAGACAGATTCCGATATCACTGCTGATCCGAAAAGTTTTTATGGGAGAAGAATAGGTGTGCTGGACAGTGCTATGGTCGATACATTAAAGGAATACCTTGACAGTCACTGTATAATAGCAGATGTAATAGCATTTTCTGACTATGAGAGGCTTTTTGTGGAATTTGATTCAAAGAATATTGATATACTGGTAGCTGAAGGCGACGGAGCTTACGGAAGAGAGCACGCTGAGGTGCTTTTTCCTTTTGGAGGTTCAGATTATTATTTATGTGTGAGCAAAAGCCGCAGAGATATTCTATCCGAGCTTGATACGGCTCAGAATTTGCTTGCAGCTGAGGAACCTGAATATCTTAATTATCTGAATATTAAATATTTTCCTGTAAGTGTTTCATCAAGGGCTTTTTCTGATTCTGAAAAAGAATGGATAGATACACACAGTGAGATACGTATCGGTTATTTTGAGAATTATCTCCCTTATAGTGATACAGATAAAGACGGAAGCGTTACAGGTATCATAAAGGATCTTATACCTGAAATACTTAATGATCTCGGACTTAACAGAATAAAAGTCAGCTACATTGGATATAAAAGCTATGAGGATATGATAACGGCAATGCAAATAGATATGATAGATGCCGCTTTTCCTGTTGGAGGCGGACTTTACTATTCTGAGGAAAACGGAATATACCAGTCAAGTCCTGTTATCTCTTCCACGACCGAGCTCGTTTACTATGGCGAATATGATAAAGATACGATAAGTAGTATTGCCGTGAATCAAAATAACACAATGCAGTATTATTATATCTGCACCAATTTCCCTGATGCTGAAATAATAAACTGTTATTCCATTGAAGAATGCCTTGAAGCTGTTCTTGAAGGTAAAGCTGGGGCTACGACTCTCAATGGAATGCGGGTAAACGATATTCTGAAAAACAGCCGATACCGCAGACTTTCACACCGTCATATCAGCAAGAATGATGACCGTTGCCTCGGTGTGAAAATTGGAAATGAGGAGCTTCTAAAGTTGCTTAACAGAGGAATATCTGTTATTGGTAGTGATTATTTCCAGAATGCGGCTTATAAGTATACAGACAATCTGTATACTTATAATTTTTCTGATGCTGTAAAGGATAATGCAGGGGTGTTCATGACAATTGCTATTGGTATCATAGGCTTTGTGATATTCCATCTTATACGTGATACAATACATTCCAGAAAAGAACTTGATATCAAAGAAAGGTCAAGGTTGGAACTTGAACTTGCAAATAAGGAGCTTGATGAAAGCAAGAAAGCACTTGCAGAGGCACTATCAGCGGCTGAACATGCTAATCGTGCGAAGACTGTATTTCTGAATAATATGTCACATGATATCCGTACTCCAATGAATGCAATTATCGGATTTACAGCACTTGCAGATTCACATATAGATAATAAGAAGCTGGTTCGTGATTATCTTAGCAAAATTAATATTTCAAGCCAGCACCTACTGTCATTGATAAACGATGTACTTGATATGAGCCGAATAGAAAGCGGTAAGGTGATGATAAATGTTTCCGGAACACATTTGTCAGATGTGATAAATGATATATGTACCATTGTCCATGCTAATATCTCATCTAAGCAGCTAAAGCTTAATATTGATATTAATAACATTATTCATGATCATATTTTTTTAGATAAGCTTAGGCTACAGCAAGTATTACTGAATATACTATCTAATGCAGTTAAATTCACTCCGATAGGCGGAACTATTGATCTGAAAGTGATTGAGAAACAGCTATCTGATAAAAAAATAGCAGGATTTGAATTCCGAGTAAAGGATAATGGTATCGGTATGAGTGACGAGTTCAGAAATATGATTTTTGATGCCTTTACCCGTGAACAGACAAGTACAGTTAGCGGTATTCAGGGGACAGGACTTGGAATGGCTATTACAAAAAAAATTGTTGATATGATGGGAGGAACAATTTTAGTAAATTCTGAAGAAGGAAAGGGTAGTGAATTTGTTGTTTACTTACCGTGTAGAATAGTTGATATATCTTCAGCAGATGATGAAAAGACAGATAAGAATATTGTTGATAAGGCAGGAGTACATAATTTTAAAGGAAGAAAAGTCCTTCTTGTAGAAGATAATGAAATGAATCAGATGATTGCAAGAGCTATCCTTGAAGAAATGAACTTGATAGTTGATGTTGCTGAAAACGGAGAAAGTGCAATCAGAAAAATTACAGAATATGAAGCGGGGTATTATTCTATTGTTCTTATGGATATACAAATGCCTGTTATGGATGGATATGAAGCAGTTAAAGTGATACGTTCACTGGAAGATAAGAAAAAGGCTGATATTCCTATTGTGGCTGTAACTGCAAATGCATTTGAAGAAGATAAGAAGCACGCTTTGATTACAGGAATGAACGGACATCTTGCAAAGCCGTATAATATTCCACAGATCACTAAAACGCTTACAGAACTTATTCAGATTTGAAAGGATAATTAGCACCTGTCTTAGCTTATCTTTTGTGTTATTTGAATACTAACTTGGGGGGGAACGTTTTATTGCCTCCTTATAATCGTCACTATGATAATACATTTGAAACAATGAGGAGAATAAAATGAAAATCGGATTTATAGGCGCAGGAAAGGTCGGCTTTTCACTCGGAAAATACTTTGCCGAAGGAGGTTTGAAAGTATCTGGATATTTCAGCCGTTCGGAAAGCTCGGCCCGTGAGGCTGCTGCATTTACAGGAACGAAGATTTTTAAGTCAACGGAAAAGCTTATTTTAGAAAGTGACGTTGTTTTTCTTACAGTTCCCGACGATGAAATCAAAAGTACTTATCTTTCGCTGCCAATGGAACAACTCAGAGAAAAAAAGATATGCCATTGCAGTGGAGCGTTATCTGCTGAGGAAGCATTCCCGAATATAGCAGAATACGATGCAAAAGGAACATCTGTGCACCCTCTTTTCCCAATAAGCAGCAAAACGGAGTCATATAAAGAGCTAGGTAACGCTTTTTTCTGCATTGAGGGGGAATGCGCGGAGGAATGGAGAATAATACTTTCAGGTATAGGCAATCCCACACGTATCATAAGCGGAGACGTTAAAAGTTGTTATCATGCAGCCTGTTCTGTTGCAAGTAATCTGGTATGTGGACTTATGAAGGAAAGCATTGAACTCCTTGAGCAATGCGGGTTTAGTGAAAAAGAAGCTCTAACTTCACTTGAACCACTTGTAATGAGCAATATCAGACGCATTTTTTCTGTGGGACCGATGGCTGCACTAACAGGTCCTGTGGAGCGCAACGACGTATCTACAATAAAAAAGCATATCGCCTGCATAAACGGCGGGAATGACTCCGATATCTACAGAGCGGTCTCGAAAAAGCTTACAGAAATGGCTAAGGAACGTCATCCACAGGCAGATTATACAGAAATGGAGAAGCTCCTTAGGTAATTGTCACCAAAGAGAAAACTCCTGTTCACATTTTATTCACATTTATATGTTATACTTCTTCTTGTATCTTATCCAGGCAATGGAAAGGTAACATCTTTTAAGGAGAAAATTGAATATGAAGAACACTGTTTCAACCCTTCTGAAGCAGAAGCAATCAGGTGACAAGATCACGATGCTTACTGCTTACGACTACACAACAGCGAAGATCATCGACGAGTGCGGCGTAAATGCCATACTTATCGGCGATTCACTGGGCATGGTAATGTTGGGCTACGAAAACACGCTCCCCGTGACTATGGAGGATATGATACATCATACCGCCGCAGTTTCAAGAGGTGCGGAAAACGCTTTCATCGTAGCCGATATGCCGTTCATGTCCTATCAGGTCAGTGTACAGGAGGCTGTTATCAATGCAGGCAGACTTATCAAAGAGGGCGGCGCCAATGCTGTAAAGCTTGAAGGCGGAGCCGAGGTCTGCGAGCAGATAAGAGCTATCGTGAATGCGTCCATTCCTGTTGTTGCACATCTGGGACTTACTCCACAGTCTGTAAATGCCTTCGGCGGCTTCAAGGTACAGGGCAAAAGCCTTGACAAGGCAAGAAAGCTCATTGACGACGCGCTGAAGATACAAGAGGCAGGCGCTTGTGCAGTAGTTTTAGAGGGTATCCCCGCAAAGCTTGCGGATATCATCACAAGGAAGCTCTTTATCCCGACTATCGGTATCGGCGCAGGAAAAGGCTGCGACGGTCAGGTACTGGTATATCAGGATATGCTTGGACTTACTACAGGTCATACCGCTAAATTCGTAAAGCGGTTCGCTGATGTGGGCTCGGTGATGCGTCAGGGTATCGCTGATTATATCAGTGAGACCAAAGAGGGAGCATTCCCTGCCGAGGAGCATACCTACGCTATTGAAGATGATGTTATCGAACAGCTTATGAGGGAGGAAAAGTGAAATGAGAGTAGTTAAAACCATAGATGAAGTCCGCACACAGGTAAAGGAATGGAGAGCACAGGGACTCACCGTGGGACTTGTCCCTACAATGGGCTATCTCCATGAGGGACACGCAAGCCTTATCGACGCTTCTCACAGAGATAATGACAGAACTGTGGTGTCCGATTTTGTAAATCCGATGCAGTTCGGCCCAACAGAGGATCTTGAAAGCTATCCCCGTGATATCGACCGCGACGCAAAGCTCGTTGAAGAACATGGCGGTGATATCATTTTCAATCCCGAACCTTCCGAGATGTACCATGAGGGCTTCTCTTCTTTCGTTGATATGACCGTGCTCACACAGGAGCTCTGCGGTCTTAGCCGTCCCGTTCATTTCCGCGGCGTATGCACAGTAGTATCCAAGCTTTTCAATATCGTAAAACCCGACCGTGCATATTTCGGCAAGAAAGACGCACAGCAACTTGCAGTTATCCGCCATATGGTCGACGACCTGAATATGGATATCGAAATAGTCGGCTGTCCTATCGTCCGTGAAGCAGACGGACTTGCAAAGAGCTCACGCAACACCTACCTTAACGAAGCCGAAAGAAAAGCTGCACTTGTACTCTCTAAGGCAGTATTTCTTGGCATGGATATGGTCAGAAAGGGCGAAAAGGACTGCTCTGCAATAATCGGAGCTATGAAAAAGCTCATAGAAGCCGAGCCTCTCGCACATATCGACTACGTTAAGATAGTCGACTGTGCAACAATGCAGCAGATAAAGGCTCTCGACCGTCCTGCGCTATGCGCTATGGCTGTATATATCGGCAAAACACGCCTTATCGACAACTTCTTCACCGAAGACGTATAAGGAGGCTGCTATGGAAATATCAATGCTCAAAAGCAAAATACACCGCGCCGTTATCACTCAGGCGGAGCTCAACTATGTTGGCAGCGTCACTATCGACGAAGAGCTCATGGAAGCCGCAGGGCTTTATGAATACGAGCGCGTACATATATCAAACGTAAACAGCGGAAGTCGTATTGAGACCTACGTTATCGCAGGCGAACGCGGAAGCGGAGTTATCTGTCTCAACGGTGCAGCTGCTCGTTCAGGACAAAAAGGCGACCATGTTATCATAATGGCATATGCGAATATGGCTCCCGATGAAATAAAAACTCACCGTCCAAAAGTAGTCTTTGTAGGCGATAAGAATGAAATAGTAAGGGTAGCCGATTATGAAAAGCACGGAGAACTTAAATAACAACTTATCGCTGTACATCTTCAGCGATAAGTTATTGGCTTTATGGCTGCCTGATACAATAACGAAAATGGAACTGTTATAAAACAGTTCCAACTAAAAAATTTGTTTATTCTAAAATGGTAAACAGCCATGCGGTTTGGTCTTTATTTGGTACTTATTATCACTAAAAACGACCAGATTTCAGCAGAAGTCAATTAGCATTATTCTGCGAAATACAGGCATTTATCAGACATCGCCAAAATCTGCAAAAAGTCAAGACCTTATTTCAATTCCCGTACGGGTCACCAAATCATATGCTCGGAAACAGCGAAATATCGCGGTTTCCGAGTTTTATTTTTGCCCGATTTTTATTTTGGTCTTCATTTGGTCAAATGACCAACACTTCCGACAATTTATGGCAAAACATAGTAAAACGCAATATTACGTGATTTACATCATTTAACTGTTACACGTTTACAGGGATTATGGTATGTGCGTTCTGCGAGGCAAAAAGCTATAAATCCTGGATTATGACATATCTTAATTTTGTATTATTTCCAGAAAACGATCATATTCTCAACAGCTTCATAAATTTCGCTATGGTATTTCATTAAGATACTGTCTCTGACTCCGATAGTCAATAAGAATGATATAAATAATGAGCCAGCAAAAATGATAGCACAGATACGATTCTTCGTTTTTGAACCGTGATCGATGTCAACTGCACTCAGTAATACCAACACTGACAAGATAACAAGCAACGGCAGAAAGTCTATAACATAACGTGTAATTGCTCCGCCAAGGCAAAAGTCCTGCCAAGCAATCATCAAAGAGATACCAAAGCACAGAATGATAAACCACTTTTTGAGCGAAAAAGCAGAGCGTATGCGTCGGAATGTCAATGGCATAAGCAGCATTCCTGCAGGAATTAAAGGATATGTGAATACTCCTATCGTATCTGCTAAATATGTGTACTTTCCATAATTATAGATGACACAAAAATTTGCTTCAAAGTACGGGAATAACGCTCTTGTTCGCGGTAATTGCAGAAAATAATGTATCAGCATCGGAAAGAATGACATGAGCGACAGGCTGTTGCCATGAATATCACTTACAGTCAATTGATAAGTCTGTCCAAAATCAAGGACACTTCCGAATCTCATGTAATTGTAGGTGAGAATAAATACTCCGCCCAAAAGAACAGGGATAAGGAATGCAGCAGCCTGTGAAATTTTATATTTCATTGGCTGCTTTTTTGCAAGAAGTATCTGCAAATAAAACGGCGCAAGTATCAAAGCTCCTAATGCCATACCGGGACGCGACATAGCACACAAAGATAATGATACACCTGATAATATCAGAAGCATGATACGCTTTCTCATTTTTCTGCTCATTGTCGCTGTTATGCCTGTCCACAGGCATAAAAACAGATAACATAGTCCTGCGGCTAATGGCAGGGTATAGGTGTTTGAGATATTCAGAACATAGAACACTCCGCAGCAGGCAACGCTTGTCGGTATAGCCAGACACAGGAGAAGAAAATTACAATGCCTTACGAACCTGTTTACAAGTGTTATTATCAGCTGGCAAAAGAAGAATATTGCCAGTGTACAGAAAATGAATGATGCGAATGCTATTGTCGGCAGCTTTCCGCTTATCCAATAGAATGGATAATACATTGTCAGAACTGGCGCTACGCCAAAGTAGCAATAATAATGACCGTCATAAAGGGCAAGATCCCAATAAGCAAAAGCTCCTGATTCATCTCGCAGTGTTCGGTCATAAACATTTTCGACTTCAAGCAGCTTTTGATCTACATCGAGATCCAAATACATCTGATCCTTCTGAAACGCGTCAAACGTCATAGCATAGGGATCGGCAGTATTTCGTACCTCAGGATCATAAGCAGCAGTTTTTTCAGGGCACAGCCAGAGCGAAGCTGCAATAGTACAGATCAAGGCTATACATTGCAGTATCAGCCTTTGACGCGGATTTTTTGAACGATATAATATATTGTCCCAGTTCTTTTCCTGTACTACGATAACAAAGCCGATCATCGCAAATAATACGAAAAATCTCAGGAAAGAAAACGAAAACGGAACTGCATTTGCGGTTTTGATGGCATTTACCGTTAAAGGTTCTGTTATTCCGCCGTATCCTATCCTGACAGAATAGAGCTTTTTGTACGGGGTTATGGACATAATAAGGGGCTTTCCAGTAGCAGGTGTCAAGCGGTCACGAACCGATTCATAGTTTAAGGACTGCGTTACATCTTTTATGCCTAATATAACTTCAACGGGATTGACTGCCTCTTTGTACGCCTGTTTCTGCTCAATAATTATAGCCCGCGTATATGACGGCGGTTCATCAATGATAAGGGAACTGTCAGAGGAAATAATAAGAGAGCCGTTTTCACAGGCGACATTGCCTTCCGACTGTATCACCGACGTATCAAGGGTTTCAATTTTGGGAGCTGTTGTAAAGCTTGTGTAATTACAAAGGAATATCTCAAATAACGCAAGAACCACCGACAGTACGAAAAAACGCCTGATTATTGCCGTATGCTTGCTTTTCAATATGGTATTAACCGCAAACAGCTCCGACAATGTGCAGATAATCAGGCTCAGCCACGGTAAATACTTATTATGAGATACTGTAAATGTACACGTAAGTTTATATATCAAAGAGCATAATAAGAATGAAGCAAAAGGCAAACCAAACAGCATTAAAATGGATTTTTTATCTCTTTTCAGCTCCTTGCCTTTGGCTTTATAAACAGGATATGCTCCAACTAAGGATATCAGAATAAAAATGCATAAACCGGCAAAATATACCATGGGACAGTAAACCTCGCTTTCAATAATACAATTTTCTGTGTTTTAGTACGAATAAGATCACTTAATGCTTTGACTTCGTATTTTTCACCATTATTGATATATTATCAAGATATCGCCTTGTGATTTCGTTTATTTATCAAATATTATATCATAGTTTTGCATATTTATCAAGTGCGTAAGGGTATAATTTGATATATATTCAAAACAACGAGGTGTTATTTGTGGAAGATGCATATGATTTTGGTATGATATTACAAAAACTGAGAAAAGAAAAAGGGCTCACACAGGAGCAGCTTGCACGGAAAATATGCAAGGAAAGCTCCATAATAAGCCGTTATGAAAAGAATTTGCAAGCACCGACCTTTGAAACAGTACGGGCGTTCGCCGCTATATTTAACGTATCAATGGACTATTTATCAGGCATGGAGAAGCGAGAGCGTATATCTGCCTACAACCTTTCCGACGAGCAAATCGTTATTGTAAACAAGCTTATCTCTGCATTCAGAAGCAGTAATTCTGCCTCAAATAAAAAGCTTTCCCCCGAAAGCTGTCAGCTTCTGGGAGAGATTGTTGAGGAATTGTCTAAGTAAAAAACGGCATATCAAAAGAATTAGTAATAAAAAGCCGATACAAAAATGTATCGGCTTTTTCTATTGGAGGGGGCGGTGTTATCGGTGTGTAGAATAACCAACGCAGGATCAGCAAATACACACCTTACACAGCAAACACAGCATTTTTCAAGTTCATCTGAGATTTTTTCTGTAGAGCGTTCCAATAAAAATCATGCTTTTCTCGCTGCCGATTCAGCGAGGATTTTATCTCATTCAAGTCCAAGGAGTTTCATCTGTATCTTCTGAGCGTCGCCTACTGTGAGGCCGTCGCCGTCTACATCTGCGTTTGCTTTGCCCTGTTCAGTTAGATGATGCTCCGCTGTACCATTTATGCCATATTTATTAGGATTAGCAAGTGCCTGCATTATAAGCACGACATCTGCCATATCCACTGTACCGTCGCCGTTTGCATCACCTTTAACAGCTTCTGAAGATATAATATCTAAATATACATAAGAACTGAAAGCACAACCTTCAGCTGTAACATATATTGCTGCTTTACCTTCTTTTAAAGCTGTTACAATAAATGTGTCGTTTCCTTCTTCATAAGCTATTGATATACAGTCTGAACTTGTAGTTACTTTACCGTTTTTAGCTGTTTTTGTATCAGGATTGTAGAACTTAACTTTTCGTTTTTCACCTATTTTCATAGGCGA
>JAEEGJ010015261.1_pt1 | contig 17971 bp, 16 predicted proteins | sample 8958761 | NCBI WGS metagenome assembly JAEEGJ01 (sample SAMN16246546, study PRJNA631951) | gut metagenome | biome: gut microbiome; feature: rumen; material: RS-attached | host: Bos | place: Iran: Karaj | collected 2018-10
TGCGTTCATTAAACTATCAATTTTGGAAAAATTTTTTAAATAGTGTTTCGATAAAATTTTTTATAATTTCTTTTGTCTTTTTTTTATATTATTTTTGTACATCGAAAAGATGTCAATTATTTTATTTTGAACATCAAAATAAAATAACAGTGATGTTGTGCGTTTCTTTTTCAATTGCTTTTTTTTTATTGTTTTTTCTCCCGTTTATATTGTATGGCAAAGATTCTGTTGTTACAGTATTTGATAATTTAGATTGTTTTATTCCGATACACCACTATATTAGAAAAAATCATTTATTTTTCTGTTTTAATCGGCATCTTCCTGTTATGGATGGAATTTCTACTTTGTTTTTAAACAGAGATGGTTTTTATTTTTGGAATATGATTTATTGCTTCCTTCCTGATTATGTTTCGTATATTGTAAATAATGTATTGTGTGGCTTGTTTGGTTTTTTTTGTATGTTTTATTTCCAAAAAGAGCTTTTTAAGAATGAAGATGTTTATATTATTTTTATTACTTCAGCAGCTTATGCTCTTTTGCCTGTATGTTTATCTTATAGAATGTCAGTCGCCACACTGCCCATTGCTCCGGTTTTGTTTTGTAAATTGTTGAAAAGCGATAAAAAGCGTTGGCTAGTACTGTCTTTTATATACCCTTTCTTAAGTGAGTTTTCTTCCGTAGGAATTTTTGTTTGCGGTTTGTGGTTTTTAGGTTTAATTGTTGATTGTATAAGATATAAAGTTCTAAACAAACGTCTTTTTATGGGTTTTGTACTCGTTTGCATTGGTTTTTTGTTTTGTATTTCAGGACTTATATATGCCCGATTCTTAATAAGCGAACCCCTAAATCGTGATTTTTTTTCTACGCCTCCTGCTTTGTTTTTTGATTCGTTTAAGAGTCATTTAGTTGTCGGAGTTCCACACGCTGCAACATTACAAACTGTGCTTGTGAATCAGGTGATTGCTATAGTTGGATTTGCAATGTTGTATTGCTTCTTAAGAAATCGACCTAAAACAAAGAATTATTATGAGCTTGTACTTTTGTTATGCCTTTTTGTTTGTTTATTTTGCTCGCTTATTGCTGCTCTCGCAGATGCAAAAATAATTAAAAGCATTTTGAAGGTATTTATTCCTTTCCTTGCGGGATTTGATTTCTCAAGAATTTATACCATTGCGCGAGTGGCTCTGTATATAGCATTTTCGACATGTTTATTGTGGTTGGTGTCTAAAAAAAAGGCAGCGTTTGCATATTTTTTAAGTTTTATGCAAATTGTTGTTATATTCAATGCCAATGCCTTCTATAATGATTCAAAAACAACATGGATAAAACATTTAGACAAAGGTGATGGTATAACTTGGAATGAGTTTTTTTCCGAAAAACAGTTTGAGCAAATAAAGAAAACTATTTGCTATAGCGGCGAGAGGGTTTGTGCTGTAGGTTATCATCCTTCTGTATTATTGTATAATGATTTCAATACAATAGATGGGTATTTAAGTATTTACCCATATAAAGATCAGGTTAAATGGCACGAATTAATGCAACCGGAATTTGATCGAAATCAGGATGCTATGCAGTATTTTGATTCTTGGGGTGGGCGTCGGTATATATATAATATGGATATTGATTATTGGCCAACAAGGGTAAAACAACATGATGGAGTAAATTTATTTGTGAATATGGATTTACTCAAGAATCATTATAAATGTAAATATATTCTTTCTCGAGTTGAATTAAAGAACGCAGCTGAAGTAGGGTTGGAAAATATTGGAGTGTTTGACAGCGCTGAGTCCATATACATTATTTGGGTTTATAAAATACAATAGCCCTAGAATCCTGAAAGTTATTTAGTTTTTAAGTATATTGAATCTTCGTTGTTTTTTCATAAATTCCTTTTTTATTTGTTTCATTGTCGTCAAAAAAAAGAAAGCCTTTATGAAATATTTAACGCTTTGTTTTACGACTTTAAAGTAGTATAGAACAATTTTTTTTTTGTATATAAAGTGTGTATGGCTATGCGGTGTTAATAGACATGATTCGTATTGCATAATTCTATTTTTTTGTTTACACTGAAAATATATTCACTGAAAAATAATTCAGTATGACGGAGACTGCGGCATGTTTATAGGCAGAAAAAAAGAGTTGGGCTTGCTAAAAGCGCAGTTTAAGAGCCCGGATAAGTCAGCAATCCTTGTCTATGGAAAAAGGCGAGTGGGGAAGTCTTCGCTCATTGCCAACGCTACAAAAGATTTTGACGGGATTGTGATAAACCACCTGTGCGTAAAAACCACTTATGAAGGAAACCTTTTGCTTTGCCCTCATCAGCGATGTCTGGAGAGATTTTTTTTAGTAAATTAGAAAGTTTTCTTTTTATAAACGATTTTATTGTTTTTCTGTTTCTCTCATTTGCTGTAATCAATCGAACGATGCTGTCATCATCTAAATTTGTCTTGTTCTTTACATATAGGGTAGAGTAAATTCCCATTTCTTGCATTAATTTGTGATAGCGGACGGCAGCGATTCCCGCGCCGCCATTGTCCATTGCTAAAAAATGTATTACTTTCATGCTTTGGCTCCAAAAAAATCAAAGATTTTGGTAATGGTAAATTGAAAATTCAATTTTTTTAGTTTGTTAAAACCGACGCGCATAAGTCTAAATAATGTTTTTATTGGTATCAGTATAATATTTGGAATGAATAGGTGTAATAGTAATTTTATAACTTTATATTCTGGTTTGTAAATTTTCAGTTTTTTCTTTATTGCAATTAATTCTTTTATTGTTTCATTATGTTTTGTGCAACTAACCCCGGATAAGTCAAATTCACATATTATGCTGTCAATAAAAACAAACGGAATGTTGTTTGTCCAACAACTAAGTATGAAGTCGTTGTCTGCGGCGTATTTGTATTTTGTGTTATATAAGCCATATTTTTCATGTAGTGATTTGGGTATAAATACTGTTTGATGAATTAAATAATGCCCTTCGTTGTGTTTTCCATCAGTAGGGCCGTATACTCCTTTGTTTATGCCATCTTTGGTTTGTTTACATGCCCCATAAAGAATGGCGTCTGGATATTTTTTATAAAATGTCGATAAAGTGTTCAGTGCGTTTGGTAAAAAACAGTCTCCGCTATTCATCATGTTTATAAAGGTTCCGTTTGCATGGCGTAAGCCTTTATTCATTGCGTCATATATTCCATTGTCAGATTCACTAACCCAAAAACTTATTTTTTTCTTAAAAGCTGCTTGATTCAAGAAGTTTTCTATTACCTTTACGCTGCCGTCATTGCTTCCGCCGTCTATTATAATATATTCGTAATCAGTAAATTCCAAGTCATATACTGATTGCATTGTTTTTTTTAGACCGCTAGCATTGTTAAAATTGATTGTGATAATAGAAAGCAGCGGGTGTTTCATAAAATGCTCCTACTTAAAAAGAATAAGTGAATAATTTCCAATATCTTTTGAATCTTTGACTTTGTCGATTAAACCATTCAAATTTGCGTAGTTTTTGTATGGTTAAATAAATTGGATTTGTTGAGTAAGGGATGCTATTCCCAAAAAAATAATCAAAATCTGTTTTTCCTAGCAGCGTATTTAAGAAAAACTTGCGTGTTTCAAGTTTAAATGGTTGCTTAAATACATTCTTACGGCCGTCGCAAAATGCCTTTCTGATTGAATCTGCAAAAGACATTCGCTTTCTGTGTTCTGGGTTTTTGACCATAATCTCCATTTCGTTAATTGGTTTGTTCCACGTTTCAAAGCTAATCGTGTCAAAATCATTGGCTGCCCAATTCAAGATCTCGTCGTCAGGATCAACGCCTAAAAAACTTACTCCATATCGCAATGTGCGTAATTTTCTTTTTGCATATAATTTGGGATAAAAAATGTCGCAGTATGTTCCGTAGGTCTCAAATTCAGAAAAATATCTTTGGTCATTTTTTCTGGTGTCCGGACTGAGCATTTCTGAAGCGTTAAGAATTTTTTGCCAAAAAAAAGTGCCAATGTATTTGTCAAGCGACTCGATTTTGCGCAGCATTTCACGAACTATTGAGACGTTAAACATCATGTGCTCTGATATAAAAGATTCTTTTGTGCTTTTTTTAATGTCAAATAAGTTGTGTATCGTCTTAAAATATACCTCTAAATACTCCCGTTTTAGGTTAAAGATCGGCTTGTTGTCTTTGTCAAAAAAAGAAAGATTGGTTAGCGGTACTGTGTCCGCGTCCCAAACCAAATAGTATTCTTTTTTGCAGATTCTTGATATTCCAAGCTTTAAAAACTGTTGTAAATACCAGCCTGTATTCTTGGGGTCGCCTCCAAGCTTAATAATGAATTCCCTGACTGCGTCAAAAGAAATTCCGCAAGTCTCTAACAACTCCGAGCTTTCATCTAAAAAATCACATCCTTCCAAGTCATTTTCAAGAATTTTCTTAGAAGAAACAACAATAATTCTTTTTGCCCCTAGATTTTTCTTTATGTAGGGCAGATATTTTTGTGCTTGTGGCCAATTCACATAATTCAGAATAAGATAGACATCGTAGGCGAGCATAGGCATTTAACCTCTTTTTAATTATATATTTTGTTTTGGTGTTTGTAAAGGGGCTTGTAAAAGTGATTGATAAACTTTATAATTTGAGAATGGTTCCAAAAAAGGATGCTTTCGACATTTACATCATTTCTTCTCAAAAAGACCTTGAATTTATAGAACGTACTGTAAAATACATTAGGAAAAACATTGAGGCCGAATGCATATATGTGGTTACAAAGAAGGTTTCAAAAGAACTTGCGTCTTCTTTTGATATGTGTGTTTTTCTCGATGAGGATAGATTGTTTGACGGTCTTTTTTTTGACGCTGTTAAGAAAGAAATTGCAAAATATAGCCCGTTTGTAAAAAATACAGGTTGGTATTTTCAGCAGTTTTTAAAATATGCATGCGCTTTTATTTCAAAAAATAGATATTATTTAATTTGGGATGCTGATACTATTCCTGTTCGTAAAATTGATTTTTATAATTCAAAAGGGCAACCGTATTTTAACCTAAAACGTGAATATATGGAAAATTATTTTTTTACAATTTTTGAGTTGTTTTCTTTGAAAAAATCGACAAAAGAATCGTTCGTTTCGGAACATATGCTTTTTGATGCGGAAATTGTAAAGGAGATGTGTTCTGAGATAATGCTTAAAACTCAAATTCCCGGAAACTCATTTTGGCGCAAGATTTTGTATTGCTCTTTTAATTTTTCCGGGGCTAAAGATGATCGTCAAATGAATTTTAGTGAATATGAGACTTATGGCACTTATTGCGATTATAGATATCCTAAAAAATATGCCAAGCGTAAGTTAAAAACTTTAAGGTTTGGGACTGAGTTTCTTGGAGACAATCCTTCAGATGATGTTTTGTCTTGGGCTGGAAAGGATTTTGACACAATTTCATTTGAGCATTATGGAGATAATAGAATTGTCAATGTTGTTGTCTCAAAAACGGAAGACCAGGCATTTAGGGGTAAGGTTTCATTTAAAAAACAGTTGTTGCATTATCATAAAAGTTTAAGAAATCAAATGAGATGGGCTTTTCTTTCATTTAATAAGAAAAAATTGAGAGAATTGCAACGTCATAATAATTATTTTCGATTTGATTTTGTTTTTGGCAACAGTTTGGATTATAGTAAAATCAGACTATGTTTTAAGAAAATTAATTGCATAATTTGTCATAAGCTAAGAAAACATCCTATTCTTTTTAATTTTGGAAAGAAAATAAAAATGTCATTTAGAATTCTTGTAGGAAGATATGTTTAATATATTTATTTAAATGGGTGGCTGGTTGTGAAAATAGCGATAGATTGCACTTTTTTTGGACATAATGAGGCTATAGAAAAAAAACTTTCTCTTTCGACTTCGATTTTTACGGCGGACATTTTAGACGCATTTGCGGACATGGGACTGGCGGGCAATTTTACTTTGTTGGTTAATTACAACCACGAGTCCTTTTTTAAGGAGCGATTTTCGCAGTATAAGCTTTGTGTCTTAAAGTCTTTGTCCTTGTCATTTGCGTACAAACTTACGTGGGGCAAGTTTAAGGGGACAAAATATCTAAAAAAACTTGGCTTTTTTAGTAGGGCGGTAAAAAAAGGCTCTTATGACGCCGTTTGGTTCCCTTTTGCCGGGGATTACACTTATCAAGAAACTGGCCTGCCAGGCGTGCTTACTATTCATGACCTTTGGGGCTTCCATTCAAGCCAAAATAACTATAAGGGTTATAAAGAAATAGTGAATGGGCCTTTGAATGCAATTGTTTGTATTTCCGAATTCACAAAAAACGATTTTATTAGAATCTTTGATTATAAAAGACAGATTTATGTCATACCCAATTCTATTGGATTTGACGCTTCATCAAAGGAGCCTGTCGCTGGCATCGACAAAAAATATATTCTTGACATCAATGCCTATATTTCCAAAAAAAATCCCCTTGTTCTCTTAAAGGCTTTCAACCTCATAAAAGATAAGGCGGAGCTTGATTTGGTCTTTTGCGGCGGCTACAAGGAAGACGCTTTGTACGCTCAAATGCTGGACTTTATAGCAAAAAACGGCTTGTCTACACGCGTTCATTTATTGTTCCGCGTTTCAGACAATGAGCGCAATTGGCTTTTGGCCAACGCTTCCTTGTTTGTGACTCCCTCCGTTTTTGAGGGCTTTGGCCGAACTCCCGTCGAGGCGGCGATTTGCAAGGTCCCTGTGATTTCTACAAAAGAGACTTCGCTTATGGAAGCGACAATGGGGCTTTGCAATTATGTGGAAAACCCTTATGATGAAAACGAGTTGGCTTCTTTGATGTTAAAAAAAATAAAAGAGCCGGATTCGCAAGAGCGCTTGGACAAGATTGCCGCCATGCTTTCTGAAAAATACGACCGCAAGAAAGTGGCGGGCATGTATTGGCATGTATTTGAGGCAGTAGGGAAGAGCGACCATGTGTTTTAGCGATTTTTTTCATATTAAAATAAAACTCCGTATTTTGCGCATTTTCAAGGAATTTATTTATAAAAAGCGTCGGCTAAAAATAAAAGATTCTTATGAAAAAAAAATTGCGTCGGAAGGCGTGTCATTGGGCTTAAACGCTACGCCGCGCGAAAAAAAGATTATTGTGAGTCTCACTTCATTTCCGCCGCGCTATAAAACAATTGTTCCTTGCTTAAAGTCAATTTTGATGCAAACGCTCAAGCCTGATAAGGTATTGGTTTGGCTAACGGCGGCCGAAATGAATGCTTTAACTCCAGAAATGAAGGAGTTGCGCAAATATGGGGTCGAATTCGCTTTGGCCAAGGAAGACTTAAAGCCCCATAAAAAGTATTTTTATTCAATGCAAGAATTTCCAAATGACATTGTCATTACAGTCGATGACGATGTTATTTATCCTGAGGATCTTATTGAAACGCTTTTCCGCGTTCATGAACTTTATCCAAACTGTGTTGTGGCAGGCCGAGTTCATAAGATTGCAAGAAAGGCTGACGGCTCTCTTTTTTCATATAATCACTGGATCCAGAATTTTACAAGTTCAGGAAAGCCTCGTTTTGATATTATTTCGACTGGTGTTGGCGGAGTCTTATATCCTCCTAATTGCCTGGACTGCCGTTCTTTTGATGTTGCCTTGATAAAAAAACATTGTCTTGGGGCTGATGACATTTGGCTTAAAACCATGGAGTTGTTGCGAGGCACAAAAGTTGTTTGGGCAAAAAATAAATGCCCGCTTCCTTACATTATAAATGATTCGCAGGATGTAGCCCTGGGCGATGACAATGTAAATAGATGCAAGAATGATGATTATATTCGAGCGATGCAAGCGTTGTTCAAGAATGAACTTGCAGGAACCGTGCTTGGCAAATAAATCCCTTTTATTATAGCATATATTATATTAAAGCGCTATACTTTACAATATGCAATTTGTCTATGTGCTTACTTCCACAGAAAAAGATCTCTATTACGAGCAGTGCCTTATGTCGGTATTCTCTTTGCGGCATTATATGCCCAAGGCAAAAATTTTGCTTTTGACTGACAATAGAACCGCCGCGACATTCGAGGGAAATCGTTTCGCGATAAAAGACTATGTCTCTGAAATTGTCGCAGTGGATTTTCCTGAGACTGCGAGCAATGTGGAGCGTTCCAGAGTCTTAAAGACTACAATCCCGGACCATGTAAAGGGAGACTTTCTTTTTATTGACTGCGACACGATTGTGTGTGAAGATCTTTCTGGCATAGAAAAAATTGATTTTCCTGTCGCCGCGGTTCTCGACGGCCATGTTCCATTGGAAGAGCATAAGCACAAGGATTTTTTTTTAAAGCGCGAAAAAAAAATAGGCTATCAAGGCACTTTGCGGCAAGGCTTTCATTTGAATAGAGGCGTGAGTCTTTTTAGGGATTGCGAAAAGTCCCGCGTTTTTTTTAAGAAATGGCATGAGTTGTGGGAATACGGTTTTAGGGTAAAGCATGACCACCATGACCAAGGCGCATTTAACGAGGCCTATTATCAAATGTCTTTTGGCGACGCCCAGCTTTCTGGCGAATGGAACTGCCAAATAAGCCAGGGCGGCCTTGAATTTTTGGAGAATGCCAAGATAATCCATTATTTTTCAAGCGAGGCCGCGGGCAAAAATTATGTGGCCTATTACAAGCTTGCCGACCGTGCTGTTCAACAGAGAGTAAAAGAGGCCGGCTCCATCCCCGAAGACGTAAAGAAGATGATTTTGAATCCAAAATTCCAGTTTACAAAGGTTCACCTTTTAAATGACAGACGCATCGTTTCCATTTTGCAGTCCCCGTTGACTTTTACCTTGGCTGAGATGAAGTTGCATTGCAGGCCGGTTTTTGATATACTAGAAGCGTTTGTGGGCTCTTGCCGTTCTTTGGCAAAGAGGCTTAGGGGGCGAAAATAAATGAACATTACAGTAGCGGGCACAGGATACGTTGGCCTTTCAAACGCGATACTTTTGGCGCAAAAGAACAAGGTTACGGCCATTGACTTGGTAAAGGCCAAGGTTGATTTGATCAACAGCAAAAAGTCTCCGATTGTCGACAAGGAGATTGAGGAATATTTGGCCAAAAAAGACTTGGATTTGACGGCCACAACCAGCCAGGACGCGGCTTACGCAAAGCCAGACTTTGTCATCATCGCCACCCCCACAAACTACGACGCTGAAAAAAACTTTTTTGACACTTCTTCCATAGAGGCGGTCTTGTCAATTGTGGAGCAAAAATGTCCCGATACGACTGTCGTCATAAAGTCAACGATTCCGGTTGGCTACACCGATTCCATACTTGCAAAGTTTAAGATAAAGAACATCTTGTTCAGCCCGGAATTCTTGCGTGAGGGCCACGCGCTTTACGATAACCTTTATCCAAGCCGCATCGTTGTAAGCTATCCTAAAAACCGCCCGGAGCTTGAGGGCAAGGCTAAGAAGTTCGCTGGCCTTTTGCGCGAGGGCGCGATAAAAAAAGACGTTGAGGTTTTGACGCCCAACTGCACGGAAGCCGAGGCGATAAAGCTTTTCGCCAACACATACCTCGCGCTTCGCGTGGCCTACTTTAACGAGCTGGACACTTACGCCGAGTCGCGGGGCTTGGACACCAAGCAAATAATACAAGGAATCAGCCTTGACCCCCGCATCGGAAACTTTTACAACAACCCGTCCTTTGGTTACGGCGGCTACTGCCTTCCCAAGGACACCAAGCAGCTTTTGGCAAACTTTAATTCCGTTCCGCAAAACCTTATCCAAGCCATCGTCGACTCAAACCGCACCCGCAAGGAATTTGTCGCCCGCCAGATTTTGGCCAAAAAGCCAAAGACCGTGGGCGTCTACCGCCTTACGATGAAGGCCAACAGCGACAACTTTAGGCAAAGCTCAATCCAGGACATTATGAAAATCCTGCGAGGCGAGGGCGTGGACGTTGTGATTTACGAGCCAACCATTAGCGCCGGCCAGTTTGAGCGCTTTAAGGTGGAGGACGACCTTTCCGCCTTTAAGAAAAGCTGCGACGTGATCCTTGCAAACCGCATGTCCGACGACCTTTCCGACTGCAAGGACAAGGTTTACACGAGGGATTTGTTCGCTAGGGATTAATAGGGGAGTGCCATGATACACTTTAACGTACCGCCGGTAACCGGCAATGAAGTAAAATACATCCAGGAGGCGATCGCCGCGCATAAGATTTGCGGAGACGGAGCCTTTACAAAAAAATGCCACGCGTGGCTGGAGGAACGGCTGGGCGGAAAAAGCCGCGTTTTGCTTACCACTAGCGGAACCACCGCGCTTGAGATGGCCGCGCTTTTGTGCGACATCGCTCCCGGCGACGAAGTGATTATGCCCTCCTTTACCTTCTGCTCCACCGCCGACGCCTTTGTTCAGCGGGGAGCCAAAATCGTATTTGTTGACGTCCGCGCGGACACAATGAACATCGACGAGACAAAAATCGAGCGCGCCATTACAGACAAGACCAAGGCGATTTGCGCCGTTCACTACGCTGGAGTCGCTTGCGAAATGGACGCGATTATGGACATCGCCCGCCGCCATAGCCTTAAAGTTGTTGAAGACGCGGCGCAGGCCGTTTGCTCTTTTTACAAGGGCCGCGCGCTTGGAACCATCGGCGACTACGGCTGCCTTTCGTTCCACGAGACTAAGAACTTTAGCATGGGAGAGGGCGGCGCCATCATTATCAATACAGGAACGGCCGACTTTGAGAGGGCCGAAATCATCCGCGAGAAAGGCACCGACCGAAGCCGCTTTATCCGCGGCCAAATCGACAAATACACATGGCGCGACTATGGCTCAAGCTACCTGCCAAGTGATATGAACGCCGCCTATCTTTGGGCCCAGCTGGAAAAGGCCGGCGAAATTCAAAATTGCCGCATGGCTGTTTGGAACAAATACAAAGAGGCCTTTGCCCCTTTGGAAAAGGCTGGCAAGGTCACGCTTCCGACAATTCCAAGCGATTGCGTCCACAACGCGCATATGTTCTATATGCTTGCCCGCTCAATGGAAGAAAGGGACGCTTTTATAGCCCATATGCGAAAAAACGACATTCTTGCCGTCTTTCACTACATTCCCTTGCATTCGGCGCCGGCCGGCCTAAAGTTTGGCCGTTTTGACGGAGCGGACGAGATTACAACTCCTTATTCGGAGCGGCTTGTAAGATTGCCCCTTTATTATGGCCTTACAGAAGCCGACCAACAAAAAGTCATCGACACTGTCTTGGAGTTTTATAAATGAAAGCGGAGCCAAAGCAAAAAGAGATAAGCGTTGTCATTCCTGTTTACAACAGCCACGAGTGCGTCGCGGAGCTTAGCCGCCAAATAAAAGACGCGTTGTCTAAGGCAAAGATTTCTTACGAGCAAATCATGGTAAACGACTGCTCGCGCGACTCCAGCTGGGACGAGATAAAAAAAGAGGCAAAGAACAACCCAAACCTTTTGGGAATAAACTTGCGCAAAAACGGCGGCCAAGACAGCGCGATTCTGGCAGGCCTAAATTATGCCAGCGGTAAATGGATCGTCATAATGGACGACGACTTGCAGCATTCGCCTTACGACATTCCGGCCTTGCTTGAAGAGGCAAAAAAAGGTTTTGACGTTGTCTACGCAAACTTTGAGGCAAAAAAGCAAAAGCTTTGGAAAAACCTTGGCTCTTGGTTCAATGGAAAAATCAGCGAGATAGCGATTCAAAAGCCGCGCGAACTTTATTTGTCGCCCTTTAAAATCATAAGCCGCGGTGTTGTCCAAGAGATGACAAAGTTCAACAACCTTTTTCCATATATCGACGGACTTATCTTTCAGGTCACACGGAACATCACGCAAATCCCGATTGAGCACCACAAGCGCGAGTTGGGAAAGTCAAACTACAACCTTATAAAGTCAATCAAAGTCTTTTTACGAATGCTCTTTGGATTTTCGACCATGCCGCTTAATTTGGCCGCCTACACAGGCTTCTTTAGCGCGATTGTTGGTCTTGTCCTTGCGGTAAAATATGCCGTTGAATATTTTACGGGCAGGGCTGACGTTACCGGTTGGACCACCCTTGTAATTTTGGTTTTGATTTTGGGCGGCCTTATCCTTGTTTCGCTTGGAATTATCGGAAAGTATCTGGGCCAAGTCTATCTTACGGTAAACAACCAGCCAAAATTCTTGGTAAAGGAAACTGCTGGCGCAAATGCAAAGCAAAAATAAATTCTTTCCCTTCATCCTAATGCACATCGGCTTTCTCATCTACGCTTCTTACACCTTGTTGGGAAAGCTTGCGGCAAAGCATGACTTTATGTCGCCCGTTTGGATCGCTTTTTATGCGGGGATAATTTTGGTGCTGGCCGTTTACGCGATAATTTGGCAGCAAGTGCTAAAGTTCTTTGCGCTCCCTGTGGCCATGTGCAACAAGGCTGTCACGATTGTCTGGGGAATGCTTTTTAGCGCGCTTTTGTTTGGCGAGCAAATCACGGTAAAGAAATTGGTCGGAGCCGCCGTAATCTTGTGCGGAATTGTCTTGCTTTCCAGCGCCGACAGCCAAAAAGCGGAGGAGGGCCAATGATTTTGTATGTCCTCTTTTTGCTTTTTTCAAACTTTATTGGAGCGGTAAGCCAAGTTCTCCTAAAAAAATCCGCGATGGAAAGCCACAAGAGCTTTATTTTTGAATACCTAAACGTAAAGGTTGTTGTGGCCTACCTTTTGTTCTTCGCGGCGGTCTTCATCGACCTTACGGCGCTAAAAATCGTTCCGGTTTCCTACGTCCCGATAATAGAGGCGTCAAGCTACATTTTTGCCATAATTCTAAGCCGCATCTTCTTTAAGGACAAGATTAAGGCTAAGCAAATGGCCGCCATTGCCCTTATCATCGCTGGCATAGCGATTTACGTGCTGTAAAGTTTTATTGGCTTTCAAACGCGGCGACAAATGATTTTGGCGAGTCGTATTCAAAAATGACAAAGAAATCATCTTGGTAAACAAGATTGCCCAATTTTAGGACGTTTGAATCCGTTGAGTGTTCGTATTCGCGTTTTTTCATGGCAAAAAAGACATGTTTATTGCCTTTGTAATAGTCAACGTCTTCAAAGCGCTTTGATTCTAGCCATTTGTGGATTTTATATTCCTTTGCCATTACATTTATTCCGTTTGACTCGTCATTTTCAATTGTCGCCACATCAATTGTTCCGTTTGACCAAAACCAGATTGGCTTCGCTATATTGTATATCGCATAGCCAAATTCGTAATCATTTTTGGCAAGATAATCGCAGACGCCGTCCAATCGCAATGAAGTATTGACTGTCTCCATCTTTGAAAAACAAATGTATGCGTTTGTAAAAATCAATATGGTCGAGCTGGCGGCTAAGAGCCATTTTTTTACGGATGAAACGCTAACTCCGTCAATGACAACCGCAAGAAATGGAACAAAAAAAGCCAATGGCATTGTAAGGTATCTGTCAACCATTTCGGTGAATACATTTATGTAAAAGTGAAAGGCTAAAAAGAATATGGCATAGCAAAGAAAGAATTTTTTGTACCCCATTTTTTCGATTTTCCAATAATCAATTGAAACGATAATTGCAAGGACAAAAACTACAGAAAGAAGTATGTTGGCGACGCCTCCCGGAGTAAAGACGCTCATGTCCTCGTTGTAGCCGGAAACCTTTAGAACCATGTTTTTTATGCTTTCTAGATTCATTACGTCTAGATAGTTGAACTGAACCTTGTTCATGTTTCTAAATGTGTAGATGGATGCAAGAATGGTGGAGTTGAAAACATATCCTATGCAGCTTAGCAGCAGTCCGCCGCCGGCGATTTTCATGGCTTTGCTAGACAATATGTCCTTTACGCAAGTTTTTTGCTGGCTCTTGAACGCATTTCGAAGGCTTTCAATTGCGACTATGGCAAAGATAGGGAAGGTGAAGTTTAGAATATAACGAATGGTGGAAGCTCCGCTTATAAAGGCCAGCGCAAAGAATGCAAGTGTCAATCCTTTTTCTTTAGACGGAGTGTGGTCGTGAAACAATAATGAGATGGCCAGTCCGACATAAAAAAAACTAAAGACGATATGCGGAATGTAATAGCTTCCTGCATGAACAAACCGGAAGAACTGCCACGAAACCGGACTGATTATTAGGGTGGAGCAGAGGAGCTTTACCCAAAACGCTTTGACTTTCAATTCGTGAAGCAAAAACCATGTTGCCGCGAACAAAACGAGTTCTGTAAAAAGAACTGTCAGCGCCCGAACTAAGGCCAAGTTTTTTGTAAAGAAGAAAAGGGGCATGGTTATAAGTTGGGTGTTCAAGAATCTAAACTCCATTGAATAGTACCAACTTGTTGGCCAAAAAGTTTTATTTTTGAAGCATTCGTATGCGAAAAATGTTTCCGAACTCAAATCCTGCTCTGTAAAGGAATTCGCGCAAGTATATGAAACTATTGTTATGGTCGAAAGAATTGACGCAAGGTAAAAGAAAAGTACTATGTTCTTTTTTATATCAGAAAATTTTACAAAGCAAAGAACGTCTATGATTATAGCGAAGAAAATGGGGTACGCTATAAGCGAAATCATTGTTTCTTTATATGCGGCGTGATTGAATGTTCTGTGAAAAAGCTTTGTTTCTAGAAACTCTGGGAGATTCTCCAAAATTTGAGGGGTAAAGAGTGTCAAAAAAGTGCCAAGGATGATCAATGCAAGGGAAAAATAAAAAAAGATGCTTATAATTGCATTATATTTTGTGTTTTTTGAATCTTGCACGATGTTCTGATTTGTCATAGTTTTTCCTCGTATGTTTAGAAAATATGTTTTCTTAACGCTTCGTCTTCGTTAATCTGCTTCCATGAGTCCGCTTTGAATACATTGTCTTTTACAAGCCACCATTCATTGTCCTTTATGTCAAACTTATAAAGGTTTTTGTGGTATGGGGGCTGGTGTTTGTCGCACGTTGTTATTACAACGCCATTCTCTTTTAACTCTTTGGTGTCAATCGGAATCATGTTTTGTGTAAAAGGGTTTTTTGGCTTTTCAATCAAGCCATTTACAAGCATGGATGGAGCGTCCGCATTAGTCATAAAGTCGAGGTTTTGAATTATGTCGCCTTTTGTGTTAAAGTCTTTGAACATCAAAAGCGGGTGGTAGTGACCGCGTCCAAAGTATTTTGTTGACGAAACCCTCTTGTCTAAATCCAAGTCGGCTTCCATATCATCTTCTATGGACGCTCCTCCGTGGTCGGAAGTGATGATTATTCGTGTGTTGTCGTAAACGTCATTCTCTTTTAGGAAGTCAAGCCAGTCGCCTATGCGCTTTAATGCTGCCATTTGAGTATGATATGAGCCGTCATATTTATATTTTGATGTTCCAATGTTTTTTGGATTCTCTACGGGAATGTAGTCAGGGGCCTCAAAGTAGAAGTCTCCGTGCGTCAATTCGTTAAGCATGCTTATGTAGGAGCCGTTTTGGCTTTCGACTATTTCGGTTAATTCTGGCAGAAAATCCAGCGAGGAATAATTGTCGATTATTCCTTTTGCGGATTTTATTTTGTCCTTCGTGTTGAAGTATGTGCCATTTACATAAATCGCTTCTCTAAGGCAGATCGGCGTGCATCGGAAAAGGCTAAAGAAAAGCAGGTTTCTCTTTAAGATTTCCTCGGTTGAATCCAATTTTCCCGCTGTTGGATTTGCCGCGTACCATTCTTGGCTGTATGTGCCGATGGTTTGATTGCCTTCAATGTCGTATCCTTCCAAAAAAGAGAGGTCGCAATAATTGCTCGAATTTACCCATGTTGGGTCATTTACGCTTGCTCGCCAGCCAAGCGTTTCGTTAAAAAGTCTCGGCAGGACAAGTTGCGATTCGTTTATTTTTTGTTCTCTTGTTGCCGATGTCCGTTTTTGCATTTCAACAGGAGTGTATTCGTAGCCTCCGAAAAGCGGCGGCGCGCCCAAAAGCGTGTGGCCGTTGAATGAAACAACGTTGTCATAATATACAAAGCCGGAATATTGTTTGCTAAGGTCTGGCGATTCGTTTAAGATTTCTTGCATGTACCGGGATTGGCCCTTGTCAATCATTATTAAAATGACATTGGGGTGATTTTTTGAAAGGTGGTAAATCTTCTTTAAAGAAAGGGTTCCCTGCTGTTTTTTTGACGCGGCTAGCGCTTTAGTTGAGTTTTTGTGAATTGCAGAAGCATTAAAAATAAAAATGGCAAAAAGAGATATTACAAGAATGTTGTTTATTGATTGCAAAATATTAATTTTCTTAATTCTAAACGAGAAAATCGCCAATAAAAACAAAGCGGCAAGAGCGAGTATATTTAAGAGCGATATAATTGAAATTGACTTAAAATTGGCTGCGTTTAAGAAAATAAGTGTGGGCGAAATGTCTCCATAATGAAGCATAAAGAGATAGGCGTTTGATAGCGCTGACAAAGAAAGAATTGCCGCGCCGACGGCCATCAATGTTTGGATTCTTTTGTTGAACAAAAGGTAGACGCAAGAAAACCAAAATATAAAAATGGCAGCCGACTGCAAGGCCGTGTTGCCTATGTAATAGAATGGGGAATCGTGGCCTCCCAACCCTGTAAACTCAGCCGCAGATGACGAAATGAGCGATGATGGTATTGCGAGTCCAAACAAAACGAAAAGCAAAACAATCGATGAGAAAAAAAGCGCGTGCCTGTCAGTTCTTTTGTCGATCAATGGTTTTAGCAATGTGTCAAGGATTTTTTTTGCCGCTTTGATAAAGATTGGCGCAAAAAAGACAATGATTAAGGCAAAAACAACTGCCAGCTTAAACGCTTTCTTTGTCGTATAAAAGAATAGAATGTAAACTGCCGCCGCCGCGCACGCCGCGCAAGAGCAAATCCAAAAAGTTTTTAGCGGGTTCTTCAGTTTGTAGAAAATGTTCTTTACAAGGCTAAAGACGTTGTTCATTGTCCAGTACAAGACAAGGCCCGATGGCGAATTGTACAAAATGGCCAAGAAAATCAAGGCCATTCCATGGACTTGGATTTTTTCCCTAAGCGCAAGGCCCTTTGTGTAGACGATTCCGGCCGCCATGTTTATCAACGTCATGGCGATTGGAAGAACGTTTACCGGAAAACTTCCGATGTAAAAAGTCGCGTCCGGCGCTCCCATATCCTTAATGAACAAAAAGGAAACGCTCTTTATCGCCTCGAGGCCCGACAAAAATTGGTAGGCCGCCATAAAGAAGGGGATTTGTATCAAAAGGCCAAATGACGAGCGCAAGGCCATTATCGGGCTGTAATGATGCTGCTTGTAAAAGATTTGCGTCATCATGTAGCGTTCGTCGCCAGTGAAGGTTTTTTTAATGCGGTCAAGGCCGTCCTTCATTTTCTTTTGGACGTCCCGTTCCACCTGCTGCCAATGTTCGGCCACCGCGTAAAGGGGCAGGCACAAGAGGGTGATGCCAACGCTTACTCCGATTACCGAAAGTCCTTGGCTCGCAGTAATTTTTAGAAAAAGTCTGTAAATTATTTCTATTACAAGATAAAGCGGATAAATGATGAGTGTATGCAAAAATGACGCCATAAAAAGTCCTTAATGTCTTCTATTTTACTCAAACCGCGCATTTTTTTCAATATACCTTGCAAAGGCGGCCGACTTGGGGTAGAATATCTTATATGAAAAAAATCATAACTTTTGGCGAGATTATGCTGCGCTTGGCGCCGCAGGACGGAACGCGGCTTTTGCAGTTTCCTTGTTTGCAGGCCACTTTTGGCGGAGCGGAGGCCAATGTCGCCGTTTCTTTGGCCAACTTTGGAATGGACGCGGCTTTTGTTTCTAAGGTTCCCGAAAATCCCATCGGACGCGCCGCCGTAGCCCAGCTAAAAGGCTTTGGCGTTGACACGAGTTATGTTTTGCAAGGCGGCGAGCGCCTTGGCGTTTACTATTTGGAAAAGGGAGCGGGCCCGCGGCCCAGCCTTTGCGTTTATGATAGAAAGAATTCCGCGATCGCCGAAA
>JAEEGJ010015266.1_pt1 | contig 17967 bp, 10 predicted proteins | sample 8958761 | NCBI WGS metagenome assembly JAEEGJ01 (sample SAMN16246546, study PRJNA631951) | gut metagenome | biome: gut microbiome; feature: rumen; material: RS-attached | host: Bos | place: Iran: Karaj | collected 2018-10
GCGAAGTACACTCTTCCGGTTACATTCCGTCTGACACAGACAGCTGATGAAGACAATTAATCCAATTGAAATCTGATGATTGGGTGAAACTTTAATCGCACGAGAGAAATAGGGCGGGGCGGTTACAAACCAGCGCCTGTTCTATTTCCAAGTGCAAACTCTCGCGGGACATCAATGATATAAAGTCATCGATGTCCCGATTTTTTTTGATAGATGATAAATACTCGCTTTCCGCAAGTTTCTGATAGTTCGTGTTCTATACGTCTTATTTTATATCCTTTTTCGTAACTTGTCGAAAATAAAAGAGTGAAAAATTTTGTCGGATGAAAAGTTTTCAGTATATTTGTACGCAAATTCAAGATAAATAGTACTGACAACATATACTGAAAATGATAAATAGACAATTGATAAATCCTGCCAGCATCGTCGTGATTGGAGGATCGAATAATACTCTGAAGCCTGGAGGGGCTTTAGTGAGGAATTTGATACATGGAAAATACAAAGGGGATTTATACGTTGTGAATCCGCATGAGGATATCGTTCAGGGTGTAAAGTCTTATCGTGACGTGAAGGATATCCCGAATACTGAACTTGCAATTATTGTCGTTGTTTCAAAGTATTGCCCTTCTTATGTGGAATACCTTGCAGCCGAGAAGGGCGTTAAGGCTTTCATAGTCGTTTCTTCCGGTTTCAGCGAACTCTCCGAGGAGGGCGCAGAACTCGAAGCTCAGATGCATGCCACTTGCGATAAATACGGATGCTCTTTCATTGGCCCTAACTGCATAGGTTTGATTACTGCCAACTATTGCGGAGCATTCACTTCGCCTAATCCTGTCATCTGTTCCGAGGGTGTGGATTTGATATCCAACTCAGGAGGTATCGCCCTCTATACCATAGAGATGGCTAAGATAACAGGTCTCAGATTCAATTCCGTATGGAGTATCGGAAACGCTCGTTATACTGGTGTTGAGGATGTGCTTCAGTATTTGGATGAGACCTTCGACCCTGCGAAGGATGTGCGTGGAAAAATCCTGTATATCGAGAGCATCAGAGACCCGGAAAGACTGCTCCGTCATGCAAAGTCACTTATTGCAAAGGGATGCCGTATAGCAGCCGTAAAGTCGGGTAGTACTCAGAGCGGCGCACGTGCTACAAACCATCATACCGGTTCTGCTTACTTTGATGACAAGCGTGCTGATGAACTGTTCCGTGAGGCTGGAATTGTAAGATGCTACTCACGTCAGGAACTCGTGGCTATGGGTTGTCTCTTCTCTCTGCCGAGAATCGAGGGAAACCGCTTTGCCGTCATTACTCAGGCGGGCGGTCTTGGTGTTATAACCGCTGATGCGCTCAGCAAGGGCGGAATGCTTGTGCCTGAACTGAAAGGCGAGGCAGCCGACGAACTCCTTGCAAAGCTCCATAGTGGTGCGTCCGTATCAAATCCAATCGACGTTCTTGCCACAGGAACGGTAGAGCAGCTTGAGGCGGTCATTGACTATTGCGACAAGCGTTTTGATGAGATTGACGCGATAATTGTGGCATACGGCTCTGCAGGTCTCGGTCCTATGGATGAGCTGTTCGAAGTGCTTCACCGTAAGATAAACGAGTGCCGTAAGCCTATCATAACCATCTGTCCGAGCCTCTTCACCGAGGCTGGAAACCTTGAGAAATTCCTCGCAAAGGGTCACGTCAATTTGCTCGATGAGGAACTGGCTGTGCGATGCGTAGTGCGAGTGGCTGGTGCCGTGAGCGGATCGTCTGGCCAAGAGTGCTTAGGATAGCGGCGACGCAGTTCCTTACGCACCTCGAAATACGTTTCTTGCCAGAAGTTACGCAGGTCCTTCGTCAACTGCACAGGCTTGAAACCCGGTGAGAGCAATTCCATAAGCAAGGGCTTTTTACCGTCGTTTACGGTAGGCGTATCGGTCAATCCGAAACACTCCTGAAGCCTTACGCTGACCACAGGAGCCTCTGCCCCCTGACGATAGTCGATGCGTATGCGAGAACCCGTCGGAACGGTGATGTGAGTCGGTGCCAGACGGTCAAGTGAAAGTTGTTGCTCGTAGGTGAGCATACCAAAGATGATAGCGCTTAGGTCGAGTGACCTGAGCGTTTTTTTGTCTATCGTTCCTGATACTTGTTCGAGATAGAACGGCAACCACTCATCTGCCGTAGCGAGAAGATGCTCGGTGCTCACATCTGGCATTTCCAATTCGGGATGCCAACCTCTCACCGCCTCTATCCTGCGCTGAAGCGATGCTACGGAATCGGAGAAATCGAGAAGCGAGACGCCACTCTTCGTCACCGCCTTGCATACCGCTTCTATTATCTGCGCACGGTCAGGCGACTGAATATCGTGCGAGTCAATGACGAGGTTCCCTATGCGCTTCTGACGCTGTGCGATGATACGCTCCGTACGGCTGTCCCATTGTACGGTAGTATGGTCGTAGGCGAGTGCAAGAAGTGCCTCCTTGCTTATCGGCGAAGCGAGGAAGATACGCCCAGACGCAGCGTTGAGCGATGCTACGGCTATCCATTTGCTTGCTGAGAGAGTATCATTAATATCCACAACGGCATTATCGCCACTCGACAGACGGAAATGTCCGGGAGTGCTCAGAGCCATACCCACACGCTCAGGGTAGGCGAGGGCGAGGAGAGTGCCAATTTCATCCTGAGAAGGGACTGCGTTATCCTCCTTACAATGCGCCAGACGGCAGTATTCTGAAGCAATACGAGCGATGCGCGACCATTGTCCGAGCGTGCGGTTTGCCCTTGCCCGACGCAGTTCGGTGATGCGTGTAAAAATATCACTATCGTCCGTAAGATGTGAGAGCGGGTCTTTCTCTTCGAGCAACGCGGCAATGTCACAGGCAAGTGCTTTCTGGCTATCATCGGTTATGAGAATACGCGAGATGCGAGGGTGGCAAGGGATGCGCGACATTCGTTTGCCGAGTTCCGTTATACTGCCGTTTCTGATAGCTCCTAACGATTCGAGCAGAGCCTGTGCCTGGTACACGTTGCCTCGGGGTGGAAGAGTGAGCCAAGGAAGAGCCTCAATGTCATTCGCACCCCAAGCCGTGATGTCGAGAACGAGCGATGAGAGGTCTGCATCAAGTATCTCAGGACGGCGACATTCCTGCATCCCGTGCTCTGCCGACTGCGCCCACATACGGTAACAAACGCCCTCCGACAATCGTCCTGCACGTCCCATTCTCTGCGTAGCCATATCGCGTGAGATACGCACGGTTTCGAGGTGCGACATTCCGTTTCGCTTATCAAAAATCATCGTGCGACAAAGGCCTGAGTCAATAACTACCCTTATGCCCTCGATGGTGAGAGAGGTCTCGGCAATAGATGTGGCGAGTACCGTCTTTCGGCTTCCGTCAGGCGATGGGGCTATGGCTGCCCGCTGTTCGGAAGGAGTGAGTCGGGAGTAGAGTGGGAAGATGCTGGAGTCGTTTGGAAGTGCCTCTGCCACACGCCTTATCTCTGCTTCGCCTGGGAGAAATACGAGGATGTCGCCCTCTTGCTCACGCTGTGCGCGGATGATGAGTCGGGCAACCTCATCAGTCGTTGGGAAGTCGCGCTCCGGTGTAACGTAGATAGGTGTGACGGGGAACATTCTGCCCTCACTCTCAATGAGTTTTGCACCAAGGACGCTACAAATGCTGCTTGCGTCAATCGTTGCCGACATGATTATTATCTTCAGGTCGGGACGTATCAGATTCTGCGCCTCACGCACAAGGGCGAGGGCGGTGTCGGATGCAAGGCTGCGCTCGTGGAACTCATCGAAGATTACGAAATCCACACCGTCAAGTGTCGGGTCGCTCACGAGCATTCTGGTGAGTATTCCCTCGGTTATAACTTCCAGTCGGGTGCTGTCTGAAACCTTTGTCTCAAAACGCATACGATAGCCGACCGTCTCGCCTACCTCCTCGCCAAGTAATGAAGCCATTCGCTCTGCTATCTGTCGGGCAGCAAGGCGGCGCGGTTCGAGTACGATGCCCTTGCCCTTGAAATCTTTCAGAATCGTCAGAGGCAGCACCGTTGACTTACCAGCTCCCGGAGGTGCGGTAATGACAACGGACGAGTGCTTGCCGAGAGCTTCGTTTACTTCCTCGGCAATGGAATATGCAGGTAGGTGTGATATCTTCTTTGAATCCAGCATCTGTATGTGTTTCAATTAACACTTTCAATTAACAATTAACATAGGCTCGTCGACTTGCTTTAGCTTGATGAGCTTCAGCGAAAAAATCCATCAACTTGTATGTTGTTGAAAAAAAACACGTGGTTGAATTAGCTCTGAAGGAGCGACACCTAAAAGGGCGGTTCGTAAGAGCCGTTATCTTATGGACATTACAGTAACAGAGGTCTGAAGGACCGACACTTATTATATGTTAGGTGTCGCACCTACGGGGCTCACTAAAAAACATTATCATAGTAACAGCCCTTACGGACTGCCCTGTTAGGTATCGCACCTTCGGCGCTTAATTGGCTCGCGCAGAAAGCGTACTCCGACAGGCATGTTAATTGTTAATTATTAATTGTTAATTATTCTATTTACTCTTCTTTTGCTTGCAAAATTACTATTTTTTTGACTGAAAATCGATTTTTCTCATGGATTTATCGTCTATGTTGTGGAAATTTACTAATTTTGCAATTTAGATACTAAACTTGGGGAAGTTTTGGATTGCCTGGAAGGCAACACCATGAGTAACCGAGGCGCATACTCGACGAAGGAGAGGATGCCCTCGGACAGAAACAATCGCCATCTTTACCTGCCTGGAAGGCTGTACCTGATTGGCTTTGATACATGGAACTTTCGCGATGTACTGCCCTCCAGGCAATTCTCTGCTTGCGGAGCTTTTATTTAAATTAGGAATAAATATAAAACATACATAACTATGAACATACTTCTTTGTGGTGGCGCTGGATACATCGGTTCTCACACCGCCATCGAACTTGATAAGGCTGGTCACTCAGTCGTTGTAGTGGATAACCTCGTAAACTCAAACCCTGAGTCACTTCGTCGTGTTGCCAAGATTATCGGCAAGGAGATTCCTTTCTATGAGGCTGACGTGCGCGATGCTGAGGCTCTCGACAAGATCTTCAAGGAGAATAAGATTGATGCCGTAATCCACTTCGCTGGCCTCAAGGCTGTGGGTGAGTCGGTTGCGAAGCCATTGGAGTACTACCACAACAACATGACTGGCACATTCATCCTCATGGACGTGATGCGTAAGAATGGCGTGAAGAACATCATCTTCTCTTCTTCCGCTACCGTCTATGGCGACCCAGCTATCATTCCTATCACAGAGGAATGCCCAAAGGGACAGTGCACAAACCCTTACGGCCAGACAAAGTCTATGCTTGAGCAGGTTATGATTGACGTGCAGAAGGCTGATCCTGAGTGGAATGTGGTGCTGCTCCGCTACTTCAACCCAATCGGTGCGCATCAGTCAGGCACTATCGGCGAGAACCCTAACGGCATACCAAACAACCTCATGCCTTACATCACCCAGACAGCTGTTGGCAAGCGCAAGGAGCTTGGTGTGTTCGGTAATGATTATGATACTCCAGACGGAACAGGCGTGCGCGACTACATCCACGTTTGCGACCTTGCATCCGGTCACGTTGCTGCGCTAAAGGCAATCGACCGTAAGTGCGGTTTGGCTATCTACAACCTCGGAACAGGTCACGGATATTCCGTTCTCGATGTGGTGAAGGCATTCATCAAGGTCAACGGCGTTGACGTGCCTTACGTCATCAAACCACGTCGTCCGGGTGACATCGCTACCTGCTACTGCGACCCTGCAAAGGCAAAGGCAGAGCTTGGTTGGGAGGCTAAGTACGGCATCGAGGAGATGTGTCGTGACTCTTGGAACTGGCAGAAGAATAATCCTGATGGATATTAAGCTGAAGCTAATTGACAATTGATAATTGACTTGCTTTAGCTTGATGAGCTTCAGCGAATAAAATTGAAAATTGCCGCGGTGAACATTCTCATCGCGGCAATTATATTTATGTGCGCTCGGTTATAATAAAACGCAGAGACGCAAAGACACAGAGTTTTTTATTTTTAACCACAGATAACACAGATCTAAGGGATTATCTCGCTTACGCTCGTGATTAATATCCCTACAATCCCGAATATCTGTGGTTAAAGACTAAAAATTAATGCGATATTAACGTGAAATTTGTGGTCATTAATGTTTCCTCACGGAGTGAGACATATAATATCGCATTAATACCACATTAATACCGCATTAATTTCAAGCACCGCAAGGTGCGCATTCCGTTCTTTTCGTGTCTTCTGTGTTCAAATCATTCTCTGCGTCTTTGCGTCTCTGCGTTTTAAAAATATAAAATTAATGCGACATTAACGTGAAATTTGTGGTCATTAATGTTTCCTCACGGAGTGAGACATATAATACCGCATTAATACCACATTAATACCGCATTAATTTCAAGCACCGCAAGGTGCGCATTCCGTTCTTTTCGTATCTTCCATGTTCAGAATTTTCCATTTTCGTCAAATAAACTCGCCAAACGTCGCATATTTTGCGACGTTTTTGTCTGAAAAACGTCAGATATCCACCTATATCTCATATAAAATTCTAATTTTTATTATTCACGTTCAGTTTAGTTTCATAGATTTATTATCACGCAAAAATACATGTTTTTCTCCTTCCGCTAAAGAAAAAAAGCAGAAAAATACAATCAATGAGAAGATTTTTTCCCGATATTTCCATTGTCTCCCGAAATTTTACTATCTTTGTACTTTGATAAAATCATTATTCACCCCTAACAGCATAAACAAGAAACAACATAGTAGAGCCCTTCTTGAGTAAAAAGCATTATATAGTTGTTTAAATAAAAATAATTTATTAAATTTGCACAAAAATAAATGGCAATGACATACGACTATACTTCAATGCAGATTTATGTCTCTGAACTGATGAGAAACAGAGAGACGTCAGAATTAGAATTCAAGTCTGCAAAAGGAGGATTTCCCAAAAGTTTTTGGGAAACATATTCGGCTTTTGCCAATACTCATGGCGGAACTATTGTGCTTGGCGTAAAAGAGAAGGATTATGTTTTCTCTCTTAATGACTTGACTGACGAGGATATAGAAAAATTACTGAAAGATTTCTGGAGTGGCGTACATAATAAGAACACGATAAACTTATGCCTGCTAAAAGATAGTGATGTTGAAGTAGCTGAGATTGAAGGTAAAAAGATTATTTTGTTCTATATTCCGCAAGCTCAACGTGATCAGCGTCCTGTACATTGTACAAGGGATGCTTTTAATGGCACATTCCGCAGAAACTTTGAGGGTGACTATCTATGCAGTAATGCAGAGGTTAGGCGCATGTATGCTGATGCGGACATAACCCGTCCAGCAGATGGTAGAATCCTAAAAAACTATTCGTGGGATGATATTGATATGCCATCAGTAGAACAGTACCGTCGTTTGTTTGTTGCAGCAAAGCCCAGTCATCCTTGGCACGCTCTGAGCAATGAAGAGCTAATGCGTAAGTTGGGCGGATACAGGAAGGATAGAGAAACTGGTGAGGAAGGTTTTACATTGGCAGGATTGCTTATGTTTGGAAAATATGATTCTATCATTGATCAGAGCTGTGCACCAAGGTTCTTTCCTGATTATAAGGAAATCCCTGCTGATACGACAGTCAACAGATGGATAGACCGTGTATGTCCTGATGGAACATGGGAAGCCAACCTATTTCAATTTTATAGAAGAGTACTTCCCAAGTTACAACAGGTTATACCAACTCCATTCCGCTTAGAAGGGAATCAGCGTCAAGATGAGACCCCTGCTCATGAGGCTCTACGTGAAGCATTTGCTAATCTCTGTGTGCATGCAGATTATAGCGAGGATACCTCTTTGATTGTGAACAAATATCCGCATCGCATTGTTTTTTCTAATCCCGGTGTGATGCTTATATCCAAGCGACAATATTATCAAGGAGGTGATAGCGTTTGTAGAAATACAAATCTTCAGCAAATGTTCATGATGATTGGATCTGCGGAAAAAGCAGGAAGCGGAGTTGATAAGATTCTGAAAGGTTGGGATACTCTCAACTGGAAACGTCCTTATCCTACAGAAAAGTTACAACCAAATAAAGTAGAGCTCGTAATGCCATTAGAGTCTCTGCTTGATGAGAAAGTTCTTGCTGAACTTGATAAACTCTTTGGTAAGCGTATGAAAGCACTTGATTCAAATGAGTTAATTGCATTATCAATGGTTTTAACTGAAGATGTAATCAATAACGAAAGATTACAGGATGTGTTGGCATTACATCCTACGGATATAACCCACCTTTTGCAGCATTTATGTAAAAATCATTTCTTGACATCATCAGGTCGTGGTAGGGGAACTGTGTATTCTATAAAGGTTACAACCTCAACAGGCACAAAGGTTACAACCTCGAAGAGTACAAAGGTTATAACCTCGACAGGCACAAAGGTTACAACCTCGAAGAGTACAAAGGTTACAACCTCAACGGGCACAAAGGTTACAACCTCTATTCCTTCAAGAATTGGTAAAGATGAAATGCGTCAGAAAATCCTTGCATATTGTTCAGAATGGAGAACGCCTCAAGAAATCGCCGATTATTTGGGAAGAACAAAACAATACATACGTATTAAAATATTACCCCATATGTCTGATGTCCTACAAAAGCGATTTAGTAAAGATAATCATCCTGGACAGAAGTATAAAGCAAAGGATTGATAACTTATGGATAATGCATTGAAAATAAATTAAGGCTCGCACAGTCCGCATATGAAAAGTTGCCACAATTTGTGGCAGAAAATCATTTACTCAGCAATTTGCTGAGCAAATTAAGCAAATATCTTAATAGCAGTTTTACAATTGGGCAATCACTGATTGCGCAATTACAACTCGTTGACAAAATATCCCCCGGAGCCTTCACAGGCGACGGGGGATTTCACTTATTTTCCTAAATGATATCACCTGCATATAGCAGGCTATACTATGAAAAATTTACTTCTTCGCTGCAAAGATAAAGGTTATTTTCTTAATCTCCAAACGTTTTCACAAGAAAAACAAAGAAATATCTCCCTGCGTAGGTGGAGTGGTTAGGGGTTAGAGGTTAGGGGTTAGAGTTGAGGGATTAAACGCGAAGACGCAAAGTCGCAAAGATTATTTTTCTCTGCGCCTTTGCGTCTCTGCGTTTCAAACAATTTTCACTTGCTTTAGCTTGTTGAGCCTTTGCGAAAAATTATCAATTTTCAATTAACCATCGGTTATAGGGGTGTTTGTAAAAAACGGTTACAAGGTTACATAATGGCTCTCGATACATAAGTATTTGGAAAAACTGAAATTGTGAACGCATTGAGTTCACAATCTGATATGGCAGAGATTTTCCAATCACTGAGTGGAAAATCCCCATTTCATTGCGAGATGAGGCCTTTTTGTTGATAATGATTAGCGGCAAACGCAAAGCATTTTCCCTTGCCTACCACCCCTTAATTAATTCATTAATTAAAGCTCGATTTTTCTCTTTAGTTCTGGGTTCAGAATAGAAATGTTAAAAAATATATAGAAAAATTTGCGAGTATGAAAAAATATCATTAATTTTGCAATTGCAGTACATAAGTTGTACTGTAGGACATATTTTAAGCGTCATTGATGCTTTGCTCTTGTTTAACTCGAAATTACCACATAAGAATTAAACAACAAAGAACGAAGTTAGAAATGTATGCTACGGGTTTGTATATTCAACTCCCGGAGTGTGCTGAGGACTTTTGTCCTCTCGCACACTTTTGGGCGTATTATATGCAATTCTGCGTAGGTATAGCACTTTGCTTGTTCGTTGTTTAAGGCTGTGGTAAGCCTCGAGTTAAAGGACAGGCAGAACTGTATCTACGCTTTTTTTGTGCCATGAATAAAGGTCTTTTGGTCCTATAGCCAAATAAACAGACAGATAGTAAGTCATCACACTCAAACGCTCGGATTCTGGAAAAATCAAATAAATTAGTCATAAGGGTATGATGCTTTGACGTCTTCGTTGTGAATAAAAACTCACAGCGTGGATGGTTATTGCATTTCTTATGTAAGCTATTCCAGAGCCAGAGCGTTTGATTTTGCATAGCCTCCACGCTTTACTTAATACGACACGTAAAAGTTTGCTAATTCCAATAGAGAACAACAAGGGCTTTGACCCTGATTTTATAAAGAAGCAGAATAGGAAACTAAAGATCGGTATCATTGATGCTGATCTACTTGATCATGGTACGCGACATCCTAATTTGGCTCTTGAAAAAATCGCTGGATTCTGTAAGGAGTTAGGGCATGAAGTTAGATTGATTTGTTCATATGACGAACTGAATTTAGGGAATCCGTTTTTTCTTGCTGAGCAAGATTTTGACGTTCTTTCCTTATCCAGAGTCTTTAAATTCACAAAGATTCCGCAGAGTATAAAAATGATGATAAATGCGGGGTTGATGTTTTATGGCGGCACAGGCTTTTTGGATGATTTTAAGGATGATGTAGAATTGCTTCCAAGTCTTCCAAGTGAAGTTGAGCATCACATGCCTGACTATACAATATATGATGAATATATAGAAAAGCAAACTAAGGGTGATGCAAAACTTATAAAGCGTGACTATGACGATTACAAAAGCTATTCTATAGGCTTTACGACAAGAGGATGCATTCGTCATTGCGGTTTCTGTGTGAATAGGAATCTGAGTCATGTATTTGAATGGTCGCCAGTTTCAGAATTTATTGATGAAAGCAGACCTAATATCTACCTTTGGGATGATAATATTATGGCTGCACCACCAAAAGTATTCAAGAAGGTGATGGATGACCTTAGGTCTGTAAATAAACCTTTCCAATTCCGTCAAGGAATGGATATTCGTCTTATGAACGATCAAAAAGCGGAGTTGCTGAATAGTGTAAAGTATCATGGTGACTTTATTTTCGCTTTTGACCATTATCGGATGGACGATGCGAAGGAAAAACGTAATGTAGAACAGATACTTAGAGGACTAGAGGTTTGGCGCAAGCATTGTTTGAAATCAACGAAGTTATATGTGCTTGTTGGATATGACAGTATTGATGAAAAAGACATAGAAGGAACTTTTTGGCGAATAAAGAAACTGATGGAATATGGGTGCTTACCGTATATCATGCGTTTTGAGGCATACAATGATTCACGCTTCAAAAGCATGTATATTCAATTAGCGAGATGGTGCAATCAGCCAAGTTTCTTTAAGAAAATGAGCTTTCGTCAGTATTGTGTGCGAAACGAAGAATACCATCAAGGTATACAGCATCTTACTCCTAAAGGAGTATATAATACAAAATTGATTATTCCAAAAGGCTATAAAAGTCGGGACACATATTGCTCATGTTATAGAACTATGGTGGCATTTGAGGCAGAATTTCCCGATATAGCAAAAGAGTATTTCGATTTGAGATTTGAAGAATTAAACCCTTATAAAATTAGTAAGAAATGAAACACGCTCAATTAATGACTCTGCCTATTTCGCAGATTAACCTAGACATGGATAATCCGAGAATTAAACAATTCTTGGAAATCTATAATGGTAACATTAATGCTGAACAAATTGCTTTGGCTTTATCTGATAGCAGTAGTAGTGAATCTTCTACAACCTATAGAGCGTTACGCGATTCAATAAAGGCAAGTCAAGGAATTATACATCCTATTGTCGTAAATAAAGAATCTGATGGTTCATATACGGTTATCGAAGGTAACACAAGATTGCAGATTTACAAGGATTTTGCAGAAACAAGTGATTCTGATGTGTGGAACAACATCATTTCTCTTGTATATGATGGGCTTTCCGATACAGAAAAACATGAGATAAGGCTTCAGTCACATCTTGTTGGTCCTCGTGAATGGGATCCTTATTCAAAAGCAAAGTATCTATGGGAATTGAGTGAGGTCGAACAATTACCAATGACTATGATTATTGATATGTGCGGCGGTCGTAAATCGGAGATAGAAAAAGCTATAGAGGCATATATTTACATGGAAAAATACTACCGTACATATGTTGCTTCAAAATCCAATTACGATTTTGACACAAGGAATTATTCTAAGTTCTTTGAATATAAAAAGAATGGTGTCATTAAACATTCAATAGCTTCTAAGGGATTCCCTGAAGAGCAGTTTGCAAAGTGGGTTGCTGAAGATAATGTGGATAAGGCTTTGAAAGTTCGTTTAATCCCAGCGATAATGCATAATGAAGAAGCCTTATCTGTCTTTAAGAAAAAGAATTTAACTGAAGCAGAAAAGGTCCTTAATGCTGCTGCGCTAGCAAATGATGATTTGACTAAATATCCTTATGAGGTTCTATGCAGGGCATTGAGAAAGAAACTTATGGACTTTAAAATATCTGAGGTGATGAGTCTTGCAAATGATCCGGCGTATGGACAAAAGAAATATGAACTTGAATCATTAAAAGAACAATTGGATTTTGTTATTGGTGAAATAAAAGAAAAGGAGCGTTAATATGCCAGAATCTGAGACTCATATGAATTACGTAAGGAAGATTGTTTCTTATATGACAACAGCCATAGAATCGTGTCAAACAGGCATGATTATGGCCGACCTTGCGGAATATGGTAAGAGACCCCCAAAGGTTATAGGAGGCGTTTTTCCTGATGTTTATTATAGGACTCCAGATACTTTTGTTATTGGTGAAGCAAAAACGGATGATGATATTGAACGCTCACATACAGATGAACAATTAAATAACTATATCAAAGAACTGCGAACAGCAGATGGCCATAAGAAACATCTGATATTAGCCACTTCTGTATATTCTTTTGCAATGTGGAAAAATAAAATTGTTAGGTTAAAGAGAAACGGAGAATATGACGATATAAAAATTCATATCATCGATAATCTTTCAAAAAAGGCTGTATTATGAGTCGAATAAAATACGATAAAGAATATAATCTAGATGCGAAGTTGGATGCATTCAGTTATCAGCATGAGGCTTTCATGGCATTGAAAGATAAACCTTATGCTGCGATCTTCCATGAACAAGGTTTAGGGAAGACAAAGATTGCCATAGACTTACTTCTGTATTGGTTAGCCCAAAAAGATATAGACACAGTTCTTATTGTAACCAAAAAGACTCTGGTGAGCAATTGGGTTAATGAATTTTGTACCCATACAAATATTTGTCCTAAGACTCTGGACAGCAATAAAGGAAGCAACTTCTTTGTTTTGAATAGTCCCGCTCGTGTTATCATCACTAATTTTGAAACAGTTGCAGGTGAGAAAAACAGAATGAAACTTTTCTTGAAAACAAGGAATGTGGCAATTATTATAGATGAATCAACTAAAATCAAGAATCCAGATTCAAAATTGACAATGGCTTTCTTCGAGTTATCCCGCCTATTTAAAATTAGGGTTATAATGACAGGAACGCCAGTTGCAAATAGACCATATGATATTTGGGCACAGATTTATTTTCTTGATCAAGGAGAAAGTTTAGGTCAAAATTTCATATCTTTTAAACGTGAGTGCGACCTATCAAATGATTTAGAGACAAATGGTGAACGGAGAAAAGAATTTGAGTCAACGGTCTCAAAGATTTTTGACAAAATAAAGGATTTTACCGTTCGTGAAACAAAGAATAGCGGAATTATATCATTACCATCAAAAATATATCATGATGTATTTATTCCATTTGAAGTACGACAGAAACAAATGTATGAGCAAATACGTACTGAGATGATGGTAGAAATAATCCGAGATAATGAAGTCATTCTTGATGAGTCAGAAGAAACGATAAAAAGGCTTTTAAGGCTTGTTCAAGTAACTTCAAATCCAAAACTTCTAGATGAATCATATGAAGAGAATTCTGCAAAAGAATTAATTCTTGATAAGATTATTAATTCTCTGACAAGCAAAGGAGAAAAAGTTATTGTCTGGAGCATATTTACTGGCAATATAGATCTTTTTTATAAAAGATATCGACATTTGAATAGCGTAAAGATAACGGGTAAGATGTCGATAGAAGATAGGAACAGATCTGTTAAGTCCTTTAAAGAAGGAGATTCCATGATTTTGTTTGCTACTCCTCAATCTGCCAAAGAAGGTTTGACTTTGACAATTGCAAGTAATGCTATTTTCTATGACAGAGGATTTAATTTGGATGATTATTTACAAGCTCAAGATCGAATCCACAGAATTTCTCAAAAGAAAGACTGTCATATATATAATCTGATGATTGAGGATAGTATTGACATTTGGGTTGATAGATTGTTAAAAGCCAAACAAAAGGCGGCATTCTTAGCTCAAGGCGATATAGATTTATCAACATATAAGGATGAGATTGATTATTCATTTTCACATATAGTTCATGAAATTTTAAATATTACAGATAATGGCAACAACTAGAACAATAACAATTGGAAATCATCAAGTACAGGCAGAGGAAGTGGAGAGAAAACAATCTGATCTCCTGTTTTATCCTGAAAATCCTCGCGTATTTAATGCTATAAATGGTGTGCTTGGTTCTAATCCTTCACAACGTGAGATAGAAACTCATATGAAAGGACTTGAGCATGTTAAGACATTGCGCCAAAGTATTGAGGCCAATGGTGGATTGTTGGAACCAATAATTGTACGTAAAAATATAGTTTTGGAAGGTAATAGTCGTCTCGCTGCATATAGAATACTTGCAGCGTCAGATCCTATTAAATGGGGTATGATTAAGTGTAATGTGCTTCCAGATGATACCTCTGATGAATTGGTAACCTTACTACTAGGTACAATCCATATTATTGGAAAGACACCATGGAGTCCTTTTGAACAAGCTGGTTATTTGACGAGAGCAATAAGTAAAACAAGAAAGTCAATTGATGCTTTAGCTCATGAGATGGGATTAAGTAAAACATCTGCACAGGCATTCATACGAGTATATCAGATGATGGTTGAAGCTGATGATACTATACCAAGTAAGTGGAGCTATTATTTCGAGTTGGATAAGCGCAAGGATATTAAAGATGCAGATGAGAATAATCCTGCTATGGGGATCAAGCAAACAGTCATTGATATGATTAAGGATAATAAGATCCCAAAAGCACAGGATTTACGAGATATAGGTAAAGTTGTAAAAGCCAAAGGAGAAAATGCAGAAGAAGCGTTGGAAGGATTGTTAAGTGGTGAATTGTCGATTCAACAGGCAAAAGAACTTGTACAGGAAGAAACAAAACTTGCAAGTCTTCAAACAAAAGCTGATAGCTTCTGTGAATTTCTAAAGAGAGAATCGGACAACTTGAACAAATACAAAAATGATCCAGGCTTTAGATTCACAATAAAACAAATAAAAAGCATTATAGATTCTGCGGGTTTCTGATTATGACACATAAGGACGTTTTAGATTTGTTTTTCACACGTACTTACGAGAAACAATTGAATGATTGTATCTTGGAAGATAAAGAGTATGTTATTCCTAAAGATGGCATACTCAACTATGTGTGTGAAATAGTTGATGTCCCTTATTCTGAATATCTGTCATATATCAAATCTTCATACCCGCAAGATGATATTAAAAGCTATAATATTACGCAAAGCAGTTCATTTGAAGCATGTGAACGGGAGATTATAAATGCTTTTTTGTTTTATGATGATCCGGGATTCACTTTTGTTGAAATTGGTAAGTTGTTTCCTCAGTATGTAGTTGCACATAATGATGTGTCTTTCCGGAAATATGGTGAGAATCAAGTTAAAACAGCATGTCAACTTGGACTTACTTATGAATATTTCAAACATTGGTATTTAAATTGCGTTTCATACATATACAATGAATTGCCTGAAGATGACCAAAAATCATATCTGGCAAGAGCTTTATTAAGAGATCCGCTTTATCAGAAAATCATGGTTGACATCCAATCTAAAGATGTGGATATCTTAGAATATATGTATTGCATAGATTCTAATGAAACCAAAAAGCGTAGATATGATTGTGTCGCCAGGTTAGCTAATATTTGTATTTCAGAAGCAACAAAGCATGATATCGCTATATGTGATCTTTTGGATACAAAATGGAAACTTACGATAAAACCAAGTACAACCCAAAATAAAACAAATACATATCAGCCATTACAAATGTCTTTGTTCTCTTATGAGGATTTTGATGACTACGCTATGGTCGCAGAGGATACAGGCATTAATGTTGGTCACTATATCAATGCATTTAGTAATCTGAGATGTTATAAACGAAACGGAATCTCTGCTCCTTATAAGGCAATGTTACTTCTATCTGTAATGAATTTAGTTGAACGAGGAATAATTGCAAGTGAAAGAATAGAGCCTTCTGCCATATTAAAAGCTGAGTTTGAGAGGATTAAGAATTCAACAGATTATGACCATGAGTTGTTTAACCCCAAAATATCTAATTCTTTCGTACATATGGCAAATGAAGGCTTTTGGAGATTGGTGCCTAAAATATCTGGTGAGATTACTGCTATTAATCAGGTTGAATATGCTGTAATAGACAAATCTCTCTTTACCTGTTTCTTGAATGACAATGCAAGAAGTCAATTAAGGAAAGTACTTTTGAATAATTATTTCAATAACAAATGACAAATCAAGACTGGATAGAGCTGTTTTTCTCAGAATCATACGAAAAACAAATAAATGATATGATTCTTGAAGATGTCGATTATACCATTCCGTATAGTCGATTACAGGAATATGTTCAGTCGATTATAGATATACCTTTTGAGGAATTTCTTGATTATCTTAAAAATACCGAAACTGTATGTGAGCTTTCTGCTTCTGACTTCCCAAACAAGAATGTTTTCTTGTATACAGATCATATTGTTGATTTCTTTATTCAGGAAGATAATCGAGGGATAACTCCAGAAGACATGTTGCAAAACACATGGTATTCTTTTGGTAAAAATAAAGCAAATGCCACATATGCTTTACGTTCTTTTTCATATCTGGGATTTATATACATATATTATGATTGTTGGTATCTGAACTGTATAGGTTATGTATTAGGCTCAATTCCTGAGGAAAGTAGAGATTCGTTATATGCGAGATTGTTGCTTAGAAAGAAACTATTCCGTAATGCGGTGATAAGCCAACAGTTTGATTTGTATGATGAGATTTCAAAAGTTGGTATATATAATAGCTATTCGGTTTATAGCGCATCTTCTTTTCTCTTCAATTTCATTAGAAATGAATACAAAAGGAATGAAATTCATTGTGCCTTTAGTACAAAAAGACAAGAAAAGGATCTGTACTCTATCATTGCCGATCCTAGGTGGAAACAATTTGGTGATTATATAAATTGCAGAATAGTATTCGATATTTTAAAAGAGATGGCAGGAAAGTCATCTTATCTTTCCAACTCTGAGTTAGAACAGTTAGGAAATAATGCCCAAAAAGGAGACCAGTTATCAATTCGGCAATTAATGGCTGCTGGCCAACGTTATGTTTTAATGAAATCAATTAATAACATTGGAAAAGGAGTTCCATTGGAGGATTTAATTGTAGAAGCGGAATTGGGGTTAAATAATATAATAAAAAGATATAAATACAATAGTATCCATTTCTTCGGGCTTATATCTTTTGGAATAAACACGGCATTACAAAACGCCTTATTACATTATCCAATTTCATTAAATGTTGGATTCCCTTTTAAAAATGTATGTACATACATTGATAGACAGGTATCATTGTTTGTACAGAAAAATCATTTTATTCCAAATTTTGAGACGATTGTAAACGAAAATAGTACACACTATTATGATGATGTGTACTATTATGATTATGATTTAGATAATGAAAGGTACTATGATTTAGATAATGAAAGGTGTAGAAATTACTACGAAATAAAATGGCTTGAAGATTATTATTCTGATGGTACATTTGTAACAAATGCGAAGTTAATAGAGCAAAAGCTGGATATGGACAGTTT
>JAEEGJ010015267.1_pt1 | contig 17967 bp, 18 predicted proteins | sample 8958761 | NCBI WGS metagenome assembly JAEEGJ01 (sample SAMN16246546, study PRJNA631951) | gut metagenome | biome: gut microbiome; feature: rumen; material: RS-attached | host: Bos | place: Iran: Karaj | collected 2018-10
CTGATTGCTTTTTCCGGGTAGGCATCTGCCCGGCATATGCCCTCATAGTTAAACGGATATAACGGAGGTTTCCTAAACCTTTGTTCGTGGTTCGATTCCGCGTGGGGGTGCCAAAGAGGATGATCCTTTCCAGGGTCATCCTTTTTTACACATGGGGACAGGTACAATGTGCACTTTTTTGATGCCGGCGATCCGCCTCGGGGTCCTGTCGCCTAACGCATCCTCATTTCGCTCCTTCGCTCATCCGCGACCGCAACTCTTGGGAGTCACGGCGTTCGCTGCGTCACTCATGAGCCTCTTTAGGCGCCACCCCTCGGCGAAGAGTCTTAAAAATAGTTATTGACAAAGAATCCAAAATAGAGTTTAATAGAGTTGAGGTTAGCGATAGCTAACCGTTAATTTGAGACAAAGGTTAGCGATGGCTAACCAAACAGGGCCGGCGCGGTTCCTGGGGAGTTCCGCGCGGCAGCACAAAGGCATTTACGGGTTTTTTCTTCTCCTTATTCCCGGTGCCGGAAGCAGTAAAGGCGCCCATTCCGGGCGCCTCTTTACAGAAAGAAACACGATGTCCGAAGAAACGTTGGTCGCGCACTGCTCGCCGGTGCTGGCAGGCCTGAAAACAGCGAATATGTTCAACGCGGATTGCGACGATCCGCAGAGCCTATGCCTGCAGCTGCGGGAGCTCAATCTCCGGCTGGGTCCCAAAGGCGTGCGCATCCTTCCTCTCCGTTTTTCCGGCAGCAAGGCGCTGCTGTATCTGTACCGGCCCAACCGGCTGCAGAAAGATCTGGAAGACGAGACGGCGGTCCGCATCCTGAGAGACTGCGGGTATCCCTGCGGCAGCAGGGGTCAATGCCTGGCGCACCTGCGGAAAAAGCTGCAGGGCAGCAGAACGTTCCCCCACGAGATCGGCCTGTTCCTCGGATATCCGCCCGGAGACGTAGACGGGTTCATCCAGAAGGGACCCCGCTGCGCGAAATGCACGGGTTACTGGCAGGTCTACGGCGACGAGGAAAAAGCGTTAAAGACGTTTGAACGGTACAGAAAGTGCACGGACGCGTACTGCGCGCAGGCCTCCTGCGGCAGAAGTCTGGAGCGGCTGACCGTTTCGGAAAAGATTCAGTAGAAAAGAAAGAGGTAAAACATGAGTAAGATCGCAGTGGTATATTGGAGCGGCACAGGCAATACGGAAGCGATGGCAAACGCTGTCTTTGAAGGCGCAAAGAGCAAAGCGGAAGCATCGCTGTTTACCGCAGGGGAATTCTCCGCGGATAAGATGGCCGAATTTGACGCAGTTCTGTTCGGATGTCCGGCCATGGGCGCGGAAGAACTGGAAGACGGAGAGATGGCTCCTCTGTTCGAAGCCTGCAAAGCGAAGCTTTCGGGGAAGAAAACCGGCCTGTTCGGATCCTACGGCTGGGGCGACGGTGAATGGATGAGAAACTGGGAGGCCGACTGCAAAGCTGCAGGTGCTGTAATGCCTGCCGGATTCGTTATTTGCAACGAAGCGCCGGACGCAGAAGCCATCGAAGCCTGCAAGGCTTTGGGCGCCGCGCTTGCTTAAAACAGGGTAGACCCGCCTCCGGGGCCTGAGAATAACAGTTAAACCAATCGAAAACCCGCCTTTGCCGGCGGGTTTTTGGTACGCGTATAAGTTGTCGCCGGGAACCGTCCCCATTGACAACTGTTGTGCTACAGCTTGGTCGCGATGGGCACGACGCTGTGCTTGTTCTTGATCGTGGAGAAGATGACGTTCGTCTCGGTGTGCTTGATGCTCTTGATGCTCTTGATCTTGTTCATGAGCAGCTCCAGCGTCGCCATGTTCTTCGTCGTGATCTTCAGCACGTAATCGTAGGTGCCGGTGATGTAGTGGCACTCCAGGATCTCGTCCAGTTCCTGCACCAGACGGCGGAATTCGACCGTATCGGAGGGATCTTCCATCGAGATCATCATGATGGCGGACAGTTCCTTCTCCATGGCGGCCGGATTGAGCACGGTCGTGTACTGTTCGATGATATTGCTGTTCTCCAGCTTCTTCAGCCGTTCGCTGACGGCGGACAGGGACAGGTTGACCTGCTTGGAAAGTTCGGAAATGGATACGCGGGCGTTCTCCTGCAGCACTTCCAGAATTCTAACATCTATCGTGTCTAAAGCCATTTTTGCCTCCTAATATTTTGTGAGCGTCTCTAATATACCAAACATATTTTGTAAAAGCAAGGAAAATGCAAAAATATATATAGTTGGTTTTCGGCGGGTCACGCCGAAGGAATTGTTTTGCATATTGCAGACGAATTCGGTATAATTAATTTTGTATATACGTAATTTTCAACCTTAAGGAGGAAACACATGGCTGAGGATCTTATCAAGAAGGCTGACGGTACCAATTACGGTACGACGATGGCCGGAAACTTCATTCACGATATCATCGACGAGGATATCAAGAATCAGAAGTACCACAGAGAAATTCGCACCAGATTCCCGCCAGAACCCAACGGATACCTGCACATCGGACACTGCAAATCCATCTGCCTGAATGCCGGTACAGCGCTCAAGTATGGCGGTACGTTCAATCTGCGTTACGACGACACGAACCCCATCACCGAAGATGAGGAATTCGTAGGCAATATCGAAAAGGACGTGCAGTGGCTTGGCTTCCAATGGGACAACCTCCTGTTTGCTTCCGACTATTTCGATAAGATGTACGAATGCGCCGAAAAGCTCATCCGCGACGGCAACGCTTATATCAGCGCCGAGACCGCGGACGAGATCAAGGCGACCAGAGGCACGCTGACCCAGCCGGGCACCAACAGCCCGTACAGAGACCGTCCCTGGGAAGAATCCCTGCAGATCTTCCACGACATGAGAGACGGCAAGTACGCGGACGGCGAAGTCTGCCTGCGCGCCAAGATCGACATGGCGTCTCCGAACATCAACATGAGAGACCCCGTCATCTACCGCGTGCTGCACGCGTCCCACCACAACACCGGCGACAAGTGGTGCGTCTATCCGATGTACGACTACGCGCATCCCATCGAGGACGCGATCGAAGGCATCACGCACTCCATCTGCACGCTGGAGTTCGAGGACCACAGACCTCTGTACAACTGGGTGCTCGAAAAGCTCGAATGGCCCGAACCGCCCCAGCAGATCGAATTCGCGAAGCTGGGTCTGACCAACACCATCATGAGCAAGCGCAACATCAAGCGCCTGGTCAACGAAGGCATCATCGAGAGCTGGGACGACCCCAGACTCTGCACCATCGCCGGCATGCGCAGAAGAGGCTACACGCCCGAAGCGCTGCGCGCGTTCTGCGAATCCGTAGGCGTCGCCAAGGCCGAGAACAAGGTCGACTACGACCAGCTCGAGTTCTTCGTCCGCGAGGATCTGAAGGACAAGGTCGAGAACCGCATGGTCGTGCTCAACCCGCTGAAGGTGGTCATCGACAACTATCCCGAGGGCAAATCCGAGATGTGCACGCTGGAGAACGCCGCCGATCCCGCAAAGGGCACCCGCGAAGTCTCCTTCTCCAGAGAACTGTGGATCGAGCGCGAAGACTTCATGGAAGTCCCCGCGAAGAAGTACTTCCGCATGTTCCCGGGCAACGAAGTCCGTCTGAAGGGCGCGTATTTCGTCACCTGCACCGACGTCGTCAAGGACGCCGAGGGCAACGTGACCGAGATCCACTGCACCTACGATCCGGACACCAAGTCCGGTACGCCGGGCGCGGATTCCCGCAAGGTGAAGGGCACCATCCACTGGGTGGACGCCGCGACCTGCGTCGACATCCCCGTCCGCAACTACACCTATCTGGCGCTGCCCGATCCGGAGAAGCCGAATTACTTCAACTTCGACCCGAACAGCCGCCAGGACAAGGCCGCGAAGGCAGAGCCTTCCCTGAAGGACGCCAAGGCGGGCGACCGCTTCCAGTTCTTCCGCAACGGTTACTACATCACCGACACCGTCCTGTCCAAGGAAGGCGAACCGGTGTTCAACCAGACCGTCGGTCTGAAGAGCTCTTACAAGAAATAGTGTCACTGGGGACGGTTCCCGGCGACACCAAACCAGACATGCGAAGACCGGCCTGCGGGCCGGTCTTTTGTGTTGCCGGAACCGCCGCATCCCCGCCGCCCCTTTCTTTCAGGGCGTCTTTGTGGTAATATTACTATGTATGACTATGCGCAATATCTTCCTGAAAATCGCATACGACGGCACGGGGTTCCACGGCTGGCAGAGGCTGCCGGGCAAACGGACTGTCTGCGGGACGGTCGAGGAAGCGCTGGCACGGGTGCTGGGCCGCGAGGTAAAGATCGACGGCTGCAGCCGGACCGACGCCGGCGTGCACGCCCTCGGGCAGACCGCGAGCTTTCTTCTGGAGGACCACGGCATCCCGACGGAGCGCATTCAAAAAGCGCTCACCGACTGCCTGATCACCCAGAAGCGCGAACACGTCGGGGAGATCGAGATCCTGGAAGCGAAGGAGATGCCGGAGGGCTTCCACGCCCGCTACAGCGCGAAGGGCAAGCAGTATCTGTATAAGATCCGCAACGCCGAAAGCCCGGACATCTTCAAGCGCACGCGCTACTATCAGATCGCGCAGCCGCTGGATCTGGACGCCATGCGCAGAGCCGCCGCGCAGATCGTAGGTACCCACGACTTCGCCTGCTTTCAGACGGCGGGCGGCACGCCCCGCGAAACGACGGTGCGCACGGTCTGGGCGCTGGACATCCTGCAGGACGGGGAATACGTCACCATCTCCATCAAAGGAGACGGATTTCTATACAACATGGTCCGCATCATCGTGGGCACCCTGGTCGAAGTGGGCCTGGGCAAGCGGGATGCGGCAGAACTGAGCGAGATCATTGCGTCCAAGGACAGGGGCCGGGCCGGCCATACGGCGCCGCCCCAGGGACTGTACCTGAAAGAGGTGTATTACGATGAGCCAGAGACCAAGCTGGGATGAATACTTCATGGAGATGGCGGAGCTGGCCCGCAAGCGCAGCACCTGTCTGCGCCGGCACGTCGGCGCCGTGATCGTCAAGGACAACCGGGTCATCGCGACGGGCTACAACGGCGTGCCCAAGGGCATCCGCCACTGCGAGGAGACCGGCTGCCTGCGGCAGCAGCTGAACGTTCCGTCGGGCAAGATGCACGAACTGTGCAGAGGCCTGCACGCGGAGCAGAACGCCATCATCCAGGCCGCCTGCATGGGCAGCAGCATCGAGGGAGGCACGCTTTACTGCACGACGCAGCCCTGCGTCATCTGCACGAAGATGATCATCAACGCCGGCATCAAGCGGGTGGTGATCAAAGAGAGTTATCCGGACGCGCTTGCCCAGGAAATGGCTGCGGAAGCGGGTCTGGTGATCGATGTCATGGAAGGTTCGCATGAGTAAATATTTCATTACGTTTTTCCTGGCCCTGATCGTGACCGCGGTCATGACGCCCCTCGCCATCAAGATCGCTCCGGTGATCGGCGCGGTGGACGTGCCCAAGGACAACAGGCGCATGCACAAGCGCCCGATCCCCCGTTTCGGCGGCGTCGCGATCTATCTGGGCGTCCTGGTGGGATTCTTCCGCCTGGGCGATTGGAACGATCAGGTGCTCGGCCTGCTGGTGGGGTCCACGCTCATCCTGCTGCTGGGCGTCATCGACGATATCAAGGGGCTGCGGCCGCGGGTCAAGCTGGCCGGGCAGATCGCCTGCGCCGCGATCCTGTATTTCTTTACGATCCAGATCCGCGGCATGGCGAACGTGCTGCCCTGGGGCCCCTGGTACATCGCCTTCCCGAAGGTGATCGCCTTCCTGGTCACCGTCGTCTGGATCGTGGGCATCACGAACACCATCAACCTGATCGACGGCCTGGACGGCCTGGCTGCGGGCATCACCTGCATCTCCTGCCTCTCGGTCGCCTACACGGCTCTTGTGACCGACAGGGAAGTCACCTGCATGCTCATCCTGGGCCTGGCAGGCGCGACGATGGGCTTCCTGATCTGGAATTTCTACCCGGCGAAGATCTTTATGGGAGACGCGGGCAGCATGCTGCTGGGGTATCTGCTGGCGAGCGTATCGTTAATAGGCGATAAGCCGACGAAGAGCACGACGCTGTTCGCGACCATCATCCCCATCCTGATCCTGGCGCTGCCCATCTTCGACACCGCCTTCGCCATCGTCCGCCGCATGGCGAACCACAAGCCCATCATGCAGGCGGACAAAGGGCATCTGCACCACCGCATCATGGCCATGGGATTCGGCCAGAGACGCACCGTCCTGGCGCTCTATTCCATCAGCGCCATCATGGGGGTCGCGGGCATCCTGTGGACGCTGCACGTGCGGCTGGCCTGCGGCGTGCTCGCCGTCATCGCCGGCACGCTGATCTTCATCTTCCTGGGCATCGGCATCGTGCACGAACCGGAAGAAAAGAAGGAAGATCTTGTTTATCACGAGGAAGATTAGTCTATGAAAGTCATGTCTGTTTTCGGGACCCGTCCCGAAGCGATCAAAATGGCCCCGCTGGTGCGGGCTCTGCAGGATGACCCGGACGTCGAGTCCGTGCTCTGCGTCACGGCGCAGCACCGGCAGATGCTGGACCAGGTCCTGGATCTGTTCGAACTGACGCCGGATTACGACCTGAACATCATGCAGCCCAACCAGACCATCTCCATGATCACGGCGAACGTGCTCACCGGCATGGAACCCGTGCTGCAGAAAGAGAAGCCGGACGTGGTCCTGGTCCACGGCGACACGAGCACCACGTTCGTCACCGCGCTGGCCTGCTTCTATCAGCAGATCGCGGTGGGCCACGTGGAGGCGGGCCTGAGGACCTACGATAAATATTCGCCGTTCCCCGAGGAGATGAACCGGGTATTGACCGGCCACATCGCGGACATCCACTTCGCGCCGACGGAACGCAACCGGCAGAACCTGCTGGCGGAGAGCATCGCGGACAGCAAGATCGTCATCACCGGCAACACCGTGATCGACGCGCTGCTGCAGGTGGCCGGCAAGCCCTACGAGTTCGAGGACGAAACGCTGAAGACGATCGATTTCGAGCGCAAGAAGGTCATCACCGTCACCTGCCACCGCCGCGAGAACCTGGGCGAATATATGGCTCACATCTTCTCGGCCATCGCCGACATCGCGCGGGAATTCGAGGACGAGGTCGAAGTCGTCTATCCCGTGCACCTGAACCCGAAGGTGAGGGCGGAAGCGGACGAATACCTGAAGAGCATCGGCAACGTGCACCTGATCGAACCGCTGACGTACCAGCCCTTCGTCAACCTGATGGCGAAATCCTATTTCATCCTGACGGATTCGGGCGGCATGCAGGAAGAAGCGCCGGCGCTGGGCAAACCCGTGCTGGTGGTGAGAAGAGAGACGGAGCGCCCCGAAGCCATCGAAGCCGGCACGGCGAAGCTGGCGGGCGTGGAGAAGCAGACCATCTACGCGATGGCAAAGGAACTGCTGACGGACAGAAACGCTTACGACGCGATGGCGCACGCGGTCAACCCCTACGGGGACGGACACGCCTGCGAACGCATCGCTGCGGCGCTGAAGAGTAGATTTGGAGCGGGCGAGACCTGCTGAAAGGAGACACCATGAAGCTTTATATCGTAGACGCGTTTACCGATCAGGTGTTCGGCGGCAACCCCGCGGGCGTCGTGTACATCCCGTCCGGCGCGGATTTCCCCGACGACGAGACCATGCGCAAGACCGCAGCCGAGCTGCGCTATTCCGAGACCGCTTTCCTCAAAGAGCTGGGCGATAAGAAGTTCCACGTGCGCTATTTCACGCCGGCTGCCGAGGTGGATCTGTGCGGTCACGCGACGATCGCCACGTTCTACACCCTGATGAAGAACGGCAAGATCGCGGCGGGCGATACCTGCGATTTCAAGACGCTGGCGGGCGACCTGCAGGTGCTGGTCACCGAGAGCGGCGTGCTGATGGATATGGGCGAAGCGAAGACCTTCGGCCTGATCGACGAGCCCGCCAAGGTCGAGGAACTCTGCAAAGTCATGGGCGCGGAGAGCTGCACCCCGGAATTCGAAGGACAGACGCTGTATCCCGAGATGGTCTCCACCGGCCTGACGGACATCATGATGCCTGTCAGGGATATGGCAGCCCTCAACGGTCTGGCGCCGGATATGAAGGCGCTGTCCGACCTGTCCGCAGCCTATAACGTAACGGGCGTGCACGCCTTTACGCTGTCCGAGCCCGACGGCGTCCACTGCCGCAACTTCGCGCCGCTGTACGACATCGACGAAGAAGCCGCGACCGGCACGTCCAACGGCGCGCTCACCTATTATCTGTACAAGAGAGGCATCGTCAAGGCCGAGCAGGACAACCTGTTCATCCAGGGCGAAGCCATGGACAGACCGTCCAAGATCTCCAGCCGCTTGAGCATCCTCGAAGACGGCTCCGTTAAGATCCGCGTGGGCGGCGTCGCAGCCATCCTGGCGGAAGGCGAGATCTACCTGTAGGACCGGAAAAGGAGACAAACGATGTACAACGTACTGTGCGTTCTTCCTGTGAACGACGACGAAAAGAATATGCTGATGGCCGCGGGCGGAGACGCCTGCGCGTACCGCTGGAGCACCCAGGACGGCGTGACCCGCGAAGAACTCGAATGGGCCGACGTGCTGATCGGCTGCGTGGACACGGACAAACTGGTCGACCTGCCGAAGATGAAATTCGTCCAGCTCGATTCCGCCGGATCCGACGGCTACGCGAAGCTGGCGATGTTCCACGAACCCCAGAGCTGCCTGCTGTCCAATTCCACCGGCGCCTACGGCGGCACGATCGCGGAATACATGATCGGTTCCATCATCATGCTCATCCGGCACTTCCAGGTCTACCGCGACCACATGAAGGAACATAAATGGCAGAGAGTCGAACTGCCCACCTGCATCACCGAGCACCACGCGCTGGTGATCGGCCTGGGCGATATCGGCGTCAACTTCGCGCAGCGCATGAAGGCGCTGGGCTGCAGCGTGTCTGCGGTCCGCCGCACGAAGGGCGACAAGCCCGACTGCGTCGACGAGGTCGGTACGCTGGAAGACCTGCCGCGCCTGCTGCCCGAGGCGGATTTCGTGGCGCTGTGCCTGCCCAATACCCCCGAGACCCAGAAAGTCATCAACCGGGAAACGCTGGCCTTGATGAAGCCCTCTGCCATCCTGGTGAACGTGGGCCGCGGCTCCGCCGTGGATTCCGACGCCTTGGCGGAAGCGCTGAACGAAGGCCGTCTTGCCGGCGCAGCCCTGGACGTGACCGATCCCGAACCCCTGCCGGCGGATCACCCCCTGTGGGACTGCCGCAACTGCCTGGTCACCCCGCACGTGGCCGGACTGTTCCGCCAGCTGTATCCGTTCCGCCGCATCGTGGAGCGTTCGGTGACGAACCTGGCGCACTTTGTAAAGGACGAACCGCTCGAGAGCGTCGTAGACCTGAAGACGGGTTACCGGGTCAGCCGGTCGTGATCCGCGCATAGAAAGGAACTGCCTTTGCGACATCAGTATCGCTATTGGTGGCAGGTCCTGATCCTCGCGGCATGGACGCTCGTGCTGTGCCTCTTCGCGTATTGGATCGAAGGATTCGAACCGAAGCAGGCGGCGGAAGCGCCCCAGGTCAGGCCGGACGAACTTTTCCGGCAGACGGACGAGGTGGGACTGTGGTACCTGGCGAAGGACATTTTCATCGATGGCATCCATCTCAACAACTTCGAACTGGAGCATCCCCTGTATCTCCTGGAGGGAGACAGCGGGCGGCTGTTTTTCGCGTTGGATGAAACCTGGCGGAACGTGCTGGGCTTCGAGATCGATATCATCCGGACGGAAAAGACGATCCTGATGCACGATGCGGACAGCGGGGATCCTTCGGTCCTGGCGACGGGCCGCCTCACCTGCAATCTGACCGATTCCTCCGCGTCTGTGGACCGCGGCTACAAGATCATCCTGACGGACGACATCCCCGCGGAAGCGGGCATGTCCGAGGAGGAGAGAAAGAAAGAGGAAGCGGAAGCCGCGCGCATCGCGCTCTGGCTGGATACCTTCCCCTGGATCGAAAAACTGCCCTACGGCCTGGCCGAAAAGCTGGGGTATTCCCGCAAGTCCGTCGACCGCGAGGTGATGAACAGTTTCGCGTCCTTCCTGCGGCAGGCAAACGGCACGGTGTATCTGCCGTTCGACTGGTTTACGGAGAGCCGCGAATTCGGATGGAGCGTCTGGGTGGACGAACTGTCCGGCGTGTATATCAGCACGGACCCCGACATCGCCGCGGAGCGGTATTACTGCGCGGCGAACGCGGCGTTCACCGAAGCGCTGGCGAGCTACATGCGCTCCAACAACCGCATGCTCGGCTACGCGGAATCCCTGTACTTCGTGTACCTGTTCCGTCACGAAGCCCGGGTCAACGGGGTGGATCCCGTGTTCCTGATGGCGATCGCGAGAAACGAGAGCCAGTTCCGCAAGCACGTCGTGGGCGGCGGCGCCGTCGGCCTGATGCAGATCATGCCCAAGACGGGCGCGCGTTTCGGATATTCCGTCAGCGCGCTGTACGACCCGCACATGAACATCCAGTTCGGTTCCAGCTATATCGCGCGCTTCCTGCGCAGCTACAGCAGCCCGACCATCGCGCTGACCGCGTACAACGCAGGTCCCGGCAGGGTGGCCAGCGGCGAATACAGCACGGCGTACGCCGAACATGTTCTGGGTCACCAGCAGACGATCTTAGGGTGGCTGCGCAGCCGCGGCTGCAGCGCCACGTTCGATAACGGCCCCCTCGTCCCCGCGGAGGTGACGGAGGAAGCCGGAGAATAGAGCACAAACATGGCATATAAAGTTAAACTGGACATCTTCGAAGGGCCCTTCGACCTGCTGGTCTATCTGATCGAGCACGCGAAGATGAGCATCTACGACATCAAGGTGTCCGAGATCACAACGCAATATCTGCAGTACATCGCCGACATGCAGGCGCAGGACGTGGCCGTGGCTCAGGAATTCATGGTGCTGGCCGCGGAACTGATCGAGCTGAAGAGCCGCATGCTGCTGCCCCGGCAGGCGGAAGACGAAGCGGCCGGCGAGGAAGACGATCCGCGGGCGGATCTCGTGTCGCGCATCCTGGAATACAAGCGCTACAAGGAGATGGCGGCTTTCCTGGAAGAGGAAGCGGAAGCGGCAGCGCACAGCCGTTCGAAGCCTCAGGAAGACCTTACGCCCTACGTCGGCGACCCGGAAGAGCTGCTGAAGACCGACATGAACGCGTTCGTCAAGGCCTTCTACGCCTTTCTGTTCCGCAAACAGCGGCTGGACGAGATGCGCCGGGTCTACGAGCGCGTGGAACGGCAGCGGATGTCCGTGGAGAACCGCATCGTGCAGATCCGCGACATGTTCCGGACGAAGAAAAAACTGCTGTTCTCGGAGATGATCCGGGAGGACAGCAGTCCGTATAACCAGGTGATCACCTTTATGTCTCTGCTCGAGCTGCTGAAGCAGAAGTCGGTGACCGCCGAGCAGAAGAAGCGCTTCGGCGACATCACCGTCAAACTGGTGGAGAACGCGCAGCAGGAGGGATAGCAAATGACGAACGAAAGCATCAAATCGGCACTGGAATCGATCCTGTTCGTATGGGGCGATCCCCTGGAAGCCAAGACGGCGGCGGAGCTGTTCAATCTCCCCGTTTCCGACATGCTGCACATCCTGCGCGAACTGGCGGACGATTATGAAAGCAGACGCAGCGGTCTGCGCATCCGCGAAGCGGACAAGGCGTTCCAGCTGTGCACGAACCCCGAGAACGACGACTATATCACGAAGCTCTGCACGCCGGTCAAGGAAAAGAGGCTGTCCCAGGCGGCGCTGGAGGTGCTGGCGGTCATCGCGTATAAGCAGCCGGTGACGAAGGCGCAGATCGACGCGGTGCGCGGCATCAAGAGCGACCGCGTGCTGGAAACGCTCATGAAGAAAGACCTGGTCGAGGAGAAGGGCAGAAGCAGCAGCATCGGGCGGCCCATCCTCTACGGCACGACGCGCAATTTCCTGTTCACGTTCGGCTTCGAATCGCTGGACGATCTGCCCGAGCTCGAGGACGTCGGAAGCCTCGTCCTGGACGACGACCTGGAAGGACTGGAACTTCCCCGCGGTCTGGCGGATCCGGACCAGCTGACGCTGCCGATCGAAGAGCAGTAAAGGCGAACCCATGAACAACGAATCCAAACGCACCGGATTGCTGCTGGCGGCGCTGGCAGCGATCTTTTTCGGACTTTCTTCCATCACGGCAAAAATGGCTTCGATCGGAGCCGGCGGCAACGGCATCTCCATCGCGTTTTACCGCAACCTGTCCGTATTGCCCGTCCTGGCGGCCATCCTGAAGATCAAGGGCTACGGCTTCGCGGTGACGAAGAAACAGCTCGTTTCCCTGCTCTTCATCGGTATGACCTGCGGCGGCCTGACGGCCATGCTGCTGTACCTGTCCTACGACTATATCTCTGTCGGGCTCACCCTCTGCCTGCATTTCCTGTACCCGGCGCTGGTGGCGCTGTTCTACGCGGTCTTCTTCAAGCAGAAGCTGACGAAGATCCAGGGCACGTCGCTGCTGCTGGCTTGCCTTGGCATCTGGGTGATGATGTTCGGCGGCCTGGAGGCGAACCCGCTGGGCCTTACGCTGGCGCTGCTGTCCAGCGTGGCGTATTCCGCTTATCTGATCATTTCGGACAGAAGCGGCGTGCGGGAGCTGACCGGCTTCAAGATCTCGTTCTACAACACGCTGTTCGGCTCGATCTTCCTGTTCATTTTCGGGCACATCTTCGGCTTTTCGTTCGCAGAGTGCCGCCCGGCGGGGTGGATCTGGCTGTTCCTGACCGGTCTGATGGTCGTGTGCATCGGCAACGTCATGACCCCGGAGGCGGTCAAACGCATCGGGCCCACCGTTACGGGCATCCTGGGCATTCTGGAGCCCATCACCAGCCTGGTCTGCAGCATCCTGCTGCTGGGCGAGCCGCTGACGAAGCGGTCGCTGCTGGGCGGCATCCTGGTTCTGGGTTCCGCGTTCCTTATCACCCTGGGCGATTACAAGAAGGGAAAAGAATGAAAACGTACTTCAAAATGCCCCTCTCGAAGGAGAGGCTGGATAAGATCAGTATTCTGGCGTTCGACATGGACGATACGCTGCTGGACGGCCACGGCAAGCTGTCGGAAGGCAACAGGGCGGCCATCATGCGGGCTATGAAGAAAGGATACCACGTCGTGATCGCGACAGGCCGCGTGCTGGCGGCGCTGCCGAAGGACGTGGTGGCCGTGGAAGGCGTGCAGTACGCCGTCACGAGCAACGGCGCCCGCATCACGGATCTGCACACGGGCAAGATCCTGTTCGAGAACCTGATCACGCCGGAGGGCATAGACGCGGTCGACCCCTATCTGCACGACGAGGACGTCATGATCGAGATCTTCTTCGACGACGGCGTCTACGCGGAGCGCAGGGATCTGGCGCATCTGGCGGATTTCGGCCGCACGAGCCCCAAGAGCGTGGAGTACGTTCTGACCACGAGAAAGCCGGTGGACGGCCTGCTGGATCTGCTGGCCGCCAACAAGGACCGGATGGAGAACATCAACCTGATCACGGGCAACGAGGAGAAGCGCCTGAGATGGCTGGCGGAACTGAAAAAGATGCCGCAGATCACGGCCTGCAGCTCCACGCCCAACAACATCGAGATCGGCGGCCTGAACACGTCCAAAGCGGACGCGCTGGAAGAGCTCGCCGCCTATCTGGGAACGGATCGCAGCGGCATCATGGCCTTCGGCGATTCCTCCAACGACGAGCAGATGGTCGTCCGGGCAGGCGTGGGCGTCGCCATGGGCAATTCCGTGCCCGAGCTGCTGGACGTGGCCGACTACATCGCCCCCACGAACGAGGACGACGGCGTGGCTTACACGCTGGAGCACCTGCTGGGGATCTGAAGACCAGCTTCCGTCAGTTCATAGACCGTACCGCAGACTTCTTCGATGTACTTGCGGTCGTGGGATACGCTGAGGATGGCGCCCGGAAAAGCCGCCAGCATGCGGCGGATGACCGGTCCCGATAGGGGCGAGAAGTTCCGCGTCGGTTCGTCCAAAAGCAATACGTTCGCCCCGGAAAGATTCAGCCGCAGCAGAAAGATCTTCGCCTGCTGACCCCCGGAAAGCGCGGAGGCAGGGTGTTCCATCTCCGCGGTCGTAAAGCGGAGCGCGCCGAGAAAGGTACGCACCATCGTGCGTTCTTCGGCGTCACCTTTCGTGCAGATACAGTCGACGGGCGTCTTGCTGAGATCCAGAAGATCCGCATAATTCTGAGGCATATAGGCCGCACGGATATCCGTGCGGTTTTTCAATTGCGCCCAGATCTCCTTCAGCAGCGTCGTCTTGCCGCAGCCGTTGCGCCCTATGATGCACACCTTTTCCGGTCCCCGCACGAGCAGCCGGATGTTTTCCGCAAGAAGGCGGGACCCGTCCGGCGCTGACAAACGCGGTAATTCATAGTCCAGCACGGTCTTGCCCGTCGGGATGGGTTCCGCGTTTTCGCCCAGCGTAAAGTCGATGGGATTCTCCATGACGGGTTTTTCCGTCATCTGCGCATCCTCGCGCGCGAACCTCTTCTGCATGGATTTGACAGTATGCATCTTGTCTTTCAGGTTTCTCGCAGCCTGCATCGGGTCGGGCATGTCCTTGCCGGCGTGATTTACGGTGACCTGCGCCCGCTCGACGCTCTGCAGGATGCGCCTGTATTTTTCATCCCGGATCCGCTTTTTCCGCAGGTCGCTCTGCGCCTGCTGCGCCTGTTTTTCGAAGGCGTTCAGCCGCCTTTCCGCATATTCCCGGTAGCCTGTGCGCGCTACGGTGTGGCGGCACTGCTGCTTGCGGTGGACCTGTTCCAGATGGATCACCATGTTGGCGGTCCGTTCGATCAAAGTCTCGTCGTGGGAGATAAACAGCACGATGCCGGAAAACTCCCGGATGACCCGTTCCAGATATTCCAGCGTTTCGATGTCGATGTCGTTGGACGGCTCGTCCAGCAGCAGGGCGGTCGGTTCCGCGAGAAGCAGGCGGGCCAGCTGGGCCTTTACCTTTTCCCCGCCGGACAGGGTTCCCATGATCTGATCGCTGTAAAAGAAATCGGGAGAAAGCCCCAGGGACGAAGCCAGTTTCGCCAGCCTGCGGGGCGGCGCATCCGCAAACAACGCCTCGTCCGCGAAGAATTCCCAGACGGTGCGGCCTGCGTCTTTTTCCGTCAGCTGCTGGGGCAGGTAGGCCAGGCGTTCTGCGCCGGTCACGCGGATGCCTTCCGCTTCCGCATAGTCTTCGATCAGAGCCGGGTCGAAGATCCACTTGAGCAGTGTGGATTTTCCGTTGCCCTCCTCGCCGATGATCACGGCTTTGTCGCCTGCGTTCAGGGTCACGGAAAAATCCTTCAGAATCGTCCGCAGATCCCGGATATGGTCTATGGTCAGATGCTGCACTTGAAGCATATCGATATCACCTCGCATAAAAAGGTCTGTTCCGCAGCCGGAACAGACCCAAAACAAACACTGCTATTGATATCGGTCAACAGAAGAGCGCTTTCGGGATGATCTGATCCGGCATGCGAAACCAAAGGCCCGAAAGGCCTCTTCGTAGGTACGTTCACATGATCCAAATCAAATTATCTGTTGCGCATCTCTCACCTGTTGTGCTTTCTCTGAGAATTAAGTTGCTTTTATTATAGCCTGCGGACGCGCGGGCCGCAAGAGGAACGCTCTATCTGCAGACGTCCACGAACTTCTTGAAGATGGGCAGCACCGCGTGTCTGTCCGCGTTGGTCTCCTGCTCGGGGTGCCACTGCACGCCGAGGACGAAGGGATAGTCCGGCGCCTCGAACGCCTCGACGATGCCGTCGTATGCGTGAGCCGTGGCCTTCAGCCCCTTGCCCAGGTCCTTCACCGCCTGGTGATGGAAACTGTTGACGCGCGTCTCGGCGCCGTAGAGCTCCGCCAGGATGGAGCCGTCTTCGATCTTGATCCTGTGGCAGGGCGCGCCGGGCGTGATCTCCGTCTGGCCGTGCTGCTGCGCGCCTTCGTGCTGCGAGACGATGTCCTGGTACAGCGTGCCGCCGAAGGCGACGTTCAGGATCTGAGACCCTCTGCAGATGCCCAGAACGGGCTTTTTCGACTCCAGAATGATTTGGATCAGGTGCAGTTCGCACTCGTCGAACTCCAGCCGGTTGCCCTGCAGCATCGGATGCGGATCCTCGCCGTAGGTGAGGGGGTTGATATCGATGCCGCCGGGGAGCACGAAGCCGTCGCACAGATCCACGTAGCGCCGCAGCGCCTCGTCGTTATCGTAAGCGGGCAGCAGGATGGGGTCTGCGCCTGCGTTTTCCAGGGCGAACAGGTAGGTCTCCGGACAGGTCTGGGCCGCGAAGGTCTCTGTCGTCCGGGCCGCGTGGGCAAATACGCCGATCAAAGGTTTCATAGGAAGCTCCTTTCCGCATAGTCTTTCTCGTACTTCTATTGTATCACGGGGAAATCGCGCAGCGTTCAGTTTTTTTGACCGTTGGATTCGATTTTGCCGATTTGAATAAAGGATGCAAAAGGAGTATTGTATTCTCAGAGGTGATAAAAATGGAATTGAGCAGCCGCTCCAGACAATACGCTTTTTCCGGCGTGCGCGCCGTATTCGAGAAAGCGCTGCAATATAAAGATACGATCAATTTCGGGATCGGCGAGCCGGGGTTCGCGACAGGCCGGAACGTGATCGACGCCACGTATGCCGCCATGAACAACGGCGCGACGAAATACGTCTCCAACGCGGGACTGCAGCCGCTGCGCGAAGCGATCGTGGCAAAATACAGAAAAGAGCAGGGCATCGAATGCGCGCCGGCTAACGTACACGTGTTCAACGGAGCCACCCATGCGCTGCTGATGGCCATGCTGTGCACGATGGATCCGGGCGACGAGATCCTGATCCCCTGCCCGTACTACGCGGCGTATATCGGCATGGCGGACGTGGCCTGCGTCGGCATCGTGGACGTTCCGGTCTATGAAAAGGACAAGTTTCACGTCAAGGCGGAGAATCTGGAAAAATGCCTGACCCCGAAGACGAAGGCCATCCTGATCAACAGCCCGTCCAACCCGCTGGGTTCGGTCACGCCGGCGGAGGACCTGAAGCAGATCGCGGAATTCGCGATCGCGCACGATCTGTGGGTCATCGCGGACGAGCCCTACGAAGCGCTGCTGTACGACGGCGCGAAGCACGTCTGCCTCGGCAGTTTTCCCGGGATGGCGGAACGCACCGTCATCTGCAATTCCGTGTCGAAGACCTACGCCATGGCGGGATTCCGCATCGGCTACTGCGTGGCGCCGGAGGAGATGTGCATGCAGATGACCCGCGTGCAGAGCAGCATGATCTCCAGCGTGGCTGCGCCGATGCAGTACGCGGCGCTGGAAGCGCTCACCGGTCCGCAGGATTACGTGGCGGAGATGGTCGCGGAATACGATAAGCGCAGAAAGATCATGGTCGAGGGGCTCAACCGGCTGAAGGGCTTTTCCTGCCTGGCGCCGGAAGGAGCGTTCTACACGTTCCCGAACGTGACGGAAACAGGGATGAACGACCGGGATCTTGCATTCTATCTGCTCGAGAACACGGGCGTCGTGACCGTGCCGGGCAGCGCGTTCGGCAAATACGGCGAAGGGTATCTGCGCGTTTCCTATTGCACGGAGACGGAGAAGATCGTCGAAGGCCTGGACCGCATGGCCAGACTGCTGGGAACGAAATAAGATCCATAAGAAAAACCCGGGCGGAAACGTCCGGGTCTTTTTATGTCCATTAAAGGTGCCCTTACAGTTTCGCCAGTTCCGCGGCGATCTTCGCGGCGCAGCGGGCGTTGTTCAGCGCGAGCTGGATGTTGGTGGCCAGCGATTCTCCGCCGGTCAGTTCCACGACGCGCGCCAGCAGGAACGGCGTGATGTTC
>JAEEGJ010015268.1_pt1 | contig 17966 bp, 15 predicted proteins | sample 8958761 | NCBI WGS metagenome assembly JAEEGJ01 (sample SAMN16246546, study PRJNA631951) | gut metagenome | biome: gut microbiome; feature: rumen; material: RS-attached | host: Bos | place: Iran: Karaj | collected 2018-10
ATTCCCATGCACTACGACCCTATGATTGGGAAGCTAATTGTGTGGGCAACTACTCGCGAGTACGCTATAGAACGTATGCGCCGTGTTCTTTACGAATACAAGATAACAGGACTCACAACAAACATACGTTATCTGCGACGCATCATAGATGTGCCGGATTTCAAAAATGGCAATTACAATACTTACTTTATAGAAAGAAATCAGGATCGCCTTCGTCCACGACCAGGATTTAAGAATGATTCTGAAACGATGGCTGTCATAGCAGCATACATAGACTATTTGATGAATTTAGAGGAAAACAGTTCACAAGCCGCATCGCAGGATAGCTCTGCCATCAGTCGTTGGAGGGCTTTTGGACTACAGAAAGGAGTACTTAGAGTATAAAACTATGGAGATACAAGTTGGGAACAAGACTTTTGATGCCACTCTATTGAACAAAGATGGCAACAATGTTAAAATAGAAATCGACGGACAAATATATGACGTTGATGTAGCAATGCTCAACAACGGCACATGTTCTATGATTTATGAAGGGAATTCATACAGCGCTGAACTGACAAAAAACAGCAGTGGCAAACACTATCAGGTAAATCTGAACTACTCTACATATCAGATTGACATGCTCGATTCGCGTGCTAAGTACATGAGGATGAGAAGAGGCAAATCAGCTGATGCTGCTCAGGCTGACACCATCACAGCTCCTATGCCATGCAAGATAGTAAAAATCTACGTCAAACAGGGTCAGGAACTTAAAGCAGGCGACACAGTGCTCACTATGGAAGCAATGAAAATGCAGTCGAACTACAAAGTTTCTTCAGACTGCAAAGTACAGGAAATTCTTGTAAAGGAGGGTGACAATGTGAGAGTAGAACAACCACTTATCAAACTAAATGTATAGAATTATGACTCAGAATAAACTTACTGCAAGAGAAAGAATAGAAACGCTACTCGACAGAGGTACGTTCGTAGAACTGGACAAACATGTGGTTCATCGTTGCACCGACTTTGGTATGGCAGACAAAAGAGTGGAAGGCGACGGAGTTATTTCCGGATACGGTAAAATTGACGGTCGCAATGTATTTGTCTATGCATTCGATTTTTCTGTTCTTGGTGGTTCGTTATCCGCTGCTAACGCACAGAAAATAGCAAAAGTACAGGAACTGGCACTAAAGAACGGAGCTCCTATCATTGGACTGAACGACTCTGGAGGTGCTCGTATTCAAGAAGGTGTAGAATCACTTACTGGCTTTGCCCACATCTTTAAGCGAAATGTTATGGCAAGCGGTGTGATTCCACAAATCAGCGCAATCATGGGACCCTGTGCTGGAGGGTCATGCTACTCCCCTGCCCTCACCGACTTCATTCTTATGGTGAAAGACCAGAGTCAGATGTTCGTCACAGGACCAAACGTAGTAAAAGAAGTAACGAACGAAGATGTGGATAAAGAAACGCTTGGAGGAGCATCAGTTCACAATAGTGTGAGCGGAGTGAGCCACTTTATCTGCAATGATGACGAAGAAGCATTGATGACCATACGTGAACTTTTAGGATTCATCCCTTCAAACAATATGGAGGATGCGCCATCCTATCCGGTTACAGACGAAGTAAACAGAGTGTGCCACGAACTGGACAATGTAGTACCAACCGACCCGAACATACCCTACGACATTCGTGACATTATTGCTCCAGTATGCGACCAGCAATATTTCTTCGAGGTACAACCTGATTTTGCAAAAAATATAGTCATAGGTTTCGGGCGCATGGCAGGACGCAGCATAGGATTTGTTGCCAATCAGCCTAACTTCCTTGCTGGTTCTCTCGATATAGATGCATCAGACAAAGCAGCAAGATTTATCCGATTCTGCGACTGCTTTAATATTCCGCTTATAGCTATTGAAGACGTACCAGGATTCTTGCCCGGAGTGAGTCAGGAGCACGGAGGAATAATCCGTCACGGAGCAAAGATTGTCTATGCATTTGCAGAAGCTACAGTGCCCAAAATCACACTCATCACCCGAAAAGCATATGGAGGAGCCTACATCGTAATGAATAGCAAATGTATTGGAGCAGACATAAATCTGGCTTATCCGACAGCAGAAATTGCAGTGATGGGTGCAGAAGGAGCTTGCAATATACTCTATCGCAAAGCCACACCTGAAGAACGTAAAGAGAAAATCGAGGAATACAGAAAAAAAATTCGCCACTCCAACACGCGCTGCAGAACTCGGATACATTGACGAGATTATCCTACCCTGCGATACTCGTCTGCGACTTATTCAGGCTTTGGATATGGCACATAACAAAAACGAAAGCAATCCGCCGAAGAAGCATGGCAACATGCCTCTATAGCTCTCTAGCAAAAGGGAAATTGTTGTAACTTAATATAATATCATTTAATTGTTAAAAGCCTGAACACTCGTAACTGTGAAGTTGCGGGTGTTTTTTTGTAGAAAAATAGTTTCTAATTCAGAAAAAAGTCGTACCTTTGCGCCCGGTTTGTGTGTTTTTACATGCAAAACCAGTGATTTTATATATCAATATAATGTCTAACTTTATTAATTAAACAAACTATTTTTTAATTTTTATGGCAACAAAGAACATTACTCCGCTGGAAGATTTCAATTGGGACGAATTCGAAAATGGCGGTTCTGCAGCAGACAAGCAGGCAGAAAAAGCTGCTTACGAGGGTACTCTTAGCAGCGTAAACAACAACGATGTCGTTGATGGTATCGTTACTTCAATTACAGACCGTGAGGTTATCGTTAACATTGGTTACAAGAGCGACGGTGTTATCGCACGTAGCGAATTCCGTTACAACGATGGTCTTAAGGTAGGCGACAAAGTTGAGGTTTACATTGAGAATCAGGAAGACAAGAAAGGTCAGCTCCTGCTCTCACACAAGAAGGCACGTCAGAGCCGTTCTTGGGACCGCGTAAACGAAGCGCTCGAAAAGAATGAAATCGTTAACGGTTACGTTAAGTGCCGCACTAAGGGTGGTATGATTGTTGATGTATTCGGTACAGAGGCATTCCTCCCAGGCAGCCAGATTGACGTTAAACCAATCCGCGACTACGATACATTCGTTGGCAAGACTATGGAATTCAAGATTGTTAAGATCAACCAAGAATTCCGCAACGTAGTTGTAAGCCACAAGGCTCTTATCGAGGCAGAACTCGAAGAGCAGAAGAAGGCTATCATCTCTAAACTTGAAAAGGGACAGATCCTTGAAGGTACTGTTAAGAACATCACATCATACGGAGTATTCATCGACCTCGGTGGTGTTGATGGTCTCATCCATATCACAGACCTCTCTTGGGGTCGCGTAACTGATCCTAAGGAAGTTGTACAGCTCGACCAGAAGCTCAACGTCGTAATCCTTGATTTCGATGATGAGAAGAAGCGTATCGCTCTCGGTCTGAAGCAGCTCACTCCACACCCATGGGATGCTCTGCCAGCAGATCTTAAGGTTGGCGACAAGGTTAAGGGTACAGTTGTTGTTATGGCTGACTACGGCGCATTCATTGAGATTGCACCAGGTGTAGAAGGTCTTATCCACGTATCTGAAATGTCTTGGAGCGCTCACATCCACTCTGCTCAGGACTTCATGAAGGTAGGCGACGAAGTAGAGGCTGTTATCCTTACTCTCGACCGCGAAGAACGTAAGATGTCACTCGGCGTTAAGCAGCTCAAGGCTGATCCATGGGAGAACATCGAAGAGAAGTACCCTATTGGCAGCAAGCACACTGCAAAGGTTCGCAACTTCACTAACTTCGGCGTATTCGTAGAAGTAGAAGAAGGTGTTGATGGTCTTATCCACATCTCAGACCTTTCTTGGACTAAGAAGGTTAAGCACCCATCTGAGTTCACAAAGGTTGGTGAAACTATCGAAGTACAGGTTCTTGACATCGACAAAGAAAACCGTCGTCTCTCACTCGGTCACAAGCAGCTTGAGGACAATCCATGGGATGCATTTGAGACTACATATGCACAGGACACTGTTCATCAAGGTAAGATTACAGAAGTACTCGACAAGGGTGCAGTAATCGCTCTCGAAGGTGGTGTTGAAGGTTTTGCTACTCCAAAGCACCTCGTTAAGGAAGACGGAAGCCAGGCTCAGCTTGGTGAGACTCTCGAATTCAAGGTAATCGAGTTCAACAAGGAAGCTAAGCGCATCATCCTTTCTCACAGCCGCATCTACGAAGATGTAGCTCGTGCTGAGGCTAAGGCTGCTAAGAAGGCAGAGACAGCTGCTAAGAAGTCTGCTCGTCCTGCAAAGGAAGCTGCTCCACAGATTAAGAATGTAGCTGCTTCTACTACTCTTGGCGACCTCGATGCACTTGCTGCACTCAAGGCTTCAATGACTGAATAATTGACTGTGTCAATCACATAATAGTTGGAAAAATTCGAACTATACATACTAGGATGCGGAGCGGCTTTACCCACTCCGCATCATTTTTGTTCCTCGCAGGTACTCAACATCCGCGAGAAACTCTTCATGATTGACTGTGCAGAAGGGGTTCAGATGCAATTGCGACGCAGCAGACTGAAGATGCAGAATATTCATAACATATTCATAACACATCTGCACGGCGACCATTGTTTCGGTCTGATGGGACTCCTCTCTACCCTAGCCCTCTTGGGACGTACTGCTACTATGCACGTTTGGGGACCAACTGGTCTGAAGGAAATATTCCAGCCACAGATAGACTTTTTCTGTGCCGGAACTACCTACTCCATAGAACTGCATGAGGTAAGTCACCATCAGTCTGAAGTGATATACGAGGACCGTTCTGTTACTATCAGCACTCTCCCTTTGAAACACCGTGTGCCCTGCGTAGGTTATCTCTTTCAGGAAAAACCATTGCTTCCACATATCCGACGCGATGCAATAGATGCATTCGGCATTCCTGTATCACAGATAAACAACATCAAGGCAGGAATGGATTGGACTACCCCCGATGGCGAAGTCATTCCGAACCACCTCCTCACTACCCCTGCCGACCCAGTACGTAGTTTTGCATATATGTCAGACACCATGTACGCTCCGGAACTTGCAGAAAAGCTACAAGGAGTAAATCTGCTTTATCATGAAGCTACATTCTCGAAAGAGCACGAATTGCTTGCCCGTCAGAATTTCCATAGCACAGCCTTTCAAGCAGCAATGATGGCAAAAGAAGCAAATGCCAAACAGTTGCTCATCGGGCATTTCTCTTCGCGCTACAAAGACGAATCAGTTCTTCTCCACGAGGCACAAAACATATTTCCAAACACTATTGCAGCCAACGAGGGAATGACAATTAAACTGTAAACTTTAAACTATAAACTCCCCATGAACTTTCCTGCTGAATTTGCCCCACAAGAACTCGTCCAACTCACCTGGCCCCACAGAGACACGGACTGGACTGACATTTACGACGAAGTAGTAGAGTGCTATTGTGCTATGGCTCGTGAAATTAGTATTCGCGAACCCCTGCTGATTGTGGCACAGAATCCGGAAGAGGTGCAGGCTCAGTTGGAGAGTCATCATATAGATTTCAAAAACATTCGTCTGTTTGAATGTAAGACGAACGACACTTGGGCTCGCGATCATGCCTTCCTCTCCTGTCTTCACCAAGGACAACGTATACTTATGGACTTTCAGTTCAATGGTTGGGGACTGAAGTTTGCTGCAAACCATGACAACCAGATAAACAGCAAACTCTACCATGCAAACATGATTGAGGGAATCTATACCGACTGTCGCGATTTCGTTCTCGAAGGCGGCAGTATAGAAAGCGACGGAGAAGGCACCCTGCTCACCACTACCAGTTGTCTTTTGGCAGAAAACAGGAATAACATCTCCGACAAGAAAACGTTAGAGACGCAACTGCTGCAATTCTTCAACGCAAAACGTGTTCTTTGGCTCAACCATAGTTGGCTTGCAGGCGACGATACCGACGGACACATTGACACAGTGGCTCGTTTTTGCGACAAAGAAACCATTGCTTACGTACAGTGTAACGACCAAGCAGACGAACACTTTGCAGAGTTGAAAGCTATGGAGGAAGAACTGAAAGCCTTCCGCACCTCCGACGGGAACCCTTACAAACTCATTCCACTACCCTTACCTGCTGCAATCTATGACGGAGAAGATCGTCTGCCTGCTACCTATGCCAACTTCCTCATCATGAACACAGCAGTATTGGTACCTACCTACGGACAAAAAGAAAATGACGCAATTGCACTCAGTCAACTACGTCATGTTTTTCCAAACAGAGAAATTATCGGAATCGATTGCAGAGTGCTAATCAAGCAACACGGGTCGCTCCATTGCAGCACAATGCAGTACCCTGCTATCTGATAAACAGAAGTTCGCGATACTTAGGCAGAGGCCAAGCCTCGTCATCGACAATCATCTCCAGCTTATCCACATGGTAACGTATTTCCTCCAGCAGAGGAGCCACATTATCATGATAAGCGATAGCTTTCTCACGCTCCGATATGATAGCATTGGCAGCCTTGCGTTCAGCTATCATCTTCTCCACATTTTCTATGATGAACGACTCATGTTCGCTAATGCTTTCGATAAGGTAAAGATTCTCTTTCGAAATCTTCTTAGCCTTCTCCAGATTGTCTGCAAAAATCTCCATCACCTTGTGCACATTATCAATAAGCACACTTTGATACTTTGTAACAACAGGGATAATATGGTTCAGACACATATCTCCGAAAATACGGCTTTCAATCTGAATCTTCTTTGTATAAGTCTCCCACTTTATCTCGTTGCGAGCTTCCAGTTCGAGGCGGGTCATAACCTTCATGCGTTCAAACATACGGATTGAAGACTCGTCAAGATAACGGTCGAAGATAACCGGAGCACTCGTCTCGCAGTCCAAACCACGTCGTGCAGCTTCCTTCTTCCACTCCTCACCGTAGCCGTTTCCGTTGAAGATAATTGGCTTAATGTATTTAATATCCTCACGAACAACAGTCAGGATAGCCTTTTCTTTTGACTCGCCCTTAGCCATCAGAGCATCTACTCTCTCGCGGAAGTCTGTCAGTGACTCTGCAACAGCAGTATTCAGAGTCAGCATAGCACTTGCACAGTTAGCCTCCGAACCTACTGCTCGGAATTCGAATCTGTTTCCTGTGAAAGCGAAAGGAGAAGTACGGTTTCTGTCTGTATTATCTATGAGCAATTCAGGGATAGCAGGTATGTCGAGTTTGAACGACTTCTTACCTCTCATCTTGAAAGCATCTTCGTCAGCCTTCTCCACATGCTCCAAGAGGTCAGTCACAGTACGACCAAGGAATGAAGAGATGATAGCTGGAGGAGCCTCGTTAGCACCTAGTCGGTGTGCATTCGAAGCACTCATGATGCTGGCTTTCAGCAAACCATTATGATCGAGAACAGCTTTCAAAGTCTCTACAGTAAAGACAACGAAACGCAGGTTGTCAAGAGGAGTCTTACCTGGAGCATGCAGCAACACACCAGTATTAGTGGCAAGACTCCAGTTGTTATGCTTACCGCTTCCGTTCACACCCTTGAAAGGTTTTTCGTGCAAAAGACAACGGAAACCATGCTTGCGGGCAACTCGTTTCATGATACCCATAAGCAACATATTGTGGTCAACGGCAAGATTTGTTTCCTCATATATAGGAGCCAACTCAAACTGATTTGGAGCCACCTCATTATGACGTGTCTTACAAGGAATTCCCAACTCGAGAGCATGAATTTCTATATCCCTCATATAGTTCTCCACACGTGCAGGAATAGAACCGAAATAGTGGTCATCCATCTGCTGGTTCTTAGCTGAGTCGTGACCCATAAGCGTACGACCAGTCATCACCAGGTCAGGACGAGCAGCAAACAACGATTCGTCAACAAGGAAATACTCCTGTTCCCATCCCAGGTTGCAAACAACTTTCTTCACTTCTGGGTAGAACAGCTGAGCAACCGATGTAGCAGCTTTATCAACAGCATACAGAGCCTTCTTCAGTGGCACCTTATAATCGAGAGCTTCCCCAGTGTAACTGATGAAAATTGTAGGAATCATCAGAGTATCACCAATGATGAACACCGGACTTGTTGGGTCCCACGCACTATATCCTCGAGCTTCGAACGTACTGCGAATACCACCGCTTGGGAACGAACTGGCATCAGGTTCCTGTTGTACAAGCAGTTTGCCTTCAAACTCCTCTACCATTCCACCCTTGCCGTCATGTTCCACGAAACCGTCATGCTTCTCCGCAGTTCCTTCTGTCAGAGGCTGGAACCAGTGAGTATAGTGAGTCACACCGTTTTCGATAGCCCAAGTCTTAATACCCTCTGCCACCTCATCGGCAATAGCTCGGTCAAACGGAGCTCCGTTATCTATTACATCACACATTTTCTTATATGCTTTCGAAGGCAGGTACTTACGCATCTTCTGCTTATTGAAAACATACTTACCAAAATACTCTGATGGGCGTTCCTTGCGTACTGCCACATTTACCGGTTGACGCTTAAATGCCTCATCTACTACCTGTAGCCTTAATTTTCCAGCCATTTCTGTTTTATTGTTTTTCTATTTGGCTGCGAAGTTACATATTTTTTCAAAAACTATAATTATTTTTTTTATAAAGACAAATAAATTTTACTATTCGCTCGGTTTGAATAAAAATCTTTCGCTCGAAATAGTAAAAGATTATTCCTTTTTACTCGCAGAATCGATTTTTTGCACTAAATTTGCAGGCAAATTGTAACAATAATAACAAAATATGATAAAGATTACATTTCCAGACCAGTCTGTCCGTGAATATGAATCAGGAGTGACTGGTCTGCAGATTGCAGAGAGCATTAGCCAGAGGCTTGCTCAAGAGTGTGTGGCATGTGGTGTAAATGGTGTTACTACCGAACTCAACCGTCCTATCACAGAAGATGCAACAATAAACCTCTACAAGTTTGAGGATGCCGAAGGCAAACATGCGTTCTGGCACACATCTGCCCACCTTATGGCAGAGGCTATAGAGCAGCTCTGGCCGGGCACACAGTTCGGTATCGGTCCTGCCATCGAGAATGGTTTCTACTACGACGTAATGCCACCAGAGGGCGTAAAACTCTCCGATGCTGACTTCCCAGCTATCGAGAAGAAGATGCAGGAACTCGTTCAGAAAGGCGAAGCACTCATTCGCAAGGATATAGCAAAGAAAGACGTGATGGAGCTTTTTGCTTCAAAGGGTCAGACATACAAGAATGAGCTGATTGCAGAACTCGAAGACGGTCACATCACCACATATACTCAGGGCAACTATATCGACCTGTGTAAGGGTCCTCACCTTATGTCTACAGCACCTATCAAGGCATTCAAACTCCTCAGTCTTGCTGCTGCATACTGGCGTGGTGACGAAAAGCGTCCTATGATGACTCGTATCTACGGTATCTCATTCCCAAAGAAGAAGATGCTCGACGAGTATCTCGTGGCTCTTGAAGAAGCAAAGAAACGCGACCACCGTAAGATTGGTAAGGAGATGGAACTCTTCATGTTCTCTGAGCGTGTCGGCAAGGGTCTGCCAATGTGGCTTCCAAAGGGAACAGCTGTTCGCATTCGCTTACAGGACTTCCTTCGTAAAATTCAGAAGCGTTATGGTTACCAAGAAGTTATTACTCCACATATCGGAGGTAAAAATCTCTATGTAACTTCAGGTCACTATGCTCACTACGGCAAGGATTCCTTCCAACCAATCAGCACTCCTGAAGAAGGTGAAGAATATCTGTTGAAACCAATGAACTGCCCTCACCATTGCGAAATCTATGCTTGGCAGCCACGCAGTTACAAAGACCTCCCATTCCGTTGTGCAGAATTCGGAACAGTATATCGCTACGAACAGTCTGGTGAGTTGCACGGACTCACTCGTGTACGTTCTTTCACACAAGACGACGCACACATCTTCTGCCGTCCTGATCAGGTAAAAGATGAGTTCCTCCGTGTAATGGACATTATCAATATCATCTTCAAGGCACTCGACTTCCAGAACTTCGAAGCACAGATATCTCTTCGCGACCCTAACGACAAAGAGAAATACATCGGTAGCGACGAAGTATGGGAACAGGCAGAAAACGCTATCATCGAGGCTTGTGCAGAGAAAGGACTCCAGACTCGCACCGAACTTGGTGAAGCAGCATTCTACGGTCCTAAGCTCGACTTCATGATTAAGGATGCCCTTGGTCGTCGTTGGCAGTTGGGTACTATCCAGGTTGACTACAACCTGCCAGAGCGTTTCCAACTCGAGTACACAGGTGCCGACAACCAGAAACACCGTCCTGTAATGATTCACCGTGCTCCATTCGGATCTATGGAACGATTCATCGCAGTGCTCATAGAACATACAGCTGGCCGTTTCCCACTCTGGCTCACTCCAGACCAGGTTGTCGTTCTGCCTATCTCTGAGAAATTCAACGACTACGCACAGAAAGTATGCGAACAGCTGAACATCAATGACGTACGCACTATCGTTGACGATCGTAACGAGAAGATTGGACGTAAGATTCGTGACAACGAACTCAAGCACATTCCTTACCTCCTCATCGTAGGTGAGAAAGAGGCAAACGACGGAACAGTCAACGTACGTAAGCAAGGCACTCAGCAGCAAGAGACAATGTCTATTGCAGACTTTGCTAAGAAGATACAAGACGAAGTGAAGGCAATGACCGAAAATTTCTAATTATTTACTTGTAATTCATAAATTTTTCGTACCTTCGCGCCGATTTAGAAGAAAACAAACTTAAAACTTAACTAATAACCGGAAAGGACAAGCATCACACCACAATGAAAGGTGACAACAAAAACAAACTGCAACTTCGTGTAAACGAACAGATTCGCGCTCGCGAAGTCAGAATAGTAGGTGACGGCATAGAATCAGCCGTACTTCCTCTCAGAGAAGCTCTGCAACTGGCAGAAGAAAAAGAAGTTGATCTCGTAGAGATTTCACCCACTGCAAATCCACCGGTTTGCCGACTCATAGACTACTCCAAGTATCTCTATCAGCAGAAGAAGAAAGCTAAGGAGATTAAGGCTAAGCAGGTGAAAGTCGATGTTAAGGAAATCAGGTTCGGACCTCAGACAGGCGACGCCGACTATGCATTCAAGTTGAAACATGCAAGGGAATTCCTTACCGATGGCAACAAAGTGAAGGCATATGTATTCTTCAAGGGTCGTTCTATCGTATTCAAGGAGCAAGGTGAAGTACTGCTTCTGCGTTTTGCCAACGACCTCGAAGAGGTAGCAAAGGTAGAGAACATGCCAAACCTCGAAGGTAAAAAGATGTTCCTCACCCTCTCTCCAAAGAAGGCTGGTCAGCCAAAGAAGAGTCAGCAGCGTCGTGACAACGAAGCAGCAGAAGCTCAGGCAAAGGCTGAAGCAAAAGCAAAGAAAGAGGCAGAAGGTCCCAATCCAAACAGTCCGTTTGCAGGATTAGCTGAAAAGCTGAACCTCGAAGACTAAGCGGACAGTTTACACGAACTGAAAACAAGGTGCGTAACGCCCTGGTATATGCGTTGCCACCGAATATTAATAATTAAATAACAAAAAAAATGCCAAAAGTTAAAACAAAATCCGCTGCCAAGAAGCGTTTCAAGCTTACTGGTACAGGCAAGATCAAGCGTCAGCACGCTTATCACAGCCACATTCTGACAAAGAAGACAAAGAAGCAGAAGAGAAATCTCGACCACAGTGCTATCGTAGTTAGCGCAAACGTACGTCAGGTTCGCGACATCCTGTGTCTCCGTTAACCAAGTCAGCAGTTCGTGAGAACTCAAAAAAACCAGTAACATTAACAAAAAGTTTAACCGATTTGTTAGCTCATCAAGAAAGTTGAAACAAGACTTCGCTAACATTCAAAAACAAACAAAATTATGCCAAGATCAGTAAATCATGTTGCATCACGTGCACGTCGTAAGAAAATCCTTAAGCGCGTAAAGGGTCAGTTTGGTGCCCGCAAGAACGTTTGGACAGTTGCGAAAAACGCCTATGAAAAAGGCCTTACTTATGCTTTCGCACACCGTCGTATGAAGAAGCGCGAGTTCCGTGCTCTCTGGATTCAGCGTATCAACGCAGCTGCTCGTCTCGAGGGTATGTCTTACTCACAGCTCATGGGTGCACTCCACAAGAACGGTATTGAAATCAACCGTAAGACACTTGCTTACCTCGCAGTTAACAACCCAGAGGCATTCAAGGCTATCGTAAAGAAAGTAAAGTAATAATTACTCTCAATACAAAAAAAGGGACATTCAATCGAATGCCCCTTTTTTATGTCTCAATACCATATGCAAAAAGACTACTGAGTCAAATACGCTGTAAGAGTTACTGAGGGTCTTTCAACATAGCCTTCAGTTTTGGCGAAGCCCACTCAGCAGTTCCGTCCTTGGTAGCATAGATGAAGAAAGCCATCATCGACGTATCTTTCTCAAGAACCATCCTTGCGCTGTCGAGTCCCAGCACCATAAAAGCGGTAGCGAAGGCATCAGCTGTGGCACAATCCTTTGCCAACACCGTAGCCGAAAGGATATTCTGTTGCACAGGATAACCCGTTCTGGGGTCTATGGTATGTGCGAATTTCTGTCCGTCCTTCACGTAGAAATTGCGGTAATTACCTGAAGTGGCGAGAGCAATATCCGTTACGCTAAGCACCTGTTCCAAGTCGCTATTGCTGTTCAGACTGTCATCCTCCGGTTTCGTAATTCCTATGCTCCATTTCTTGCCGTAAGGATTGCATCCGCGAAGTCTCACCTCACCACCAATCTCAACCATATACGAACGGACACCCTGTCTCTCCAACATCTTGCCCACAGCATCCACACCATATCCCTTAGCTATCGCGCTGCAGTCGAGCATTACTTCCGGCATCAGTTTTACTACCCTATCCTCGTGCAGACTCACCTTATCGATACCTACAAACTTCATCAGACTATCCACCTTCTCACCATTCACATTTTCCATATTCTTAAAACCGAATCCCCACAGATTCACCAGTGGAGCAACAGTAATATCGAAAGCTCCGTTGGTAGTAGCCGACACGGCCTTAGCCAGTTTGAACACATTGCAAAACATCTCGTCAGCCACCATATCCGTATTCTCGTTTATGGCAGTTATAGTAGATTTCGGATTGAAAGGCGACAACGACTCGTCCACCTTCTCCAAAGTCACCTTGATGCTATCATCCAGTTTCTTATCCGACTGATACGTGATATGATAGAACGTTCCGAACACCATACCCTCAGCCTTCTGCACACACTTCTGAGCCCAAGGTTTCGTAGTATTATCCAGACTCACAGCCTGTCTGCCTCCCTCGCCCGTCATAGCGAAGTAAGTACCTACAAAAAGAATCACAAGCAGTGGAGCATGCCACCACTTCAACTTATGTTTATCGTATGAATATTCCATGTGAGTTCAAGAGGTTTGAGAGTTCAAGAGGTTTAAGAGGTTTGAGAGTTCAAGAGGTTCAAGAGGTTTAAGGTTCAACTGTAACCTTTTTCTTCTTTCCCCAGTTGAGGTCAAAAATCAGATTATATGTTCCTGCCCAGGTATTTCCGCTGGTAGTCACGCCATATCCGGGTATGTAATATGCCTTTGAATAATCGTTTTTCGAACTGGAGATATGATATTTCAGTCTGAGGCTCCATCCCATATGGAAATTGCGGTAAATCTTCACCTGACAACCGAAAACAATCTCCATCCAGTTGCTCGTAGAAGTGGTACCCGAGAAATCAAACGCCTGACTCTCCCCATATATCGGGTCGGTAACTGGCGGACCGGTCATATCATATTTATATGTAGAGAAGCCCCATCGCAGACCGACGAACATACGGTTATCCTGAAACTTATTACGTAGGAAATTCCAGTCGCATCCCAGTCGGATAAACGGAGCATTCACCTTATACTGAATCTTCGTATTATAATCCTTCCTGTCGCAAATGCCATAACCGAGTTCTACGATAGGCAACCACGTATTCTTCAGACTCAGTCTGAGAGCTCCTTCGATAGTTCCGTAATCAGTAAAGGCTATCATACCAAGACCTATCACGTCGAACGACAAGGTAAAGCCCTGAAACAGCGGCAAATCCTTCTTCTCACCCTCCAACAGCGGAACCCACTTAGTGTACTTGCTTTGTACGGAGTCAGGTGAGAGCTGAGTCTTGACGGAGTCAGGTGAGAGTTGAGAGTTTAGAGTTGAGAGTTTAGAGTTGACGGAGTCAGGTGAGAGTTGAGAGGTGTCAGCTTTCTCCTGTGCCCAAGTCATTTGGCAGCAACACAAAAGTAATATGTATAAAAAACCTCTCATGTGCCCTACTCCGGTAACGTATTAAAATAGATTTTCACATTAAACTCCTTCTCGTAGTTCACCTTCGGATTGATAATCTCAACCCTGTCGATGCAACGGTCGGTAGTCTTTATCTCCTTCAGATTATGAAATCTGTACGAACCGCATTCGGGAGTCTCCACATGGGTATAACCCTCATGAAACACATACATAGTGTCGGGCAGCAGAATCTTCTTATAGTGCAGCACCAGAGTATCTACAGAAGCATAATAACTCATCGGCACTTTCATCGAACCGCCGTTTGCCAGATTATTCACCAGAGTAGTATCTACCTTCAGTTTCTTCACTGTCTCCGTATAACCCGAATCTACGAGAGCAGTAATTCTCGTTCGCGACACACTATCCTTCTTTCCCTCCTTCGAATATATATAGAAAGTAGTTGGTTTTGCAATGGTTACGGTCAGCGTATCATATAGTACCGACGTATTTCCGTCTGCATCGAAGAAATCATAATTGCACGTAACCACAGTATCCATCGGACACGTAGCAGTACTGCATGCAATCGTGAGCAGCAGACTCAGCACCATCACTATGCCACTTCCCTTCCTCATCATCACACACGTTTTGCAACCTGATAATTATTTCTCTCCTGTGAATTGCGGCTAATCATATCGCCGAGGAAACCGGCAACGAACAACTGCGTACCGATAATCATCATGGTCAGGGCGATATAGAAATAAGGAGTATCCGTAACGAGCACCCTTGCCACGCCATTATGCAGAGCCCACAGTTTCAGGGCACCTACAGCGATGACGGCAAGCAGACCAATCATAAAAATCAGAGTACCGATAAAGCCGAAGATATGCATAGGTTTCAGTCCGAAGCTATCAATAAACCACAGACTAATCAAATCGAGATAGCCGTTCACGAAACGGTTCCAGCCCATGAACTTACTCTTTCCGTGCTGACGTTTCTGGTGGTGTACGGGTTTCTCGCCAATCTTAGTGAAACCGGCATTCTTAGCCAGATAAGGAATATATCTGTGCATCTCGCCATACACCTCTATATTCTTCACCACCTCATTCTTGTAAGCCTTCAGTCCGCAATTGAAATCATGCAGATTCTTTATTCCGCTCACCTTCCTTGCGGTAGCATTAAACAACTTCGTAGGGATAGTCTTTGACAGCGGATCGCCCTTCTTGCGGTTCATCTTAAAACCGCTCACCAGGTCGTAGCCGTCTTCCGTAATCATACGGTACAGTTCAGGAATCTCGTCAGGACTATCCTGCAAGTCAGCATCCATAGTGATTACTACATCGCCCTGTGCAGCTTCGAAACCGCAGTACAGAGCCGGACTCTTACCATAATTCCTGCGAAACTTAATTCCGTGTACCTCAGGGAACTTCTTAGCCAAGTCCTCGATGACCTGCCAAGAACCATCTGTCGAACCGTCATTCACGAAAATTACCTCGTACGAGAACTTGTGCTCGTCCATCACTCGCTTTATCCATTCGTGCAGTTCTGCCAACGACTCCTCCTCGTTATACAGCGGAACAATAACTGAAATATCCATTCTAATAAAAATTTTTGCGAAGTTACAAGAAAAAAATGAGCCGACAAACTAATGTCAGCTCAAATTATCAAGAATTGGTTTTTATCAAGAATTAGAGAATTAGAGAATTTTCAATTTTGACTAATTATGCATTATGGATTATGCATTATCTTTAGCTTTCGTCCGTTCCATCCTCGGTACCGCCACCTCCGTTGCCACCATTACCTGGTTCAGGGTTCACGGTTCCTGGGTCAGGGTTAGAACCTCCGTTTTGGTTTTCGTTTTCGTTACCATCGGTCTTGCCGTCAGTGTCGCCTGAGTCGTCGCCATCACTTGGAGTGATTGCATCACCGGAGCCTGTGTTCAGCAGGTTCTTGATGTTGTAGAACTCAGCCTTCTTGATGAACTCGCGGCTTGAGAGGTTTTCCTCGGCAGTCTGATCGGGCAGGAAACGGATGTGCAGAGCCTTCAGGTTTTCCTTCACGTTGAAGTCCTCCTCCTTGTCGGCACCGCCCTTCTGGCACTCGCATGTCAGGTAGAACGTACCCAGTCCGTTGACCTTCACCTTCTTCGACTCGAGGAGCATCTCGATGAGGCACGACTTGAACTTCTTCATGACGCCCTCAACTACGTCCTCTGTGAAAACTGAACCATGTTCTGAGATGTGCTTAGCCATCTTTGAGATGTTCATGGTCTCAATGCTCTTTAGGCGAGCATAATACTTCCCGAACATTGCGGACTCTGAGTCCTTAATGTCGTTTTTGTACACTTCGTACAGGATTTTACTCATGTTTTACTTTGTGTTTATGTTGATACTAATCCAGGTCAGGAGTTTCCTGCCTTTCTTCCCTACAAAGATACGAAATAAAAGGCGATAATGCAAATATTTTCAGCAAAAAAACACGTCTTTTTCGCAAATATTTTCTGCAAAAAACGGGGTTAAAAAAGGGATGCAGATTAAGTTAAATCTGCACCCCTTGACAAAAAACAAATGCAATGCAATATTGCAATATCTGCGGTTTTATTTACTTTATTATAACCTTCTTTCCGTTCTGAATATACACACCTTTCTGAGCAGGAACGCCATCAAGTTTGCGTCCGTTCAGGTCGTAATATACATTAGCTGGAGAGTCTGATGTAGTGATAGATTCGATACCTGTCACATGTTCATCAATGTTAATCTTCTCGTTCAAAACGAAGTTCCATTCAGAAGATGAATTATTATCTATGATGATACCATCCTTGCCGTTTTCCATGCTGAGAGCAACAGGCTTTTCAGACAGAGCGATATTTCCATCTGATTTAATAGAAGCAAATTTCTTTGCACCTATATTATACAGACATTTCTTGCCATTTGCATCAATAATCTGCCAACTGTTATTAGCTACATTTTCATCGACGTCACTTGTAGACCTTGTATTGTCATTTACCTCATCATAAACCACATATCCCATAGTCTTTGTGTTCATCAATGTATAAGCTTTTACATCTGAGAGTTCTTCTTTCTCATCTGCCATTTCCCTAATATTTATAAATGGCCACCAACCATTTTCGTATATCATATCCCATTTTGAGCCTATAGGTACATAAAGAACTGCGTGATTGCAAGTAGCTTGTGTAAAATTTGCATAGGTCGCAGTACCACTACTAATAGTATTAGAACCCCTTAGAACAAAATTCTCAAGTTTGCAGCCATTAAAAGCACCATAAGGAATTAAATACACTCCACAAGGTATAACAACTGATGTAATACTACTACAGCCAGAAAATGCATAAAGTCCAATATCTACAACACTATTCGGAATTGTAATAGATGTAATATTACGACAACCAGATAATGCATAAGGGCTTATACTAGTTATCCCCTCAGGGAAAATAACTTCAGTAACCTCTTTGCCATTTAGTAATAAGTGACCACAAACTGGACTACTTCCTTGATTACTTAAATCATAGTTGACCATATCGTGTCCGAAACGAATTCTACACCATGCATCTATATCAGAAATATAAACATTTTCTATATTGCGACTGTAATAGAAAGCACCACTACCTATTTCTCTAACAGTGGATGGGATTGTTATAGATTTTAAGTTTTCTATCCGGGCAAACGCAGCACCCCCAATACTTGTAACACCCT
>JAEEGJ010015271.1_pt1 | contig 17963 bp, 17 predicted proteins | sample 8958761 | NCBI WGS metagenome assembly JAEEGJ01 (sample SAMN16246546, study PRJNA631951) | gut metagenome | biome: gut microbiome; feature: rumen; material: RS-attached | host: Bos | place: Iran: Karaj | collected 2018-10
TATTCCTCCGGTTCAGATTGCCGGAGCCCGCATTCGAGCCGTTGTTCAGGTCGCCGCCCGCCCCGCGTCATCCCCATCAAAGGGGGCATGCCCCCTCTGCCTTCGCAATTCACCCCCGTCAAAGGGAGGATTCAATCGGCGGACGCAATGTGCCACCCCGCAAACGACAGAGCAAGCCCCCGGTTCAGACGGCCGGAGCCCGCAGACGAGCCGTTGTCCAGGACGCCGCCCTGCAAATACTCTTTCAGTCCCGAAGCGGTATTCCCGCCTGCAAATACCTTGTCGCCTACTCCGACCGAATCGCCGGTGCCGACTGTAGCCGGGAACCATACGCCGTGCTCGGTGTCGTATTTACAATCTCCGATGAAATAATCATCGTTGTTTGCATTTGATCTCGGAGTTGTGCCGACCTTTGTGTATCCTGTAGATGTGTTCTTTGCAGGTTTTGAACCGTGCGGCCAGCATAATACATCTGCTGTGAAATCCGCATTGAAGCTCAGTATCGTATCGGTAGCAAGGAAATACATGCCGATAGCATATTCAACGCCCTTGATCCTATACGGATGCGCTCCGTCTGTATTTGACAGATATGAGCCATCACGTCCGGGAAGTACAAGATCAGTTTCTCCTGAGTACGTAGGCATCATGGAAACTGTGTATGTGGTCGCTGTAGTGAAGGCGGTATCTACATCAAGATTCAGTGCCACATAGTTTGTGCCGCTTATGGTCACTGTCTCAATGCTCTTTACCAGTGCGCGGTTCACGATGTCATGCATCCCTGACTGTCCGCGGTCTGTATTTGATCCGGATCCTACCGATACACAGCATCCTGCGTAGAACTTACCCTGCGAGGATAAGAGCACCCTCTTGACGCTCGTTTCTGCTTTTGCACACTTGGGCTGCTGGCTTCCTGTATCGACGTGGCCTTTGAACTTTGTCTGTGAGTTCTTCGTTGCGTACTTGATCGCAAGCATAACGTGCTGCAGGGTGTTCCTTGATACACCAGCTCCCCAGTATCCTGTTCCTTTGTTCTGATAAGCGTCAATCGCTCCGTCATGTGAATGCGTGTATATCGGACATCCGTGCTGACTTCTCGGCTTTGAATCAGATGCTGTCACTGATGCGTATGCGCTCACGATGAAATAAGGCATTACAGTGCCGTCTGCCCTTATGGCATCGATCCACGGAACAAGTCCTAATTCCGGATGAGGAGTGTCAGACATGATCACGTCGTAATATGTCGCACCTTCCTTTACTGTCCAGTAGAAAGTCATGTTTAATGATCCCACATCTACGGCGCCGGTCATTGCAAATCCGGGATATCCCTTCAATGCTGTGACCTTTGCGAAGCCGTCCGACTCTCTTGTATAGTTGCAGTGTCTCCACTGGAATACTGCATACTCAAGATAGTCATCACGTCCCTCTGTGGTGTCTGTTGACGGTTCGGCCACCATTCCGGCGTTATCATCCATCTTGGTTCCGGAGCTTGTGGTGTTGGTCGCGAACTTATAAAAACGTGTGCGCCATACCTTGCCGGTCCGCTGAGCCTCAAACTCCATCGCGATCTCTTTTTCAAGCGCTGAAAGATCGTCCCAGGCGCTGTCCTGAACAGCTGCTATCCTGCTCAAGCAGTTGAGCATCCGTTCACCCTGTCCATTATTAAATAGTCTGTCTCTGTATCCTGACATCATTCATCCTCCCTGTAATTGAAACAAATATAACCTTCATCATCGACCAAAAAAGAATAAGCGCCTTCTCCGGCGTATCCTGCTGCCTGGTCGCGATACTCTTTCGCCTCGTTCTTGTATGCGAGTGCGTTGGCTTCGCTTGTGCCTGCTGCCGTAGCTGAATTTCCGGCCTGAGTCGCGCTCCCGGATGCAGCTGTCGCAGATCCCGCTGCAGCTGTGGCGGAATCACTCGCGGCTGTCGCTGATCCCGCTGCGGCTGTCGCTTTCTGTGAAGCTGTGGTCGCGCTTCCTGCGGCAGCTGTCGCAGAATCACTCGCGGCTGTCGCTTTCTGAGAAGCGGTCGTCGCTGAGCCTGCTGCCGCGGTGGCCGAGTTGCTTGCGGCTGTTGCTTTTTCTGAGGCCGTTGTCGCCGAGCCTGCTGCCGCGGTGGCCTTTTCGGATGCCGTTGTAGCCGAGTTTGCTGCCGCAGTGGCTTTTTGGGATGCTGTCGTTGCAGATCCCGCTGCGGCTGTGGCCGAGCTTGCGGCTGCTGCTGCGGATCCTTCGGCCGACTCATTGACTGCCTGGATGGCGTCATGTATCGCGCCTCTGACCTCTTCGCCATAGACCGCGTCTTCTATAGCTTCTAAGTATTGTGATATGTCAGCCATTAGTTTCTCCTTTCCTTCAAAATTTGTTTTATTTCATTTATATCAGCCCTGAGAGCTTCATTTTCCGCCCGCAGGTACTTAACGTAATTGATAAGATGCGGAATATACTCGATGTATTCTAATGTGTGGAGTTCATCGGGTATGTCATCCAATTCTTTTGGGCCTTTCATGGTATGTTCAAGTATCGCATCTTCCATTCCCATCGAATCAAGCAGCTTCCTTACTTCCTGTGCTATCATTCCGTAATGAGTGCCGGGAGCAGATTTATACTCGAATGATTTCGGTACCGTTTTATCAATGAACTCGACAGATAAATCCTCGCTCAGATCTACGATCTTATGTTTTATGCGTTCATCAGATCCCTGTGAGAATTGAGCATAATAATATGTGCCGCTGTCAGTCCGGTATATCTCGTCGTAGCTTATTCTCATGAGATAGTTGTCGCCAAAGAAGTTCTCGGTCTGTCTGTATGTGAATCCGGTCGCGATCGACATCTTTATATAGTCGGTGTTGGCACTAACTTCACCATATAGGAAATCCCTTTTGTTATTGCCTTCAAAATGCCATCCGCCTATATTGAAATCCGTCGCATTTACTCTGCCTGTCAGATTTCCTCTCAGGGACGGTGCCAGTATTCCGTTTGTATTAAACAGCAAAGCTTTGAGAGTGCTTACGGTCTGCGTCACAATCGTAAGGTTTCTATATGAGTTCTTTGCGTTCAATAAAAATCTCAAAAGATACAAGCCATTGTTTGAATAGAAGAATGTGTTGAGTCTCTTTGTCGCATTTTCTGCGTATATAGTCCACGATTCCTGCTGTGTGCCAATGCTTCCGTCTTCATAGTATCTGTACAGCCTTATGCTGCCGATGTTTGTTGAAGATGATGCTCCGGAATACATGGTAAATATAACATCGAGGTAAGTGGCGACCGAAAAGTATGATGTATCGATTATGAGATCGTATGTATATCTCTTTCCGCTTCCGGTTGTTTCAAGATATACGTTCTCATTCATGAGTTTGATCTGACCTTCGGCGTATATAGAGGAATCGCTTGAGTCGATCCTAAGTACTCCGAAATCCCCTCTCTTGGCTTGCATTATCCCGTTGGAATCTACAATAAAATTGTTATTGACGTTTATGTTTCCCTTAAATAGCCCGCTGTTCATGACAAGATCGCCGGTAACCATATTTAATGAGAATTTCCCCGCCTTATCACTAAGTATCCCCGCTTTGATAACCGCTGCCGTCAGAGTGCCGGTGTCTATGAGCGAAGCGTTCAGATGTCCGGTTGTGATGAAATCAGCAACTATCTGCCCGTCTATGGTCTCAGCCACCTTGACGGTCCAGTCATCCTGTGGAGTGTCACGGGTAAGTATTGCTTTTCCGTTCAGGTTCCAGCGACTTATCTTTGTGGCCAGTGACAGATCAGGGTTATCAGCAAAGCCCTGTTCGATTATCTGCCCGTATTCGTCAAACACAAAATAAATATTCCCGCCGTTTGATCCGTCGAGAATAGCGATTGTGTTTGCCTTGGCCGTATTGAGGATCGATATCGCATCCGGGATCTTTTTCGCGATCTCTTTTGCGATCGTGGCCTGCTGCTCGGTCATAGTCCTTCCCACGGTCACTGTGCTTGAAAGCGTAATGACATTCCGGCCAAGATCCTGGATATCAATATTTAATTCCGTGATGTAAACATACTGATCTATATTGCAAGGAGCTGCTATCACCCGGACCTTGTCTCCGAGGTTTAAGCTGTCCATGTTGTAGCCTGCCTGAGACAGATCTATTGCAGACAGTTCGAGAGTCAGGCGCGGATCCTTGTTCTGTTCCAAATAAACCGTCGCTTTGCTGTTTAAGTCTGCAAGGTTTGATGTTTCAAAAAGAATGCATTTTTCTATGCGGCCATACTGCTCTATGCTCGTTGTATTGCTCAATACGGTGCCTTCAAGTCTTCGCGGGCATCCGTCATATACTTCGGCGCCCTCGATCTCATTGCCGTAAGGCCTGATGACATTGAGCATCCATGATGTGTTTATCTCCTTGGCCAGATCGCGCAGGTTCTCTCCGAACTCTATCTTTTGATTGCTTATAATTCCATAATATGGGAGCGTAACAAGATCGATGTATCTGTGAAGCACTCCGTTTACGTACTCCCTGCGCACGCGGACATACTGGTCTTCTCCGGCGAGAGTGCGCAGCGCGTCAAGCATCGTGGTCTTGTATTCAGCTTCCCATAATCCGGTACCGATGTTTATGACATAGCCTGCTTCAAACGTCTTCACAGTGCCTGCGATCCCGGTCATGGCATTATAGGCGGCGATAATGCTCTGCAGCTTTGTTTCGCGGTCAACACTCTGTTGTACCGGTGCAATCGGGATACTTTTAAGAAAAGAAAGATCTTCGATGCAGTACACGTACATACTGCTCTTGTCTGCGCTTTCCTTTGCGTCTTTGATGTATCCGCGCCATATTTCCGCACCGTCCTTCAAGAGAGTGATGATCTTGAACTCTTTGAGCTGGCTGTATGCAGGATTTGCTTTCGGAACGTTGAAAGTGAACTCGCCGCACAGGCTCACTTCAAGATGTAGGTCTGTGCCGTATATCGTATATTCTTTATCATCCGGATAATACAGCGGTGTGTCATTGCCGTATATGTCTCCGATCATTATCACGTACATTACAGACTGCCTCCTCTGTAAACTATGCTTACTTTGCCTGTGCCTGAGAATGTGAGCGTTACGTCTTCGTCGCCATTGACCTTGATACGGGGATCCTTATTCGATCCGTTTACAAGGTTTATGGTCGTAGTGCCATCAGATACCGTGAATGTGCTGCTTGTGATGTTTCTGCATACAAATACAGGCGACGTGTACATATTGCCTGCAGGAATGCTCGCGGTTTTGGTACCGTCAACCGTAATCTCGTCTATCTGAGTGATCATGTCTGTTTCAAAATTAAAAGGATCCCACAGCCACGGCTCATTTGATGCGGTGATGCTGTACTTGTAAGGTTCGGCCTCCGGAACGACAAGATTGAATTTTCCGATCTTAAGGTCAGATGCAAAGTCGTTCAGGGATATCCTGCCCCTCCAGTACCATGACGGATCCTTATCAAATATGAGTTTGCAGATGCGCCCGTTGATCTTGTTTCTTAAGAGTGACATTGTTGAGTCCCACTGTGCTTTTGGCCGCACTCCTTTGAGCTCAATGTTGATGTTCCTGGATGCGTATGTAATATGTCCGGCCACGGCCTCGGACAGATCAATATATCCATCTCGCCCCGGAATAGATACAAGGTTTTTATTCTGTACCGGTTCCTTGATGTAGTCTGTGTTTGTTACATACAGCCCCCAGTCATTGAGCGTATGATAAGAATCGTTCGTTTTTTCGACTGTGATGGTTACTCCGTTATGTTCATGTATGCCGCTCATGTTTTACCTCGATTCTGCCCGTTCCATTGCTTCTCCCAGTTTCCTGTTTATCCTTTCGGCCAGCCCTGAAACGTCGATATTATTTGTTGCGGACTCCATTGTTTTCTTGATGGCATCTGATACGCTGCCGCTTTCGTCCTCTATTCCCTTGGCTATAGAGGAAGTGATTGACTTTCCGACTTGATAGAAGTCTGAAGATTGTCCGCCGCCTTTTGGCATCCCTATGCTCTCACAGGCTGCTGAGAATGAGTTGTCAAACATCTGCTTTGTCGCATTCTCGACTTCCTTGGAGTTCTGCTCTATTGCCTGAGCCGAATCCTTGACGCCCTGTTCGGACAGGAGTGTGATCTGTCCGTTAAAATCCTTCTTGTCATTCTCTCTGCTGGAATAATACTCGTTAAACAGTTTCTGAGACTGTTTTGTATATCCTTGTTCTTCAAGCTTTATAGCCTCATAGATGCCTGTGGCCTCGCTGATGGCCTTGTTGTGTTCCTGCCATGTCTTGGCCAGCTCTGTAACCTTGTCCTTGTTGCCGCTCACCTGTTTTAAGCCTTCGACAAAGTTGTGGATCTCTGCAGCACCGTCAACGCCCATGTTGGCCATGTTCTGTGCAAGATCCCTGATAGCCGGATCTGTATCGGAATCAATGACCTGCTTAAGATATACAAGATCATCCTTGTACTGATTTACGCCGGTTGTCTGATCCTTCCAGCGTTTCTGCATGCTTTCGAGTGTGAGATCTGATTTCTTATTCCACTCGTCGAAAAGTCCGATCTGTTCGCGAACTTTATCATTTGCCTCTTCGGTCGCGTCCTTTATCGCTTCATTTGCTTCTTTCACAGACGCAAGAGAGTCGTGTGTGATTCCCAGGGCGTCCTTGAGTTCTTCGTTTGTCTTTGTGGCTTCCTGTGTCTTTTTGACGTAGTTCTCGATAGAGTCTGAAAGAGTTTTTATCCGTATTTCATTCTCATCAACTACGCTCTGTGCTTCTTTCTGCGCTTCCTCAAGGTCGCGGACATCTTTTTGCGCTATTCTATATGCGCCGGACGCTCCTGAAAGGCTGTGATTGAGTTTATCGTGCAGTTCCTCTTCTCTCTCCTGAGCTTCACTCAGTGCATCCGTGGCATCTGCTACGACCTTCTTTGCCTCCGCCTGTTCCTTGTACAGTGATGATAGTTCCTGCAGTTTGTTCTCATATTCGATCTCTTCGATTAGAGCCTCTACATAGCTGTGTACGGCATCTGTGTTCTCATCTATGGCGTCCTTGTTGTCGCGATATGCTATAGAGCATCCGGGAACTGTCGTATTGAGTTCCGTGATAACTCCGTTCAGTTCTTCAAGTTCCTCGTCTGTGAGATGCGCTTTTCCGGCCAGTTCGTTGTATGTGTCTGCAAGTTCTTTTGCCCGGTCCGTGTTTTCCCTATTCTCTGAGGCTATGTCCTTATTTGTCTTGTGCGTATTTTGGAGGGCGTCATTTGCTTTTGTAATCTCGTCTGCTGCGCTTTTCGATGCAATTCCTACCGCTCCAAGTGCTCCCACGGTCGCAGATACGCCTGCTGCCACAAGTACGGCTGATGCAGATACATCGCCAAATGCAAGGCGCAATAGAGCCATGGCTGCAGCTGCTGCCGTGACCGCTACCGTCATAGTGGCTATACCTGTTGTTGCTCCGGCGAGCGCCTGTACAAGCTTAGGATTGTTTTCTGCTATCTCCGTAAAGAAGCTCAGTACATCTATGCCCTTTTTCTTAAATTCATCAAGCGTCGGGCTTAAGCTTTCGCCTATTGCGATCTTTAGGTTTTCGACAGATACCTTGAAACGCTCATTTGTCATTACGGCCGTGTCGGCCATGATCGCAAATGCCTCGTCAGTCGCTCCGGCATTTTCCTGCATTGCCTTCATAGCATCGTCGAATGCATCCGCGCCCTGGTTGAAAAGAGACAGTGCGCCAAGTCCGGCCCTGATGTTGCCGAACAGGTTCTTGAAACTTTCGCCGTTTCCATCAACGCTGTCGCCGAGCGTCTGCATTACATCTCCGAGCGTCCATCCCTGCTGCATGAGCTCGCCGAACGTATGCCCTGTGAGATCACTTAATGTCTTGGATACGTCCGATCCGGAATCGCTCAGCTCGTTCATCATTGCTCTTATGTACGTGGTCGCATTCGCCGTGTTTATGCCCTGCTTTGTCATGATGACGTAAGCAGACGACAGCTGATCGAGCGATACATTGAGCGCTGATGCCGTAGGTATGACGGTACCTAATGACTGTGCAAGTTCATTAACTGTTGTTTTACCTAAATTCTGAGTCGTTATAAGATCATCTGCGATGTGCTGTGTGGTGTTTGCTTCTTTGCCGTATGCATTCAGCGAAGTTGTGAGCACATCTACAGCTGTTGTTGTTTCAGTAAATCCGGCGCGTGCAAGTTTGGTGGCATCCTCGACAAATCCAACTGCCTCGGAGGCATCCACTGATGCGGATATGGCCTGATATACTGCCTCGGATACTTCGTTCGCGCTGTATCCCATCTCAGAGCCTACGCGGCGGATCTCTGAGGACATGTTTGCAAGCTCTTCCTCGGATACGCGGGCGATAGATTGCACTTTAGCGATTGAATACTCGAATTCCTCAGCGGTCTCGACACATTCCATCAGTCCTTCGAGCACCTTCTTTGCGCCCTCGCCCAGCTTCTCCATTGCCTCATTCTTTGCAAGGTTGTCGAGCGTGTCGGCCATCTTGTCGAGGCTCTTATCTGTGTCATCTACCTCTTTGCCGTATTTATCTATGGATTTCGCGCAGTTGTCCGTGCTGTTTTCGGCTTCTTTCAGATAAGCGTTCGTCTGGACAAGCTCGGATCCGTATTTGATCTGCTCTGTGGTCGCATTGTTTAAAGAGGTTTGCAGCTGTACTTCTTTTGAATCCAGCTGTTCTATGGAAGTTGTCGTTTTCTGTATCGACTGTTCGAGTTCAGCTACCTTTGCGGCCTGCTGAACATACGCCTCGGAGTTCTTGCCCTGAGTTTTCTCTATTTCGGCAAGTTTCTGCTGCTCCTGCTGGAGCTGCTTGTTGTAGTTCTCAAGGTTTTTCTCATCCGCTTCCCGCGCTTTCCGGAGTTCTTCCATGCGGGTAGAATATGCCTTGACCTTTTTTTCTGCCTCTTCGTACTGTTTATTGAGGATCTGCGACTTAGCGCTTAGAGCTTCGGCGCTGTTCTGAGATGTTTTGAAAATTTCCTGGTTCTGTTTCATCTCTGAACCAAGAAGCTTGAGATTATCGTTTATCTTCTTTACGTCGCTATTGAATTGTGTAGCACCGTCCAGGTATAACCTGATTCCTATCTTTTTTGCCATTTTTTCACCAAAAAAGACCTACTTAAGTAGGTCCTGCAGTAATCTATATTTTTGACAGCGGCGTTACAGGCTGATGTTCTGCCTGATACTGTTTTAGTTCCTTTTCAATATCCGGATACAGGCTGCCTTTTGTCTCGAAGTTGTATATTTCCTTGAAAGCGTGGAATATATCTCCCCATTTTCCAAATGTAAGCAGCTCGGCGTCGTGCTGATTTATGCCGAACTTGATGCGGCATATCAGGAATATCCGGTCAAAATCTATTGTGAAGTGCTCTTCCTGCGGCTCCGAGTCTTCTTTTTCGTGTTTTTTTTTGCGATCAGGCACCGGCCGAATGCTTCATGCACCGTGTTTGACAGATTGATAAGCGGCATGTCGCACACCCTGCCGATATATTTTTCATCCACAGGATCATATTCCGTTCCGGATTGTTCCGACTCTATCAGCAGGCCTTCGTTTATCATGAGAGTCAGTCCCATGATAAGAGCTTCGATGTTATATTTGCCAAATTCGTACCTGATCCTGCCGTCCTCAAGATGCTCCGGTTCTCCGTTCTCATTCCTGACGATTTCAGCACCTATTATCCCGCGCTCGAAGTCGTTTATATCCATTTTTTCCTGAATCTGTGATAAAACGAACAGATCGCAGTATATCGGGAAGTCTCCCCCGTTGATCTGTACTGTAGAAAGTTTTATTTTTCTCATTCTGTCCCCTTAATAAACGGAGCAGGGAGTGCCTGCCCCGTTTTTGTGTGAATGTCTGATCTTACATTGAAGGCATTTCAATGTTGAGATAGTTGCATACGAACTCCTCTGCCTCGGCTTCGGTCTCGAATGTTTCTGTCTCTTTCCAGTTTCCTTCATCATCGGCTGCTATCGCAGATCCTTCGATGGTCGGAGTATTGAACTGGAGCTGGTCGCCCTTCGTGCTGAAGCTGTCGGCGCTGTCTGAGAACTTTGCGCACTTAACTATAAGTGCTACATACCTCTTGACGCCATCTACCTTCTCCGGAGCTATCATGCCGACTCCGACATAATTTGCTTCGTCGGTAGTCTTAAACTTCACGTTGTTGCCCTCTACGGTGTGTCCGAACATTGTCGCAGCCGCCTGTATCGGTGTGCTTGTCGTACCCAGTGAGATCGCAGCGTTTGTGAACTCCTTGTCGTATTCAACCTGCACATCATCGCCATACAGAGAAGCCTCTGCATAGTTCGGGGTGATGTTACATGATACGGCATGTGAGTACTTGAAGCCTAACGAATAAGTCTTAGTTGCCCTGTCGTACTTTGCTACATAGGGCTTGCGATATCCTACAAATGCCATTCTTTTTTACCTCTCTTTCGTTATCGTTACACTGAATGTAGTGTGCCTAATAGTTACCTCTAAGTTGTTCTTTGCAGTAAACGTGTCAAGCCAGCTGTTGATCGAGTTTATCTCTCCAAGCGTTTCGAGATAATCGCGGATCTGATGCTTGAGCTCCATATAATTGAACTTGGGCGGCGTGAAAAGACTTACCTGGATGATCACCTGGTACTCCATCGGCTCATCATCTCCCCAAAATACGGGCCGTTCATCCTCGTAGGTATATACTATGTACTTTTCTTTGTTTCCGGTGTATATATCCGGCGACACAGGGAGCCCTGTTATACTTTCGAGCGCCTGTATTTCTTCGTTCACGTTCATTATTCTGCACCAAGTTCCTTTTCTATGGTCTGCTGAATCTTAGGTAAAACCTTCGCTTCGGCATTGTTAAGCGCCTTGCTCTGCCACGGACGGGCAGGTTGTCTGCCTGCGACTCCGTATTCAAGCCAAAAAGCTTTATCGTTGTTATAGACCAAGTGGTCTCTTGTCGCACCGTGGCTTTGGGTTTTGTATCGATTTCCCGATTTATCCCGGCCGGTCGGCTGGCATACGAGCTTCACGCCTTCATTGTCGCGTGTCATTGATGGTTCGTAGCACTTCACTGAGTTTACGAGATTTGAATCTCCCGGATGCTGGACCGAAGCCCTCAAAGCACTCTTTGTGGCGTCTTCGATGTCCGGCATAACCTCTTTCAGGGCTTTTTTACCCATCTCCTCAAATGATATGCCTTCAAAAAGCGATAAGTCGGTACCTAAACCGATCCCACCATGCCCGAATCCTCCGGTTTCGATGCTGAATCCCATGACTCCACCTCCAATGCGTCAATCCTGACTGTCTCGTTTTTATACTGCACGTTATCTACAAAGGTTATCGTGTAGGGTTTTCCTTTGAAAATAAGGCGATAATTCTTCGGTTTGACAGTATCAAGCGCAGGGTGCCATCTGAACTCAAAACGCAGTGTCATATCGGAATCGATCTGAGCAGCCATCCATCTTTCGTTCCCGTACAGGTTGTTGACTGCGGCATAGTTGGTGTAGTAGTCCTCCCAGGACTCTTCTCCTTCAAAGCCGTCTGCATCCTGTACCGGGCTCACTAATTTCTGTATTTTGATCTCATAGGCCTTGCCGTTTGATATTTTCTGTCCGCCGTTCATGCTATATCCTCCGGATGCACGAAATTGAATGAATGAAGGTTCAGTGCTGATGCAGCTATCGGGTTGATCTTGTCCCTGTCAACGGTCATCTGTCTGTTGTCATACATGAACGATATGATGGCCATGAACGGATATATAAGATCCTCGTAGTCGTCGAGCATCCTGCCGTTGCTGTCCGGTTCATCCAGGCCGCCTATGCCTGTCCAGTCTTTGATATATGCTATCGTCGCTTCTTTCAGCGCGTCGATATATGCAAGGTCCTCAATGCTTAGTGCTGCTGCGCTTTCCCTTAACTGGTTTAGTATCATTCCCTGCGTTACTTCGCTTATCTTCATTCTCTACCGCCTCCGCGAATTTTGCCCTGATCAGGTCTTTCGCTGTATCCTCGGGCAGATCTAAAATCTGCCCGGCGGATGCAGTAAAATCAAGACCTGCAAAGCTGGTCTTAGCCATGATCTTCATAGGCATCTCCTACATTGATGCAAGCTGCATGTTAAGTACGGCTACTGCCTGCTGGTTCTGGATCCTGGCATCTAACTCTACCCAGTCCACGATTCCGAGAGCATGCTGTGTAGCATACCTCTCTCGCAGGATCGTTATGCTTTCCTCTACCATCTTCACTGCAAGAGCCTGTGAAGGATTGATGTAGAAGATTACGTTTGCATCCTCAGCGATCGTCGGGCACTGGTCCGATGTATATACGGGCTTGCCGAGGATCGTGCCTGAGAAGCCGTTCTGTATCTCGTCGTTGAAGATATATCTCTGATTGTTGTCCTTTAACAGCTGAATAGCTGTGAGTGTCTCCGGATGCATTACGAAGTATGCGCCTGCCTGATATGCGCTCTTAAGCTTATTCTTAAGCTTGATCAGTGTGTCGGCAGTGATAGCCGATACAGAACCGGCATATACTATCTGCTCTGCGTTGCTAAGACCTTTGATCTTTGCATTGTCGCCGGTCGGAGCCGAAGGATCAAGGATTTCCTTGTCGATGAAAGCTGCAGCTGATGCGGCCATTTTATTGACTACGAAATCTACGAGATCGATATCCGTGCTGTTGAGCAGTGATATGGATATCTTGGCGAGAACGCCCATAAGATATCCGGTAAGATCTACTGAAAGCAGATGTGTTGATTTTGCGTCGAGATCTGTGAACTCTTCGGCATATGCTACAGTGATGTTGTCGTTTGCACTGTCAACGTAAGGTATGCTGAACGTGCCTTTTACGTTGTACTTGGTAGCATCTCTGAAAAGAGGGCTGATATCCTTGATCTTGTCGACTATCCTGTTGGCGATAGTCTTAGGGATAACTGCAGTGTTGTCACCCTTGGTGATGTTTGAATCCGCGCCCCTACGGATGGTGTCCGCGAATGCTCTCACCTCAAGATCTTCCTCGTTCTCTCCTTCGTCGTTGTCGGTAGTGGTATCTACCTTTGTGAGTTTCTGTGCTCTCTCAACCTGTGCGATGGTCTTGTCGATATCCTCGACTTCCTTCGTAAGGCTCTCGAACTTTTCGTTCTCTTCCTGTGAGAACGCCCTCTGCTCTGTCTCGACGTTCTTTGTAAGGTTCTCGATCTGATCTACGAGATCATTTCTCTTTTCCATAAGTTCTTTCAGGTTCATTTTAGTTCCTCCTTAGTCTTTTGATTGTTTCATGATACTTAGAATAATCTTGTACCGGTACAACTTCGGGATTTTCGGCCCGACGCTGTGTCCCTTCATCTGCAGGCTCGATCTTCTGCTCTTCAAGCGTCCGGACGATGTCCCTGTCCATTGCCCTGGTGACAAGCTTGTCCTTTTCTTCGGCTCTTGCATGCACGCTGGTACCTGCATACACAGGAAGCATGGTATCGTCGATCAGAGACACTTCCACAAGATCAAGTTCTGTCACGATCGAACGCTCTACATGACTGTCATAGTCGTAGGCTGTCCGTGAATCAAGCTGATGAAAGCCGAAGCTCCACCCTACCAGCTTTCCATCGCGGGCAAGCTGAATTATCTCAGCATCTGCGACCGTGGCCCTCGCGTGAAGTCCGATGCTGTCTTCTTCGAGTTCAAGGTTGTCGTCTGTCGATCCTATCACCCTTGCGCTGTTATGGTTATGCAGCATGAGCACGGGTTCCTTGCGTTTGCTGAGTGCAAGTGCAAAAGTTCCCGGCTGTATCTGTTCGACAAAATCCGTGCCGTATTCATCTACCATGCGCCTGGAATCACGACCGACTGCATTGACATATCCCTCGATCTCTACCGAGTCAGCTCTTATCGTTATCTTCATTTGGCTTCTCCTTTCCTGATGCGCCATCAGGATCCGGCTCCGTCTGTCCGGTTTTGCTCCCCGACGCTATAACATCGGGCGGCTCTGCCGGATCAGTTGATTCTTTTCCGTTTGCCACATCATTGATATCAGCTTTTACACCCATATTCGGCGTGAAGACCATGCCGGTTTCAGGGTTGTATAGAACATCCTGGAGCCCGAGCTTTATGAAGTTAAAGCCGAGCGCAGGAAGGTTCTCCTGTTTGCGTATGTCGTCCATCTGCAGGAATCCGTTCTTGTATCCGTTCGAATATGCTTCAAAACGCGTTTTGATGTCCGCTTTTGTCAATTCGTACGTATCTGCTGCAAAAAAATACGAACTTTTCTCATTTTCAAGCAGTAAATCCCGGTTATATGCCTTGCAGATCGCATTCATCAGAGGTATGATGCAGTCCTGAACATATGCAAGCCTGTCTTCCTTTGTCGCCCCGCCGTTTATGATCGACGGAGGCATATTAAACAGCTTGCATATTTCGACAGCATTGCTCTTTTTGTTCTCGTTTAACTGCATCTCAACGCTTGTCTCGGATGACTCCTTGAAAGACACGCCGTCATTGAGTACGACCACGTTTTCAGTATCGTTCGAATACAGCTTCCTGAAACTATCCTTGAGCGCTTTTATCGCATCATCAGCTATCTTATGAGCTGCCTGCAAAAATCCTTTTTTGTTCCCGCCTTTCTTGACAAGCGTGTTTTCAAATTTCAGTGAATTATAGACCACGCTCAGGATGGTCGCGTTTTCTGAAATCAGCGATGTACCGCTCCATCCGTTCTGTGTGCGCCTTAATATCTTTACGAAATCATACGGCCTGTAGGTCTTGCCGCCGCAAAGTATCTTGTATTCCTTGAAGATAGGATCCTCACTATACATGAACGTGATCTGATCCGGATCGACATAGTGCAAAGATTTGATCTTGTTGCGGTAGCGGTTTATGTACATATAGCCGCCTTTGTTGGTGTAATAGTCCTTGACCAGGGCTTTTTTTACGTCGCAGCCTGTAAAAGTGTCGCGTGTATCGTTGTTGATAAGGTCCACCCTGTAATCATCAACTTTTTCGCTCGATCCATCCTGCTTCTTTTTGTAGAGATAGATTGGAACTGAGGCTACTGTGTTACTTATCGTGTTGATACATCCGGCAAAAGTCGGGACGTTCATCGCCATCTTTCGGCTTATGGTGTCGTCCTGCAAAAATGCTTCGAGCAGTGTATCTGACAGCTGTATGCCGTCCTGTCCCTGTGCTCTTTTTCTAAAATTGAATATTCCCATCGGTCACTCCTAAATCACCTGTACGACAAAATCCATGCCGTAGAGTAGTTCCTGTTGGAGCAGGTAAACTGCGTTTATTGTTGCCACTACCATATCCACCTTTCCGGAGGATTTTTTCTTGTTCACATATTTGTTAAGGTTTGTATCCTGTGTACACCGGGCGTTTTGAAAGTTTATCTCAAGCAGCCGGTTATCGTCATAGAAAAATTGCTTGTTCAGGATCGATTCCATGAGAAGCTTCGTTGGTGCATGGAGTACCGAGCTGTGCTGTTTAACCTCAATACATTCGATGCCTGCTGCCTCTAATTTCTGTATTGTCGAAATAGCATTCCAGCGGTCATATCCTACCTGCTGGATCTCCACTCCGAATTTTTCTTCAAGAGTCAGGATGTAATTTTCTATGACGGAGTAATCTATCACTTCACCGCCGCATGCGATGCAGTTTTCCTCTTTTTCAAGCCTTGTGTAATCCACGCCTTCTTTTTTTGACTTGATCTCAACCTTGTCTTTCGGGAGGAATCCGAGCACCTTTGCGTATATGATCCCGTCTTCCTCTGCAATCATCGCAACGGACGTGTTATCGTCCGAGAGTGACAGGTCGAGCCCTAAATACACTCTCCGGCCGCTCCACCATTCGTTATTCCTGTCCCGCCTGCACTTTTTGACTTTCTGAACGTCGATGTATCCTTCAACTCCGAGGCCTTTGTATTGGATGTTGCAGTGTTTGCACAGGAAGTTTTCGCGCTTGTTCTCGTAAAGGATCGCGTCTGTCCGTTTCTCCTTTAAGTTTTCGAGCATTTCCGGGCTTGTTAGTGAGACGGGGTTTGCCTGGAAGAGGATCCTGTCATCCGCCATCCACTGATCGCCGGTCTTTAAGTCGTCATCCGGCTCATATAAAAGCGAGAAGATCCTTTTGTTATCGATCAGGCCGTCAAGTGACTTCTTTGCCTTGTCAATCTCATCGATCATCCCGTTATTGTCGTTTGGATACTGAGTGCTGATTATGATGCCCAGCTTGTTCGGGATGTTGATCTGTGATGATCTCATTGCCTCAATCGGGTATGTATCCATCGCGCCGGCTTCGTCGGCCAAAAATGCATGAGCGGTCTTACCGTCAAGCCTGTCCTCTGAGTATGCAAGCGGTTTGTACTCGTTGTCGTTAAGGTTGCACCTTATCTCGGACCGTAAGAGCTTGAAGGCGGGCTCTACTTCGTCATAGAGTGCCGGTGAGCTCTTGATGATCTTCCGGATCGCAAGCTTAAGCTCCGATGAGAGTGCGAGATCCGGCGCAACTGAAAAGAACCGGGAGAAGTCCGGTTCTGTCAGCATCAATAATATGAAAATCGCTCCACTGTTGAAGGTCTTGAAGTTCTTTCTGGCTATCTCCAACAGTATCGTCGTGTAATATCGTATGTTTTGCTTTTTCTTGAGCTTCGTGCACAGTCCCGCGATTATCAAAAACCATGCATACGGCTCAAGTCCTTCGTTCATCGGGACGTTGAGGTCCGGATGGATCATGAGCTTTAAGAGCCTCTCGATCCTGGCTACCGTCTCTTCGTCGATCATTGCCTCCTTGTCGAAGCCGTCCGCGATGTTCAGCCAACTTTCAGCCTGCATCCTGACGTATTTCGGCACCTTCCGGCGCGTATCTGAAGCGCAGAAGGACGCATACTTGTAAGCAGGGTTCTTTTTATACACCGAGAGCCTCCTTTAATGCGTTCGCCTTCGTCTCCGGCTTCTTCGGAATCGCTGCGAGTGCTGACCGGATAGTCATACAGTTTTGCTTCTCAAAGTCGTTCATTTCTGCTCTGATCGACTTCGCGATACCCTCTTTTTTGGCAATAATATCTTCCATTTTGGTGATTAAACGGTAGTATTCGGGCATATTTTTCGAAAAATCAGCCTTATTTTCGCGTAATTCTTCGATTTCGCCCTTTGTTTTTGCTATGTCGATCTCGACATTGTTCAGTTTCGACTTATTCAGGCAATACCGTCTGACCGGTGCCCCGTAGATCTCGTCGAACTTATCTATCGCCTTGAGAAGCGGTTTAAGGCGCAAAAACTCCAGATGAGCGACCTTATCCGACCTGACGTCGGCGGTCTCGACCATCATCTTACCCGTGAGGAGTGCTTTTTCCGCTCTTTCACGTGTGGCAAGCTCTTTTTTTGTTCTGTGCGACTTCTTCTCCAGCTTTACAACTGTCGCCGCTTTTGCCGGTCTTGCCATTTCATACCTCTTTGTTTAGGTTTGTCACGCATTACAGGCTTTCTCTTATCTCCTCAGGGCCTTTCGCCTGAACTATGCTACTAAGCCCTGCCTGTTGCGGATTCATTTTCGCTGATAGCGTTGTTTCAAACGCCTGTGGCGTAGGATATATACGCAATTTTTGTTTTGTACCATTACAGATAAGTGAGGGACGGGCCGATGTTCCAGTTCGCATTGGAAAGGGCATTGTTCAGATTGAGGCAAGAAGGACCGACAAGGGCCCCATTGTTGCAGTTGCCGCCCGCAATCGTCGGAAGGCTCGTTGGCTTGCGTATATACCCCTGATATTTTCTTTTGATCTACTCCTCGCGGGGCGCTGGGCCCCCGCATCCCCCGCCGCGGCTACGCCGCAACAGGTTTTTTGTAAGAGAGGGACGGGCCGAAGTTCCAGTCCGCAAAGGAAAGGGCAATGTTCAGAGTGAGGCAAGAAGGACCGACAAGGGCCCCAATGCTGCAGTCGCCGCCCGCAATCGCATAATCAGTCTGG
>JAEEGJ010015276.1_pt1 | contig 17954 bp, 8 predicted proteins | sample 8958761 | NCBI WGS metagenome assembly JAEEGJ01 (sample SAMN16246546, study PRJNA631951) | gut metagenome | biome: gut microbiome; feature: rumen; material: RS-attached | host: Bos | place: Iran: Karaj | collected 2018-10
TCACTCCCGAGACTACCATCGCCAGCCGTGCACGTACGCTCATCTTCCGCGCTCCCATCCAGAAGGATGCGCCCGTCTCGGCCTCCGAAGAGGAATGGGCATGGGGTGTGAACGACCAATGGGAGCCCAAGCGTTCGAGCGACACTTCGAAGCCCTATCACTACTGGTGGCTCCAATACGGCAAGCCCGTCACCATCTCCTACCAGTTTGACAAGCCCGAGACCATCACTTCGACCAGCGTCTATTGGCTCGACTTCGACCACTACGACGGCAACTTCCGCGTGCCCGAGAGCTGGAAACTCTACTACAAGAATGCACGCGACCGCTGGGAGGAGGTTCGACTCGTCGGTGACAACGAAACCTATGGTGTAGAAAAGGACAAATACAACACCATCCACTTCGAACCCGTCACCACCACTGCCATCCAGATCGCTGCCCAGCTCCAGAAGGGCGAGAGCGGAGGGATCATCGAGTGGAAGGTAGAGTGAAGAAAATCGGAGTAATCGGAGTAATCGGAGTACTCGGAATGCTCGGAGTAATCGGAGTACTCGGAAAAATCAGAAAAATCAGAGCAATCAAATAACTAAAACCAAACAAAAACAACAACATGAAAAAAGTCAGCAGCGCATCAGCGCTTGTCAGCCTGTGCCTATTGGCACTCACTGGCGTGACCCCCATCCTGGCCAGCGAGGCCGAAGCCGCTCCCATGCAGCAGCCTCAGCAGAAAGGCATCGTGGTCAGTGGTACAGTCACCGACCGTCAGGGCGAACCCATCGCAGGGGCCAATGTCGTCCTTCAAGGCACACAGAAGGGTACGATGACCGATATGGACGGTCGTTTCTCCCTCGAAGTTCCCAGCACACGCAGCGTCCTGCGTGTCAGTTTCATCGGTTACACGACACAGGAAGTCACTCCTGATTCCCGTGGCAGAGTCAAGGTAGTGCTCGAAGAAGACAGCGAACTCCTCGAAGACGTCGTAGTCGTTGGTTACGGCACCATGAAGACCGCCGACATCACCTCAGCCGTTGCCAGCGTCAAGTCGGAAGACTTCACCAACGGCAAGATCAGCGATGCTGCCGAACTCATCAAGGGTAAGGTAGCCGGTCTCTCCATCGTCAAGTCGAGTGGCGACCCCAATGCCACCTCAAGCATCATGCTCCGCGGTATCACCACCATCCATGGTGACGTCACCCCGCTCGTTCTCGTCGATGGTATCGAAGGTTCGCTTTCGACCGTTGCTCCCGAAAACATCGCTTCGATTGATGTGCTGAAGGATGCCTCGGCAGCCGCCATCTACGGTACCCGTGGTGCCAACGGTGTCATCATCATCACCACCAAGACGGGCCATCGCGAGCAGAAGGCCGAAGTCACCTACAACGGATATGTATCGTTCAGCAACTGGTACAAGACCGCCGACTTCATGGATACCCACGACATCATCTACGGTCGCACCAACTTCTCGTACGAAGGCTACGAAACCGACTGGCTTAAGGCTGTCACCCGCAAGGCAGGTTCGATGCACAATCATTCGCTCAGCATCAACGGCGGTGGCAAGAGCAACACCTATTCGGCCAACGTCACCTTCTCGGACGAACTCGGTATCATGCGCCGTTCTGACTCCAACGACCTCAAGATGCAACTTGACGTGACTCAGTTCTTCCTCAACGACATCATCAAGGTCAACCTCAACGCGCTCTATAGCCGTCACAAGAACACCAACAACAGCAACTCCTACGTCTATCGCCAGGCTTTGATCCACAACCCATCTTCGCCCATCTACAACAGCGATGGCACCTACTACGAGGAGTTCAGCCGCTTCCAGTACTACAATCCTGTAGAAATCCAGAACGAGCACATCGGCGACACCCGCACCCACGATGCACGCATCACGGGTAATATCTCGGCCGAGCCCATCAAGGGTTGGGTCACCAACCTTATGCTCTCGATGGACGAATATCACGGTGAAGGCGAGAACTGGTACGACCATCGCTACTACACCCTTGCTCCAAGCACCACCAACGGTTCGGCCAGCAAGTCGTCGTCGAACAGCCGCTCGGACAATCTCGAAATCACCACCAAGTACGAGAACACCCTGGGCCGTCACCGCATCAATGCCCTGGCTGGTTACTCCTACCTCTATAATGTATATGACGGCTTCAGCGCCGGCAACTCCAACTTCCCGACCTCAAGTTATCTCTACAACAGCCTCGGCCAAGGCACCTTCCTCACCGACGAGGATCATACCGCCTCGATGAGCTCCTACAAGAGCGACGACACCCTCATCGGCTTCTTCGGACGTCTCAGCTATGGTTACGACAACCGCTACAACGTGATGCTCTCCATCCGTCGTGAAGGCAGCTCGAAGTTCGGTGCCAACAACAAGTGGGGTAACTTCCCATCGGCATCGTTCGGCTGGAACATCATCAACGAATCGTGGATGAAGGGCCTCACCTGGCTCGACAACCTGAAGCTCCGTGCCGGCTTCGGCGTGACAGGCGTCATCCCATCGTCATCCTACCTTTCGCTCACCATGTTCGACTACGACACCTACGGCTGGCATCGCAACACCGACGGCACGTGGGCACAGTCGCTCAAAGTAATCCAAAACCCCAATCCGAACCTCAAGTGGGAGAAGACCAAGGAGTTCAACGTAGGCCTTGATTGGGCCGTGCTGGGCAATCGCCTGAGCGGTTCGGTCGATGTCTATACCAAGAAGACCGTCGATCTGCTTTACGACTATGCCGTGCCCGTCCCGCCCAACATGTACAGCCAGACCACTGCCAATGTGGGTCAGATGCGCAACACGGGCGTCGAGGTGCTCATCAACGCCACACCTGTCGAGACCAAGAACTTCAGCTGGCACACGACCCTCACCCTTTCGCACAACACCAACAAGCTGCTCAGCCTCAGCAACGACCTCTACGAGACCGACAACTTCCTGGAACTCTGGGGCGGTCTGTCCGACCCCATCTCGCTGCCAACCCACTGCATGGAGATCGACCACACGCTGGGCGACTTCTGGGGCCTTAAGTCGGTAGGCGTTTCGAAGAATGGCGTAGTGCTCGTCGAAGTGAAGGATACCGACGGCAACTGGGTAGTTAAGGAATGGGATTCGAGCTATAACCTCGAGTCCAACCGCCAGCGCCTGGGCAATGGCCTGCCTTCCATCTACATGGGTTGGAACAACACCTTCCGCTATCGTGACTTCGACCTCTCGCTGCAGTTCACGGGCCAGTTTGGCTACCAGATCCTCAACGAGCAGCGTGCATTCTATCAGAACAACTCCATCGCCTACAACCGTCTGAAGAGTGCAGCCGACCTGCACGCAGCCATCAACCCCGACGGCTCGCCTGCCCTCGACGAGGACGGCAAGCAGATTATGGTGGCTCTCTCCAACTCGATGGCACAGGGCTTCTGGAGCGATCACCTCGAGGATGGCGACTTCATCAAGCTCCAGTCGGCTACCCTTGGCTACACCTTTGCTCCAAAGAGCGACACGCTCAAGCGTTACATCAAGAGCGCACGTATCTACGTCAGTGGCCAGAACCTCTTCTGCATCACCGGCTACTCAGGCCTCGACCCCGAGGTATCGAACTACTTCCTCACCCCAGGCGTCGATAGCCGCGACAAGTACCCGACAGTACGCAGCTGGACCATCGGTCTTAACATCAACTTCTAAAAACAGTCAAACTCACTATGAAACTCAAGAATATTTTCATTGGCCTCGCATGCTGTGCTGCCCTGTGTCTATCAACTGCGTGCACCGACCTTGACGAGACCGTATATGATGCCCTGACCGACGAGACCATCGACACAGAGGACGAGAATGTGGTCGGATTCATGATGGGCGAAGCTTTGGCCAACTTCCGCTATATCTACTGGACTTGGAACGGCTACTTCGATCTGCAGGAAGAGTGCGGCGACCTCTATTGCACCCCCAAGCGCATCGGCGTAGGCTGGGGCGACCTTTACATCAATATGCACAAGCACAACTGGACCTCGAGCCAGGAGCATCCCTACAACCTCTGGTACAACGGATACGTCTGCATCGGATATTGCAACAAGTGTCTCGATGTACTTCCTGAAGAGAAGGCCTACGAACGCGCTCAGATGCGTTTCCTCCGCGCACAGGTCTATTACATGCTCTTCGACGCCTTCCGCAACGTGCCCATCGAGACCACCCAGCAGGTCGAAGCCGGCTATCTGCCACAGCAGAACACTGCCGAGGAGGTGTTCAACTTCGTCGTTTCTGAGATGGAAGCCATCAAACAGGACCTTGGCACCGACCATGTCTTCGGCTATGCCAATCGCTTTGCTGCCGACATGACACTGGCCAAGCTCTACCTCAACTACAATGCCTACTTCAATGCTTCAGGCAACGAGTACTACCAGAAGGCACTCGCCGAAGTGAACGACGTGATCGACAATGGCGGCTACTCGCTGGCTCCGCGCTACGAGGACAATTTCAAGGCCGACATCTCGGGCTCGCCTGAGGTTATCTTCGCCATCCCCCTCGACTCGAAGCACGCTTCCCACAACTACAATGTCAACAAGTGCCTCGTTGGCGCAGGTGCTGCTGCCTACGGCTATTCAGGTTCACCCTGGAACGGTTCGTGCGCCATCCCGCAGTTCATCGACACCTACGATCCCGAGGACAAGCGTTTCGACCTGACCTGGGCCCATGGCATCCAGTATGCTGCCGTGAAGAATGCCGATGGCACCTACACCCCACAGGCAGGCGACCCCATCCCCTTCTCGAACGACGACTGGTCGGGCACCGGCTACCTCAACTATTCGAAGATGGTACACTCCATCGACAACCCGGGTGCATACATGCAGGAAGGCTATCGCTTCGTGAAGAACGAAATCGTTCCTGAGGACAAGGGCACCTATGGTGACGACGTTGCCTTCTATCGCCTCGCCGATGCCATGTTCATCAAGGCAGAGTGTCTGCTCCGCATCAGCACCGCCAACGACGAGGAGGCTGCCCGCCTCATCTCCGAGGTACGTGCCCGTGCCTTCGACTCTTCGAGCAAGGCAAAGCGCAATGCCGGTCAGCTCCGTGCCGGTTCGGTCTATGCCTACGGTCATGACGAATACACTGGCGAAGGTGTCACCAACTGGGGCAGCCACGTCTTCACCAGCGAGGGTGGCGACGACATCGAACTCGGCGGTCTGCTGGATGACCTCGCTTGGGAGTTCGTCGGCGAACATCATCGTCGTCAGGACCTGATCCGCTTCAAGATGGCCGATGGCCGCAATGTATTCAACGGCAAATCGTGGTTCTGCAAGGACGCTACCACCGAGACCCACTGGAACTACTTCCCCATCCCGAAGGATGCGCGTGATGCCAACCAGAGCCTCGTCCAGAACCCGGGCTATACCGACTAACGAGAAAGACACATTACATAATATATAAAGAAGACTGAATTATGAATATCAAACATATTTCAACCACTGCACTTCTGGCCGGCATCATGGCACTGCCGATGATGACCAGTTGCGGCGACAATGAGAACTTCTCGGTCGATCATGTGCTGACCGCCGACGAATTGGCCGAAATGCGCCGTCAGGACTCCATCGCCGAAGTGATGCGCAACACCATCAATGCCGATCTGGTGCTCACCTACGACTGCGAGTTCTACGTTTCGGAGAGCAGTTATGATGGCACCACCGTCACTGTCGATATCGATCAGATTGCCCAACTCTTCGGCCTCACCCACGAGCAGGTCATCGCAGGCATTGCCGAAGAAGAAGGTGCACCCGAAATCCTCGGTCTTGCCATCGAAGGCTCAACCCATGCCGACAACATGACCAAGACCAACACCAACTCCTCATGGGGACACTGGTGGAGCGCCGAGGGCAATGTCACCCAGTGGGGTGCCGATGCTTACGTCTTTGCAGAGTATGACCCCGAAGCCGAGGTCTTCAACGTTGGTCAGTATCCCGGTCACTGCGTAGCTGGCACCACCTATCAGTTCATCGAAGGCCTGCGCTACCAGGACTATCGTGTTGCCGTGGTGATCCGTGCCAAGGCCACCGAGCGTGGCGAAGTCGTGGCCAGCGTAGTGGGCACTCAGGAACTTACCCTCACGACCAAGACCACCTACGGCTACGAAGCCGAAGCCGTACCTGGCTTCGATGCTGACAAGCTCCTTTCCGACCTTGGCATCGCGTCGATTGACGAGGCTTCCTGGCTTGCCGTCAAGACTGATGGCTCGTATGCCCAGGAGTACAATGCCGACTTCGACGGCTTCTGGTACGATATGCAAGGCTTTGCCGGACAGTGGGGTGATGATGCTTCCGTCTATTGCGGACACGTAAATGACACCATCGTCGTAGGTCAGTTCCCTGCACGTCTCGAAGCTGGTACCAACCTCACCATCCAGTATGGTGCCATTGCCAACGACAAGATTGAATTGCTCACCATCCATGTCATCATCGAGGCAGGCGACGACATCAATGCTGCCGAAGTGGTAGATACACAGAATCTCTCCCTCATCCAGAAGACCACCTACGGCTACGAATCGGTAGAAGTTCCCGGACAGGATCTGAACAAGGCCATGGCCGACCTCGGTGTCACTTCGCTCGGCGATATCACCTGGATAGGCGTTCTTCCCGACGGCACCTACACTCAGGCTTACACCGCCGATCCCAATGCCTTCTGGTACGATATGGATGGTTATGTAGGCTCTTGGGGCGACAGCGCCTCGGTATTCTGCGGCCTCTATGATGGTGTCATCAAACTGGGTCAGTACCCCGACCATCTGCATGCCGGTGACCAGGTTACCGCTCACTACGGTGCCTACGCCAATGGCAAGATTGTTCTCTTCAACATCACGCTCACCATTGCTGCCAGCGACGACATCAACGCTGCCACGCTGGTTGACACGCAGGAACTCACCCTCGAAACCGAGACAACCTTTGGCTACGAGGCAGAAGAGGTGCCTGGTCAGGATTTCGGCAAACTCTTTGCCGACCTCGGAGTCTCTTCCATCGACGAGATCACCTGGTTTGGCGTACAGGCAGACGGCACCTACACCCAGGCTTACACTGCGGATCCCAACGCCTTCTGGTATGATCTGGATGGCTTCGTAGGTTCTTACGGAGACAATGCCTCGGTGTTCTGCGGTCTCTACGATGGTGTCATCAAGGTAGGACAGTTCCCCGATCGTCTCCATGCCGGTGACAAGGTTACCGTACAGTTCGGTGGCTATGCCAACGGCAAGGCCGAACTCTTCAAGATCAACATTGTCATCAACGAATATGTCGATCCTGAGACTGCTCCCGAAGGTCAGCCTGAAAACCTCACCCAGGACATCAACCTGACCTGGACCTGCAATGCCAACTGGGAGGGCTCGGAAGAGGTCGATGTACGCGAGACGCTCCGCAATGCCTTCAAGATGACCACCTATCAGATCTTCCAGGCTTTCCAGAATGGCGAGCTCAAGATGTACAATGGTCAAGTCACCGAGGGCGATCCCGTCTATACCGGCGAAGCTCCAGGCTATTGGCTCAATGCCAATGGCGAGACAGTGGAATGGGGTCCCGATGCCGCCTACTACTGCTTCCTCGAACTTCGCAAGGATGCCTGCGTGGTCTATGGTGCCAACCATCCCGAAAACCTGACCACAGCGCTCGACTCGAAGTTGACCTACTACGTGGTATGCAATGGTGCAACAGTGACCCTCAACATCAACATCAATATTGCAGCCCCTGCCGACCCCGCCAGTGGTGCCAAGCACCGTCGCGGCGTGCGCCGTCCCTTTAGACCATAAGCTAACCAATCAAATCAAAAATATACGACATGAAACTCTATAACATCGCTATGGCAGGCCTTCTGGGCCTTGCCGTAGCAGGTATGACAAGCTGTGACGATGGTTTCGAGGACAAACTCTCCGGCCTTACCGGTGCCATCACTGCAACCAACGAGGACGGCAGCGACATCACCCTCGCTCCCGAAGATACCTTCTATTCCTATTCATTCACCAGTCTTTCCAACTGGACAGCCACCGTTACCGAAGGTGCTGACTGGCTCTCATTGCGTGAGAAGGAGGGCATCGGTGGCTACAAGACACTCGGCCTGGTTTGCGAGAAGTTCGTCGTAACAGTCGACAAAGGTCAGACCGCCGACCCTGCCTCCACCGTTCGCAATGCTGTCGTAGTAATCAAATGCGGTGCCAGCGAACAGACCATCCACGTAACGCAGACTGCCACCGTAGTCGAGAAGGTCGAAGAGATCGAGGACATCGAGAAGTACTACAAGCCAGCCGAATTCGGCAACATGGATATGTACTCCAGCGCTTCCCGTTGGTCATTCGCCCGTATGAAGCAGTCCGAACACTTCTTTGTATTCTGGGAAGCAGGCTTTGGTGACGATCCTAATGCCGAATCGGTTCCTGCCGAACTTCGCGTCGATATCGACGATCTGCTCCAGAAGGCTGAGAAGTTCTACAACACCAACATCACCCGCCTCGGCATGGCTACCGTGGGCCAGGGCAAGAGCTACCTCGACCAGTACAAGATGGAGATCTACCTGCTCTATCAGACCGAGTGGCTCGCCACAGGTTCGGGCTACGATGACGTAATCGGTGCCCTTTGGGTCAATCCTTCCACCTGCCAGCCCGTTGGTTCCACCATCGGACACGAGATTGGACACTCCTTCCAGTATCAGGTCTATTGTGACCAGGTGCTCAACGGTGCTCCCAACGACTTCACCACCGGTTTCCGCTATGGCTACGATGGCTCGAACGGTGGCAACGGCTTCTGGGAACAGTGTGCCCAGTGGCAGTCTTATCAGGACTATCCCGAGCAGTACTTCGGCGACGGTTGGTACAACGTATGGCCCCTCAACTGCCATCGTCATTTCGAAAACGAATGGATGCGCTACGCCTCCTACTGGCTCCAGTGCTACTGGACCGAGAAGCACGGCGACAAGACCGTAGCAAGCATCTGGCAGAACAGCCGTTATCCCTACGATGCCATCCAAACCTATTCGCAGCTCTATAACGGTGACAGCTGGAATGCTACGGCTGCCGAACTCTATGACTATGCAGCCCGTATGGCCACCTACGACGTGCTGGGTCCACGCGAATACTCGGCAGCTCACCTCAACGACTACACCACCAAGTTCTACGACTCGGGTGACGGTTACTATCAGGTTGCCTATGCCCAGTGCCCCGGTTCCACAGGCTTCAACATCATCCCGCTCAATCCAGTTGCTGGTCAGCAGATCTCGGCAGACTTCGTAGGTCTTGAGATGGGCTCTGCCCTTGCTGCAAGCGATCCCGGCGAATATATGAAGAGCGAGAAGGTCGATGGCACCGTGACCACCTACAACAAGGCTGACAAGGCCGGCAACGAGGGTTGGCACTACGGTTTCGCTGCTTATCTCAACGATGGCTCACGCAAGTATTCCGAGATGTTCAGCGACGCCAATGGTACTGCCACCTGGACTGTTCCTGCTGGCACTGAGCAACTCTATATGATTGTAATGGGCGCACCGAAGGAGTATGTCCAGTCGGCTTGGGATGAGAACGAACTCACCGACGCTCAGTATCCTTACAAGGTGAAGTTCTCGGGCACCGACCTCAAGGGCAACTTCGACATTGACCCGACTGCCGATCCCAAGGACATTACCCTGCAGTTCACCGTCAACTGCGCTGCCAATTCGCCCGAATATCTGCAAGGCACCATTGATCTGAGTGCAAACAGGGATCTCGCACAGGCCTTTGTGCTCAAGCCTTCCGACATCGTCGGCAAGATTCAGGCAGTAGGCGCACAGCCTGCTGAGGGTAACATCGTCTGGGCATGTCTGCAGAGCGACGGCACCTACAGTTATAACAACACTGCCAACAACGGCTTCTGGTGCAACGCCCAAGGCGACAACGCAGGCTGGAATGCCGGCTATGGCTATGTCGAGTTTGCAGCCCTTACCATCTCCTACGGCCAATACCCGGGCAAGAACAATGCAGGCGACAGCTTCAAGCTCACTCCTACGCTGATCTACACCCGCGACGGCGTTCAGTACAAGGCTGCCATCGAAATAACTTTTGTTTTCGAGTAATCTCTGTTGTTTGGCAAAATGCTTAAACGCTATCATCTGATATGGCTCTTCGTCTCACTACTGGCCCTCGCGGCCTGTAGTGAGGGCGAGGATCCCATCATTGAGCCAACACCTTCGACTCCCACAGAACCTTCGAACCCCTCGAACCCTTCTGATCCTTCGAACCCTTCAGAACCCTCCGACCCTTCCACCCCTACAGGTGCACTCTGCGCAGTAATGCACATCACGACACAGGATGGTGCGTCCATCGACAGTCGCGACTATTACGTTCCCTGCCAGATCAAGATTGAGGGACAAGGCATCTACGAGGATTATGCGACTCCCGAGCCTACGGCCAATGAGTCGGGCAAGGTGAAGACCGACTCCATCCGTGGACGAGGCAATTCCACCTGGCTTTGGTACGACAAGAAACCCTATAAGATCAAGTTGGGCAAGAATGCCAGTCTGCTGGGCATACCGAAGGGCGAGAAATACGTGCTGTTGGCCAACTATCGCGACCCAACGCGACAGATGAATGCGGTTGCCTTCGACATGGCTCGCTACGCAGGTCTTCCTTTTACGAACACCAACCGTTTTGTCGAAGTCTATCTCAACGACAAGTACATCGGCCTCTATCAGTTGACCGAACAGATCGAGCGTGGCAAAGGACGCGTCGAAATCGACAAGGAACGTGGCTTGCTCCTCTCACTGGACTTCGACGACGGACCGACCGAAGCACCTGAGGCCACCGACAACTTCCTTTCCAAGATTTTCCATTCCAGTTATTCGCCTGGAGGACTGCCCGTCTGCGTGAAGTACCCCAAGAACCCATCGCCCGAACAACTTGCAGCCATCCGTGAAGAGTTTGCTCAACTCGAACAGGTCATCAAAGACAAGGACTATGAGCGTCTCAAGCAAATCTGCGACGTACGTTCAATGATGGACTTCCTGATCATCCAGGAACTGACACGCAACGTCGAACTGGTAACACCCCGTTCGATGTACCTATATCGTGATGCTGATGGACTCTGGACCTTCGGACCTGTTTGGGACTTCGATGGTGGCTTTGCCTACGATTGGGCCGAGCATCACGGTTACTTTGGCTCCCAATCGTGGCTGATGGGACCACGAGGCGCCTACGACATCCCCGACTTCTTCGACAGGATGTTCGACTGTGAGCCCTTCCTCTCCGATTACAAGGCACGTTTCCGCGAGGTTGGCAAACCTATGGTGGCCTATGCCCTCCAAGAGATGACACTTCGACTCGATAGCCTCGGCGACGCAATCACCCGCGACGAGGAACATTGGCCCATGTCGCTGCACTGCACCACCGAATGCTCCCGTCTCTCCTCCTGGCTCAACCTCCGCACCGAACGATACAGCGACCTGCTCAAGTCGTGGTAACCCATCAACCTCCTCTTATTCCTGAGTTCCCACGGCAGCCGTCCTTGGCTGCCCTCAACCCTTTTACCCCTCAAACCCTTGAAACCTCTCTTAACCCTTCTTACCCTCCTTCTTCTCCTTTGTGCCTGCTCGCGTACCGCTGATGTGCCGATGCCCGAAGGAAAGGCCATCTATATCCCCAAGGACCTGCAAGGCATGGACCTGCAGGACCCCGCCTCGGAATGGAGTTTCCACCGCATGCACTGCACCGACAACATGGCCATCTTCTGGCAGAAAGGCTTTGGTCCGTCGCTCGCCACCGCTCCCGACCTCGAAGGGAACAGCATGAAGGTGGATCTTGACAATCTGACGCAGAAACTCGAGTCGTTCTACGGTTTCGTCCGCGACACGCTTCACTTCGTCCTTCCCAATTCGGCAGCCGAACGGACGCGTATGATGGTGATGCTCAACTATTCACTCGAAGGCACCGCATACGGAGGCACCTACGACGACTCGATCGGTGCCCTGTGGATTGCCCCCAACCGCGTGCAGGACGAAAAACTCAACTGCATCGCCCACGAACTGGGGCACTCGTTCCAATGTCAGATCGGTGCCGACCGCCCCGAGGGGGAATGGCAGGCTTATGGATTCTACGAGATGGCTTCACAATGGATGCTTTGGCAGGTCAATCCCGACTGGCTCACCGACGAGAACTATCACTACGAGGCATTCAAGAAACTTACCCATCGCGCGTTCCTGCATCTCGACAACATCTATCATTCGCCCTACGTGCTGCAATACTGGAGCGACATACGTGGTCGCGACGTTATCGGTGAGCTCTTCCGCGAAGGCCGCAATGGAGAGGATGCCCTGATGACCTACAAACGTCTCTTTGGCCTCAATCAGCTGCAAATGTGCGACGAAATGTTCGAGGCTTGCCGACACATCGTGGGCCTCGACTACCGCCACGCTTGGAACGAAACGCGCCAATATGCCGGACAGATCGACACCCCCACCGACATCGACCCACAAGGTTGGACACGTCCCAAGCAGGAATTTACGCCTGAAGACTATGGCTTCAACGTCTTTCCCATAAGCCTCGATGACCATCGTAGCACGCTCACCCTCACCTTCGAGGGACTTGCCGACCGTGCCGGCTGGCGCTATGGTATAGTAGCCGAGAAAGCCGATGGTCATTACGATTACAGCACGATAGGCTACAAGGCACGAGGCACGCTTCGCTACACCCTTCCTGCCAGCTCTCGTCGTGCCTGGCTTGTGGTGATGGGCGCACCTTCAGTGCACACCCCTCTCAACCCTTCAGAACCTTCTGAACCCCTTCTAACCCTTCAGAACTCTTCGGAGCCCATCCTTCCCACGGTGTGGCCCTATCGTTTCAAACTACGTTAGCCTTTTCTTTCGTTTTTTTACTCAAAAACGGTCAGCCTTCGCATTTTAGCAGGCCAAAAACTGCCCCGAATTGCGAAAACTGCCCGTTTTTTTTGTTCATCCCGCATTTATTCCCTATATTTGCACCATCGGTTTCGTTGTTATCCTATTATGAAAAACAAGTTTCTACTGTTTTCGTATCATTTGCTGTTCCTTTTGACTGCTTGTCTCGCCACCACGTTGCAAGCAGCCGAGGTGACACTGAACTTCCGTCATCTGACGGCGAGTGAAGGCCTCCCCTCCAACTGGGTGGGAGCCCTGTTGCAGGACCAGCAAGGTATGATTTGGATTGGCACCGACCGAGGGCTATGCCGCTACGATGGTTTTGAGTTCACACGTCCTGCGGGCTCACTCCCCACCTCCAGCGTCCATGCCCTCCACGAGGCCGAAAGCACGATTTGGGTGGGTATGGACAATGGTCTTTATCGCTACGACAGCCGCACTGACAGCCTGATGCCTGCCCCGACGAGGGAGGCAGATGGACGAAGCATCACATCGCAGGTGGTCAGCATAGCGAGCGACAACCATGCCGATCTTTGGATTTCGACCATGGGGCAGGGCATCTTCCGCTATAATCCCGACAGCGGTCAGCTTGCGCGGTTCGCCCTTCCCGAGGGAGAACAGATGGCAGGCGACCTGATCGTCGATACCGATGGCGGCATCTGGGCCGTCAGCAAATATCTGAAGGAGGGCGGACTGGTGCGCTTCAATCAGAACACCGGCAACTTCGAACACATTCACCTGCAGGCTGATGCACCGGTCGATACGCGCGGACTATCGATGATGCAGGATTCGGGCGGACTGATCTGGATTGGCACCTGGAATAACGGCCTCATCGCTTTCGATCCGCATACTTTTCGAGTGGTGCGGAGGATTGAGGAGGTCTCCCTCAGCCACATCCATTCCCTGATGGAATATGCCCCAGGCATCCTCTACATCGGCTCGGACGACGGTATGACGCGCTACGAGATGGCTACGGGTCGCACACAGCACTTCCTGCCCGTCGAACTCGACGACCGTTCGATCAACAACCAGTTCGTCTATCCCATCCTGCGCGACAACGAGGGCGGCCTGTGGGTAGGCACTTATTATGGCGGCATCAACTACGCAAGCCCCCGTTCGGGCGTCTTCACGTCCTATTCCCCTTCGGCCTACCGCAACTCCTTGCGCGGCCAGGTCATAAGCCGTTTCTGCGAAGATCGCGAGGGACGCATCTGGATAGGCAGCGACGATGGTGGACTCTCATGTTTCGACCCAAGACGCGACCAGCCCTTCACCCATTTCGAGAAGGAGGGCACTTCGCCGCGCAACGTCCATGCGCTCTGCACACTCGGCGACGAACTCTGGATTGGCACCTACACCCAGGGCATCGACGTGATGAACCTACGTACGGGAGCTGTGCGTCATTATCGCGAACTGCTCGACATCTACGACAATTCACTCGGCACGAGCAGTTATCTGCTTTTCGTCGATCGTCAAGACAACTTATGGGCAGGCTCTTTCACGGGAATCAGTCGCTACAACCCCAAGACGGACCGCTTCGTCAGCGTCAAGGACTTTGGCAGCACACCCATCGGCTGTTGCCAGGACCTCGAAGGCAACCTCTGGATCTGCACCGAAGGCAATGGCCTCTGGCGAATGAAGGCAGGTAGCGAAAGTGAATGGAAGCAGTATCGCGACACGACAGGCTATAACGTCAAGGATGTGGTTCATTCAATCTGCACCGACAGCGAGGGCAACCTTTGGGCAGGTTCGCTCAACGGTCTGCTTGCATTCGACCGAGAACGCAACGTTTTCGATAAAGTTCGACTACCCGAAGGCTTCGAGGACATTCAGTCCATCGTTGCTGATGGGCCTACGCTGTGGATTGCCTCTTCGGGCGGACTACTCCACTACCGACCCAAGCTTGAAGACAAGATACAGACCTTCTCGCGCGGCGACGGTTTGAGCACCACGTCCTATCTGCCCGACGCCATTCTGCGTGCCTCTGACGGCCGCATCTATCTGGGCACGACACAAGGCATGCAGGCCTTCTATCCCTCTCAGGTCAAGCACAACAGCATCGCTCCGAAGGTCATCTTCACGGGTCTCGATCTGGGTCCGCAAGCCAAGGTTGCCGTGGGGTCAAAGCTTTTGCCCCAGAATCTCAATACCATTCCGCAACTCGACCTGTCGTATCGCAACAACATCATCGGCATCAGTTTTGCAGCGCTCAGTTACGCCATGCCCGAGAAAAACCAATTCGCGATATGGCTCGAAGGCTTTGACCGCAAAGAGCAATGGGTGAACCTTGGCAATCAACACCGCGTCACCTATACCAACCTTCCTGCGGGCAAATATACGCTCCATGTCAAGGCTTCGAACAACGACAACGTGTGGAGCACCGACGAAGCACGCCTCGCTTTCGTCGTTCATCCTCCTTTCTATTGGAACCATTGGTCACGTACCCTCTATGTGTTGCTATTCTTCTCTCTTATCGCCCTAGGCATTTGGTTAACCCTGCGCCGCAACAATTGGCAACACCTGCAGGAAATCCAGCAACTGCGTCACCAGAACGCGCAGAAGATCAACGAAGCACGCATTCAGTTCTTCACCACCATTGCACACGAGATTCGCACTCCCGTGTCGCTCATCATCGCTCCGCTCGAAAAGATACGCAAACAGTCGGCTGCACTGCCCAGCAACCTACGTAGCGACCTGTCGGTCATCGACCGCAACAGCAAACGCCTGCTCGAACTTGTCAACCAACTGCTCGACTTCCGCAAGATGGAGAGCCGAACCACCGACTATACCATGCAGCCTTGTCGCGTCGCACCTCTCCTGCAAACCATCGTCGAACGTTTCCGCACCAGCATGGAGGAACGCGGCATTCATCTGGAGGCCCAATTGCCCGACAACGACTTTGCGCCCTGTCTCAACAGCGAAGCCATCACCAAGCTCGTCAGCAATCTGCTGAGCAATGCGCTCAAATACACCAAGGATTATGTCCGACTGTCCTGCACTGTGCAGCCCGACGATGCAACTTGGATCATTGCTGTCAGCGACAATGGTCCTGGCATTTCGGAAGAAGACCAGAAAAAGATTTTCCGTCCCTTCTATCAGGCTAACGAGAACAAACCAGGCACAGGCATCGGCCTCACTATCGTCAAGCGCGTTGTCGAGGCCCACCAAGGCCGTGTGGAAGTGCAGTCGAAGGTAGGCGAAAGCACGACCTTCATCGTCACCTTGCCCAGTGATTTGCAAGCCTCCGAAACAGCCTCTCTTAACCTCTCGCTTCCCTCGGACGCGACCAACGGGAGCAACCCTTCAAACCTTTCGCTTCCCTCGGACGTGACCAACGGGAGCAACCCTTCCGCCCCTCTCTCCATGCTCCTCGTCGATGACAACGAAGAGATGCTGCACTTCCTCAGCGAAAGCCTCAAGTGCCAATACAAACTCATTACAGCCACCGACGGAAAGCAGGCTTTGAAAATACTGGAACACAACCCCGTCAGCCTCATCGTCAGCGACTGGATGATGCCTGTGATGGATGGCGAACAACTTTGCCGTGCCGTACGTGCAAATCAACTCACCAGCCATATCCCCTTCATCATGCTCACGGCCAAGACCGATGATGCCTCGAAGGTCAAGGGTATGAACTGTGGCGCCGATGCCTACATCGAGAAGCCCTTCTCCCTCGATTACCTGCAGGCCTGCATCGACAACCTCCTCTCTTTGCGCTCCATGCTCATCCAAAAGTTCAGCCAGCAACCGCTCACTCCCATCACCGAGATAGCCAGCACCCCGCTCGACAGCGACTTCTTGAGCCGACTCGAGAAACTCATCGAAGACAACTTCTCAAACAGCGAACTGAATGTGGATTTCCTGGCTCAGCAACTCGGCATCAGTCGTTCGGGATTCTTTGCCAAAATAAAGACTTTGGCCAACGCATCGCCCAACGAGATGATACAGATGATTCGCCTGAAGCATGCGGCTCGTCTGCTCAAACAAGGACAATATCGTGTCAGCGAAGTCTGCTACATGGTCGGCTTCAACAGCCCTTCCTACTTCTCGAAATGCTTCCAGAAGCAGTTCGGCATCAAGCCCACCGACTTCGCCGAACAATCTCACGAATCGTAAATCAGTTATGACTCCCCTCTCCTCCCACGAACAGACCCTCCTCGACCTGGCGCATCAGGTGCTTGCCGAGAGCCATCAGTTGATGCTGCCCCATCATCAAAATAACATCGGTGCGCGCCTCGAGCATTTCGACGAGATGCAAGTGCATGACGTCAATGCTACGGGAATCAACAAGGGCAGATACAAAACCAACATCATGCTGCTGACCCGCAAAGGTCAGCGTCCTGTGCTAACGCGCCAGCAGACCTACGAAGATACCATCATCATAGACCTGTCGAACCAGCCGGAGGATCTCGACGCGATGCGTCGCTTCCTGCTCACCACCGAGCAAGATCGCTCCTGGCATCATGCACCCTGGATTGTCATAAATATGCTGAAGAAAAGGGGCTGATTTTAGGGATTCTAAGGGATATTTGGGGATATTAAGGGATATTTAGGGACATTACCTTGTTCCCATTCGGTCACGTCCGAGAGAAGCGCCAGTAGAAAACGGGACCCAGGAAACAATCGTCCCTTATTATCCTTTAAAATCCCTTAGAATCATCAGCTTTCGCATTTGCGAAACTTGAATATAAGTAACTAGTCAAAACTATTTTATAATATTTTTTGATCTTTAAATACTAAACTCATAACAAATCCGTTATTGTAATAAACGATATAGTTATGGGTAAGATTACAAAAATTGAGTTAAGCGAAAGCGAGCGTATCAAGCTCAATCTCGGGTTCAAGGAAGGAAGCAGTCATTGCTTTCGCATGAGATGCAAGGCTGTGCTTCTTAAGTCAGAAGGTCTTTCATCCGAAGCAATCGGCAAGATAGTAGAAATGACTCAAATCTCTGTCAACAATTGGGTCAAACGCTACCTGCTCGAAGGTATTTCCGGGCTGGAAACCCGAAAAGGCCGTGGACGAAAACCGATTATGGACTGTTCCGACGAGGAGGCTGTCCGCAAGGCAATCG
>JAEEGJ010015277.1_pt1 | contig 17954 bp, 17 predicted proteins | sample 8958761 | NCBI WGS metagenome assembly JAEEGJ01 (sample SAMN16246546, study PRJNA631951) | gut metagenome | biome: gut microbiome; feature: rumen; material: RS-attached | host: Bos | place: Iran: Karaj | collected 2018-10
GTAAACAGAGTTGTGTATGACATCAGCTCGAAGCCACCTGCAACAATTGAATGGGAATAAGATTATGCCAACGAAACAAAACGAAAACATATCATACGCAGCTGCTCTGGAAGAATTGGAAAAGATTCTTGCCGACATGGAAAGCAACGAACTCGACCTCGACACGCTTAGCGAAAAGGTGAAACGTGCAGCCTTCCTGACCAAACTGTGCAAGACAAAACTGAGAAGCACAACTGAAGAGATAGACAAGATATTGGAGGACTGGCAGAAGGAATGAGTTGAAAAATTTGAAGATTTGAAAATTTGATGAATCAAGGATTATGCGCAAACTTATATTCATAATGGCATTTACCGCATTGACAACGCTTTCGTTCGGACAGATACGAATCGCCCTCGGCAAGTACAGCGGTGGCGGCGACTGGTACGCAAATCCCACTTCTTTGCCAAACCTCATCAAGTTCTGCAACGAGAACCTCGGTACCAACATCGACCCAGAGCCGGCAACCGTAGAGTTTGGCAGCGCAGACCTGTTCAATTATCCGTTTGTGCATATTACTGGTCACGGAAACATCATTCTCAGCGACTTTGAAGTAGAAAATCTTCGCAACTACCTCATCGGCGGAGGATTCCTGCACATCGACGACAACTACGGTCTTGATGCCTACGTCCGCGACCAGATGAAAAAGGTATTTCCAGACCTTGAGTTCGTAGAACTGCCTTATACTCACGAAATTTACCACCAGAAATACGATTTTCCGAACGGTCTGCCCAAAGTCCACGAACACGACAACAAGCCACCGCAAGGATTCGGCATAATTTACCATGGACGTCTAGTTGTATTCTACAGCTACGAATGTGACCTCGGCGACGGTTGGGAATCGCAGTCGGTTCACCACGATTCGGAAGAAATCCGCACAAAAGCACTTAAAATGGGTGCCAATATAATTAACTATGTGTTTGAAAATTAAATAAGTAAAGATATGAGAAGAATAGTAACAGTAGTCCTGATGCTTACGGTTTTGTTCGGAAGCGCACAGGCATGGAAGCCAACAAAAGGCGAAGCTAAGAAAATTACAAAGGGGTTAATTTCGGCAATAATGTCGGGTGATTTAAAAAAGTCGCTTGATTATTTTGCGCCAGAATATGTAAGCGAACAGCATGACAGTTTCCTTGAAGGTCGCACCGAACAATTCGTGATGGAGTTTATCGGTGGTGTGCCAGTAACGAAAGAAGGCAAACAATTAGATTTCATTACACCCAAACAAAAAGACATCGCATCTATGAAAATAAAGGATGTGGTAATCTTAGGCGAAACAATGTACTCGGTAGTAGAGGTAACACTCAAGGACGGTAGCAAATATACAACAGACCTCAATATTGCAATAATCGATGGTGAAATGCTTAGATTCTGGGGTGCTGTTGGGTAAAAAGAGTTGAAAGTTGAAAGTTAAAAGTGAAGAGTTGAGAGTCGCATCGCAAAGCATTGCGATGTCTCAACGATTCAAAAATTCAAAAACGGAATCAGATTTTGAAACAAGTTCAAGATGACATTCCGTTTTTTTGTTTCTGTTTTTGCTTATTGTTCAATGATTGCTCCTCAACCTTTTCGGTACAATATTTGTTATAAAAAACGCAAAAATCATATTGACTATGAAACGATTATATTTTGCTTTTTGCATTTTTACAATAATGGTACTTTTTGTGCCTAATATTGAAATGTCGGCACAAACAGTGAGAAATTCAAGCTACTCATCAATTGGGCATATCGACAGCGACGGAACTATTCGCAATTCTAGCTACTCGACCATTGGGCATATCGATAGCGACGGAACAATACGTAATTCAAGCTACAGTACAATCGGGCATATTGATAGTGACGGAACTATCCGCAATTCAAGCTACAGCACAATTGGTCATGTCGATAAAGACGGAACGGTACGAAATTCAAGCTACAGCACCATTGGGCATATCGACAGTGACGGAACAGTCCGCAACTCCAGTTATTCCACAATAGGCCACGCCAAGGGAATAAAGCGCGAATGGGCTGCCGTGTGGTTTTTCTTTGATTTCTTTTAAAAAAAGAAACCTTTTTTACTCACTTTCTATTTCAATAGCAATTATTTCTATTCGGCGCTCCCTCGCCGCTGCCGGATTGTACACTGAATTTCGCTGGTCGTTGCGGTCATCGCTGACATTGGCAGCAGCCATAGTTTTACCAAAGGCAACAAATTTGTATTCAATCTGCCCGTTTTCAATGTATTGACGGAAAACACCGCTTTCATATTCATCAAAGAAATTTACCAACGATGATATTCTTCGTTTCGCCAGATTGTTATTGTACTCAACTGTATTTAAAGGACTTGTGAAACCTTTTATTGTAATTGCCACCTTCTGACCGCTTTCGAGCAGTTCTTTCATCATCTTGGTAAATTCAATAAGCCTGTTGTAGTTTTCCTCGACTTTTCCTGCAAAGAAATTATCGATGCTATCAATGGCTTCCTCACGCCTTGCACGGTCAAGTCCTTTTGAAAATTCGCGCCTATATTTGTCCTGCATCTGCATATATGCGAAATATGTATCGCTATAGTTCTGCGAAGTAACTGTGTCCCAAGAATTTGGGTTAGGAATATCGTTGTGGAAATACAGGCTTATCGGTACAAGCAACCTTGTGCGTTGGGTAAGCGTGGCTATCCTTATTTCGGTTTCTGCCTTTATGCGATCTTCCTCGCTGACATACTTTTCGATATTGTAGTAGAAAATATCGTTGCAACAGCTTTGGTGAGTCTGCGACATTGCACCCTTGCGATTGCTTGTAAGAAAGGCTAGCCCCTGCTCCGGATAAACCTTGTAGTACATGTCGTTCTGTGCCGAATTTATCGGATAACCAAGGTTTTGCACATCTTCCCAAACCCTAAAATTACCTTTCACCGAAAAAATGTCGAACGCTCCTATTGTCTGGTAATGATTGGAACTGAAATACAGCGTAGTATCGATGGTGCTATAAAACGGAGTAATCTCATCACCAGGCGTGTTAATCAACGATGTAGTATCTGTAAATTCTGCAAACCGTTCATCTTCAATGATTGGTCGTCCGATATTTTTCACAGAACCAAAATTTCCATCGGGAAGAATCTCGCATGAATAAATGTCGTATCCTCCCTCGCCTCCCGGGCGGTCGCTCGACCATAGCAGGATGTCTGGACGACTTTCAAATTCCACAAGAAATGGCTGGGTGGAATTGTAACCCTGTACATTTATTTTTTCGGGAAGCATTTTTGGAACTGACCATTCATCACCATCCCGCTCACACATATAAATATATGTGTGACCATTAACAAAATCTTCATTCAAAGAAAAATACATCTTTTTACCATCGACACTAACACAAGGATTGGATATGTCAGCTGATGCATTTTCTAACTTGACATCTATCTGTTTAGCCGAGTTGAAGTTGTCAACTTCTGCGCTGTATATCTGCGACTTATATTCCTTGGATGAATCATTTTCGGGACGGATAGACGAGAAAAATACCGATTCTCCTCCTAGCACAGCACCAAAATCGCTATACACCGAGTTCATGCCCTCATCGGCGTGCTTTACATCCACAGCCTGAGGGTGATTTTGCTGTTTCCATGCATACTCGCAGTTTAGGATTTCCTGCTCGGCATATTCGGCGTTTTCCTTGTCGCCCTTAAATCCATCCTTCTTCGACAAAGTGATGAACCGTTTAAAAAAATACTGTGCCCTCATGAAATCCTCGTTCGACTTCAGCATCTGCGCATAATGGTAAGTTGCATTGGGATATTTGTCTTCCACCTTGTCAACCAACACCTTATATAGGCGCATTGCATTTGCATAATCATTGTCGAGACGATAGGCTTCAGCAGCCTTCCAAACAATGTCGTACATCTTCGAATCGAACTTCAGCGCTTCCTCGTAAAGCTTTGCGGCACCATACAAATTTTTCTGCTTTACCGCATTATCTCCACTGAAAACCAAATTGTTAACATCCCTATTTTGAGCCTGCGCCACGCACGAAAAAATCACTAGCAGACATGTTACAACGCCTGTACGCACAATGGCTGGATATTTTGTTGTTACATGAATTCGGGACATTTTCTGTAGTATGGTGTTTCGATTGGCTTTGGTTTGGAGAATATGTAAACGAGAGAAAACTCAATGCCTCCGTTGCCTCGGCTTATGCGTGTGAGTTTCGAAAGATTTATGTCGTAGTTAACAAGAAGCCTAACATTGCGGTACTGCACACCGGCGCACAAGATTCCTGCATCGCTTGTTCGTGCGAAAATACCAAAATACACAGCCTGAAGAGTAATGGGATTCACATCCATGCGACCAAGTGCGCCAATGTCGAACTCGAGATATTTCTGCTGTACCATGCAATAAAACATTGGTGCAATCCAAAATTCATCCTTAACATTTATGTCGCCAACCGCGTGGACTATCCATTTTACAGGTAATCGGGAATCATCAGACCCAAGAAAAGTTTTGCGCGGCATATTCAGATGAAAAGCCGAGAAACCAGCTTCGGCAGTCCACTTGGAATTAAGCTTAAGGATACCGTTAAGTCCCAACGCGCAATCGAAATATCCGAAAGAATTCTTCTGCCATTGTTCACCCGACTGCATGGCATCATTGTATTCGTCATTAACATACTGGCTACCGAAGTTCAAGTTGTCGATGCGGATTCCATGCCGTGCATAACCAGCCGACAAGCCAGCGCCGACAAGAAGTTTTTCCGACATGAACGGAAAATAATAGGCTGCATTGAGCATTATCTGCGTAGTACCAAACTTGCCATCACCTGCCACATCGCGATTGAGAAAAATTCCCAATCCCGACTTGTCGCCCTGCTTGAACAGCGATTCGTGCGAATAGTCGACGCTACCAGCAAAGGTGCGATACGCATTTGTAAAACTGTTCCACTGGTTCTTGTTGTTCAGGACTGCACGCCATTCGCCATTGAAGTTGCCCGTATTTGTCGGATTTGTCTGCATGGGAGTCGAGTAAAACTGCGAAAAGTGAATATCTTGCGCCATAGTCGTAGCTAAAGCAACAAAAAGACAAAACACCGATATAAAAACACTTTTTCCCATGAGAATACAAAGATAATGATTTTGTTTAGAAAATATTCAAAAAAATTGAAAAATCGAAAAATCAGTCACTTTCAGACTCAAATATATATTTTACCGACTGGCGTTTTGTTTCTGATTTTTTTCTAACTTTGCAAGTCCAAAAACGAAATTATTATCATAACAATGGAAGAAATAATCACAAAATTACCTTACAAGGTAGCAGACATGTCTCTCGCAGAATGGGGACGCAAGGAAATTGAGATGGCAGAAAAGGAAATGCCAGGATTGATGAGCATACGTCGCAAATACGCAGCTGAGAAACCGCTTAAAGGCGCAAGAATCTCCGGCTCGTTGCACATGACAATTCAGACTGCCGTACTTATTGAAACATTAGTTGAACTTGGTGCTGATGTACGCTGGGCAAGCTGCAACATATTCTCTACACAAGACCATGCAGCAGCAGCAATAGCAAAGGCTGGCGTTCCTGTATTCGCATGGAAGGGCGAAACACTCGAAGAATACTGGTGGTGCACATTGCAGGCTCTTTCGTTCCCAGGCGGACTTGGTCCGAACCTGATAGTTGACGATGGTGGCGATGCTACTTTGTTGGTTCACAAAGGTTATGCTGCTGAAAACGATGCAAAGACATTGGATTTTGTTCCATCGTGCCACGAAGAAAAGGCTATTCAGGAAACCTTGAAGGCTATGCTTGCTGCCGACAATCAGAAATGGCACCGCACAGTTGCCGAACTCAAGGGCGTTTCGGAAGAAACAACCACTGGCGTTCACCGTCTGTACCAGATGATGGCAAAGGGCGAACTGCTGATTCCAGCAATCAATGTAAACGACTCGGTTACAAAGTCGAAGTTCGACAACCTTTATGGTTGCCGCGAATCGTTGGCCGACGGTATCAAGCGTGCTACCGATGTAATGATAGCAGGAAAGACAGTCGTAGTTCTTGGCTACGGCGATGTTGGTAAGGGCTGCGCCCGCTCGATGCACACCTACGGAGCAAGGGTTCTCATTACCGAAATCGACCCGATATGCGCTCTGCAGGCCGCTATGGAAGGCTACGAAGTTACAACGATGGAAGAAGCTGTCAAGGAAGGTAACATTTTCGTTACAACTACAGGAAACTGCGATGTTGTTACTCTCGAACACATGAAGCAGATGAAAGATCAGGCTATAGTTTGCAACATCGGTCACTTCGACAACGAAATTCAGGTTGACCGCCTCGAAAACTGCCCAGGCGTTGTAAAGACCAACATCAAGCCGCAGGTTGACAAATACACCTTCCCGACTGGAAATTCAATCTTCCTACTTGCCGAAGGCCGTCTCGTAAACCTCGGCTGCGCAACCGGACATTCGTCATTCGTAATGAGCAACTCGTTCTCGAACCAGACTTTGGCTCAGCTCGACCTTTGGAAGAACAACTACAAGGTTGATGTTTACCGTCTGCCGAAGTACTTGGACGAAGAAGTTGCACGCCTCCACCTCGACCAGCTTGGTGTAAAGCTCACAAAGCTCACGCAGAAGCAGGCCGACTACATCGGAGTTCCAGTAGAAGGACCTTTCAAGGCTGACCACTACAGGTATTAAAAGGCTCACAGGCTAAAAGGCAAACAGGCTAAAAGTCGGACAGTCAAATACAATCTGGCTGTTAGCCTGCAAGCCCGTCAGCCTGTTAGACATAAATCTAAAATCGTAAATCTAAAATCGTAAATAATTATGAGACTATTATTAATTAGCAACTCGACGAATGCCGGTGAAGCATATCTTGACTACCCGAAGCACAATATCCATGATTTCCTTGGTGAAAAGTGCGTGAAATGCTTGTTCATTCCTTACGCAGGTGTAACTGTAACTTGGGACGACTACGAGAAGAAGGTTAAGAACCGTTTCAACGAAGTGGGACACGACATAGTTTCAATTCATCACTTCGACGACCCGGTAAAGGCTGTCGAAGAAGCCGACTGCATTGTAATCGGCGGTGGCAACACTTGGAAGCTTCTGCACGACATGCACGCCAACAAGCTCATCGAACCGATACGCAAGAAAGTTCTTGGCGGAACTCCGTACATAGGATGGAGTGCTGGTTCAAATGTAACCTGCCCTACCCTTATGACAACCAACGACATGCCTATCATCGACCCGCTTGGTTTCGATGCATTGAACCTTGTTCCGTTCCAGATTAATCCTCACTACCTCGACAAGAAGGTCGAAGGTCACGGAGGCGAATCGCGCGAAGACAGAATTTTGGAATTCATCGAGGTAAACCGTGAGGTTTATGTTGCAGGACTTCGCGAAGGCTGCATGTTCGTAGTTGAAGGCAACAAGATGAAAATCATCGGCAAACGCAACCTGCGCCTCTTCAAGTACGGAGAAGAAACCCGCGAAATTGAACCAACTGCAGATTTCACATTCCTGCTGAAGAAATAATTGGTATACAAAGCATTAAAAAGCGGATTTGAAAATCAAATCCGCTTTTTTGTTTTGTACTGGCTTCTATATCACAGGCATTAATTTTTTGTTAAACTCCATTTTTAATTTGCCTACAAAAAAACGACAACATATTTTTGCACCGAATTTGAAAATTGGTACAAAGATTTAGATTGCCATGCAGAAAACATTGGGAGTAAAGGCCGACATAATGAATGTTGCAGAAAAACTTTTCTGCCGCTTCGGGTTCAACAAGATTTCGATGGACCGCATCGCCAAGGAATCGAAGCACGCGAAGGGAAGCGTTTACTACCACTTTTCGAGCAAGATAAACCTGATGAACTCAATCCTTGAGAGCGAACTTGAGAAAATCCGCACCGACCTGCTCGCAATAATAAACGACAGCAACATGTCGGAACCCGAAAAGATAAAAAAGTATGCTCTGGTCAGGATGGAAAGCATGAACAACAGATATTCGTACCACAATGTACTGAAAAACAGAGTCCTCGAAAGCGGAGACAAGCAATTGATGGAATGCTTCTCGAAAGTTCACGATGCACTGGTGACCTGGGAAAAGGAACAACTTACGGCAATCATAGTATCGGGTAAAAACAAAGGCGTTTTCCGTTCGGAAATAGACGCATCAAAGTATGTCAATTCGTTGATTATGATGCTCTCATCGCTTGAATTCCCGTTCTTTATTTTCAATCTCTACGACAAGTACAAAAACTCGTTCGATTATATGATAGATGAGATAATATTCAAACCATTAGAAACAATTTAGACCGAAATAATAAATTAGTACAAAATGAAAGCAAAAGTTTTAACTGCAATATTGATATTCGGAATTCTCGCAGGCTGCTTTTCGTCGTGCAAGAATAGTCCGCGTCCATATATAGGCGAATACACTTACCAAAGCGACGGCAAGATTAATATAGGTCTAATTACAGGAGGCGTTGATGTGCCGATTACCGACAAGATGGGACAGATGCAGATAATGAAAGGCGACGAAAAAGGCAAAGTCTCGATAATAAAGACATCTATAACAGGCGACATCAAGCGTTTTAGCGGAAAAGTTTCGGACGGTGAACTTTCAATCGACGAATACACCTACGAAAAGGAAATCAAGCTCGACACCATTATTAATGGAAAAGCAAAAGTAACCTATACGGCTAAAGGAAAACTCCGTGACAACACTATAGTTTTCGACGACAACTATTCGGGTTTCTTCACCGAAAAGGAAACTGGAGCTGTAGGTACAATCAAAAGCAACAACGCAATAACCATAGCAAAACTAAACGACTAAACATGAAAATATTAGCAGTCATACTAATAGCAATCGCATTGGCATTCCCGTCATTCTCGCAAAGCAACGCCGAGAAAATATGCGGCACCTACCTTGTAATCGAAAAGAGCGAAGTCTCGAAAGTAAAGGTAACTCGCAAGTCAAACGGTGATTTTGAAGGAAAAATAATCTGGATGAAGAACCCGTATTTCGAGGACGGTTCGCCTAAGACCGACATCAAGAACCCCGACCCCAACAAGCGCAACACGCCTGCCGACAAGATTGTGCTTCTGCACAACTTCAAGTACAATGCAAGCGACGACGAGTGGAGTGGCGAAATCTACAATCCCGTCGAAGGCGACATGTACAAGGCATACGCAAAGTTCGAATCGCCAAAGAAACTGAAAGTGCGCGGCTATGTCGGACTTCCGATTTTCGGTCGCAGCATGTACTGGACAAAACTTGATGAATAACACAAAGACAACAAAGATATGAAGGTCGTAAAGAAACAGCGCAATAGCAAATCGTGCATAATCTGCGGAATGGACAATCCGTCGAGTGTAAAGGCCATGTTCTACGAAATGGAGAACGGCGAACTGCGCGGTTTGTTCACATTCAGAAACGAACACCAGAGCTACCCTGGGCGCGTACATGGCGGAATGATAACGGCAATGCTCGACGAACTTATAGGTCGCGTATTGTGGATAAAGGAACCTGAAAGCCTTGCCGTAACCACCACAATTACAGTCAAATATCGCCGTCCAATGCCTATTGGCGAGCAGTTGCGCGGAGTAGCAAGACTGGAACAGGATTCGTCGCGCGGATTCGTAGGTATTGGCGAAATATACGATGCAAACGGAAAATTGCTCGCATCGGCAGAAGGCACTTATATGAGACTCCCCAACGCAACCATCGGTGACTTCGACATTCACGAGGAGATGAAATACCTCATTGAGGACAATATTACTGAAATAGAATAATGAAAAGGTTGACCTTTATATTAATATTAGCAACAATTTTGCTTTCGGGTTGCAGGGACAAGGAAAAAGTCGCCGAAGAACGCGTGATTTCCGTCAATGCCATGGTTGCCGACACCGAAACTTTCGGAGAAAAGCGCACTTATGTGGGCACTATCGAGGCTTCGGAAGCAATAACATTGAGTTTCGAGGCCGGCGGAAATGTGAAGGATGTGTTCGTGAAGGTTGGCGACAATGTCCATGCAGGGCAACTGCTTGCCCGTCTCGACAAAACCTCGGTGCAAAGTTCGTACGATGCAGCCAAATCTACTTTGGAGCAAGCCGAAGACGGCTACCGCCGTGCAAAACAGCTTCACGACAACGGAAGTCTTCCCGAAGTGCGCTGGGTAGAAATCCAGACCAAACTTGCACAGGCTCAGTCGATGGAAAAAATATCGAAAGAAGCTCTCCAACATTGCGACCTTTACTCACCAGCATCGGGCGTTATCGGTAGTCGCAGCATAGAACCGGGAAGCAATGTTTCGCCACTGCAACAGGCTTTCAAGCTAATGAACATCAGGCAGCTGAAAGTAAAAGCATCAATTCCCGAAAACGAAATCTCGAAGATAAACATAGGTAAGAAAGCCATGGTAACTGTACCTGCTGCCGACGACGAAGTATTTGAGGCAGAAGTGATTGAAAAAGGTATTGAGGCAAACATACTTTCGCACAGCTACGATGTAAAGTGCATATTCAAGGGCGATCACAGCAAGCTTCTGCCTGGAATGGTCTGCAAGGTAACAATGGACGAGCCCGAAAACACAGGTTATGTCGTTCCATCGCGTGCAGTACAGACAATGCAAGGCGGAATCGGCATCTGGAAAATTGAAAATGGCCGTGCAAAACGCTGTATCATAACATCAAACAAATATGTTGCCGACGGCGTGCTCGTCACCGAAGGAATTGCCAAGGGCGATACAATAGTGGTCGAAGGTTACCAGAAACTATACGACAACGCCAAGGTTGAAATAAACAGGATGACAAAATAGGAAATGAAGAAGCGCAATCACATAGAGTCGGCAATGCAGCACCACAGCATAATATTTGTTGTGTGCGCCGCTCTTGTTGCGTTTGGAATATTCAGTCTGCCGAACCTAAACAAGGACGAGTTTCCGCAATTCACTATCCGTCAAGGTGTTGTTGCTGCAATATACCCAGGTGCATCGGCACAGGAAGTGGAACAGCAGGTTGCAAAACCCCTGGAACGCTTTTTGTTCACCTATCAGGAAATCGACAAGGACGGCACCTACTCTATTTCCGAAAACGGAATAGTATATGTTTTCGTAGAACTCAAGCCGACAATTAACGACAAGGATGCCGTATGGTCGAAAATCCGCCACGGACTGAAGTTGTTCAAAACTACATCGCTGCCTGCTGGCGTTTTGGAAGTGGTTGTTGTTGACGATTTTGGCAACACCTCATCAATGCTTCTTGCTGTAGAGTCGGAACAACGCACCCCGCGCGAACTCGAAACCTATTCGGAACAGATTTGCGACCGCCTCAGGTCGATTCGCGAAATGGGCAACCTCAAGACTTTCGGCATACAAAAGGAAGAAATTGCCGTCAGCATCGATGCCGAAAAACTTTCGGCATACGGAATCGACCAGAAGGTTTTACTTGCCGAACTTGCTACCCAAGGCTTCCGCACCATAGGCGGAAATGTAGAGGAAAATTCGGGCAACTCGCAGATACACATTGCAATACCCTACGATTCGGAATATGCAATCGGCGAACAGATTGTGTATGCCGACCCCAGCGGAAATTCCATTCGCCTGCGCGACATTGCCGACATCGAACGCCGCTACGCCGAACCATCGAACTACATCGAGTACAACGGCAAGAGTTGTGTGATAATATCGATGGAAATGTGCGCTGGCAACAACATTGTGGCTTTCGGCGAAAAGGTTGAAAACATCCTCGACGAAATGCGCCACGAACTTCCGCCCGATGTAAACATGCAACGCATAACCGACCAGCCCAAAGTGGTTAACAAGTCGGTAATCTCCTTCCTGCGCGACCTTGTAGAGTCGATGCTCGTGGTTATTGCCGTTATGCTACTGCTTTTCCCATTGCGTACAGCACTTGTGGCAGGTTCGGGTGTTCCAATTTGTACAGCCATCACGTTGGGACTGATGTATTTGTTTGGCATTGAACTTAATACAGTTACACTTGCTGCACTTATAGTCGTTCTCGGCATGATAGTCGATAACTCAATCATTGTAATTGACGGCTACACCGACTATCAGCAAAAGGGGCATTCGCGGTGGTTCTCGGCATCGGTAAGCACAAAGGAACTGTTCGTTCCCACCCTGCTCGCCACCATAGCCATCTGCGCAATGTTCTTCCCGATGACCAAGATTATCAACGGACCTCTTGGCGACTTCGTGAAACTCTTCCCGTGGACAATCTCGTTCGCACTGCTTATTTCACTGCTTTATGCCGTGTGGATTACTCCATACTTGTGTACCAAATTCATACGGAAGAAGGACGACAATGTGAACGCATTCGAAAGAGCGCAAAACAAGTTCTTCGACCTGCTGCAAAACTCGTTCGAAAAACTTCTGAACCTTTGCTTCCGCTTCCCCAAGACAGTGATTCTCATATTCTTCGCAACATTTGCTATCGGTATTTTCCTATTTACCAGAATGAACATACAGATGCTTCCGAAAGCCGACCGCGACTGCTTTGCCGTCGAAATCCACCTTACCGAAGGTAGCAGTCTGACTCAAACCGCCGAAGTGGTTGACAGCTTGCAAAGAATCCTCAATGCCGACAGTCGCGTAAAAGCTGTAACATCGTTTGTAGGCTGCGCATCGCCACGATTCCATGCCACATACGCCCCGCAGATGGGAAAGAAAAGCTACGCACAGTTCATCGTGAACACCATAAGCGAAAAAGCGACGCTCGAAATTCTTAAGGAATACGGAGAGAAATACGAAAACTACTTCCCGAATGCCTATGTCCGCTTCAAGCAGATGGACTATCAGGCAGTGAAAAATCCTATCGAGGTGCGCTTCCGTGGCGACAACCTGCAGCAGATGGAAGCCTTGGCGGATACGCTGAAAGCCTACATGAACACCTTGCCCGAAGTCACCTGGGTGCATTCCGACTACGACGAATCTACGCCTAATGTAAAAATCCGCCTCAAACCCGACGAAGCATCGCAACTCGGTATAACCCAAAGCATGCTTTCGATATTCCTGTCGGGAGCACTGGGAGGGCAAACGCTTACATCGGTATGGGAAGGCGACTACAAGATTCCCGTGGTGCTTTATTCGCAGGTTTCCGACACCAGCAAGATTCGGACGCTTGAAAATATGCTTGTCCCCACGGCAATGCCAAGTGTGTGGGTGCCACTCCGTCAGGTTGCCGAAATAGAACCGGAATGGCGAAAGTCGTCGATTACACGCTACAACAGCATTCGCACCATAACCGTTGGTTGCGACCTAAAATACGGATGCAGTCAGCCTGTAAGCATGAAGCAAGTTACCAAATTTGTCGATAACAACATAAAGCCTACTATGCCCGAAGGCATAAAAGTTGAATATGGAGGACTTACAGGCGCCAACAACTCAATGATTCCGCAGATTGTAGTTTCGATTATTGCCGCCGTGCTTGTGTTATTCATCTTCCTGCTCTACCATTTTGCAAAAATCGACATGGCAGTGCTTTCGATTGCATCAAGCTTAATTTGCATATTTGGCGCATTCACAGGACTTTGGATGTTCGGACTCGATTTTAGCATTACAGCAGTATTGGGTATTGTGAGCCTTATCGGTGTAATTGTGCGAAATGCAATAATCATGTTTGAATATGCCGAATCGCTTCGCCGCGATGGGCACAAGACAGCCAAGGAAGCCGCCTACGAAGCCGGCAAGCGCCGTATGCGACCGATTTTCCTTACATCGGCAACAACAGCCCTTGGCGTTATCCCTATGATAATAGCAGCAACTTCGCTGTGGATGCCTATGGGCGTAGTAATCTGCTTCGGCACAATTTTCTCGTTACCACTGATAGTAACCGTACTTCCTGTGGCATACTGGCAAATCTACAAACGCAAAGGAGAATGAAACGATTGACAGCCATATTATCCGCATTGTTGTTCTGCCTCACTCTGTTGGCACAAAATGAGTTCACAACAACCGACATAGACAAGACCGAGGTGACTGTGCAATACCTTTCGCTTGATGAGTGCAAACGCCTTGCCATTGAAAACAACGCAAAGATAAAGAACGCCGAACTCGACATTGAGGCAGCCGAACTTACAAAAAAAGGTGCCTTCACAAAATATTTCCCGCAGGTAAGCGTCAAGGGCGGAGCATTTAAGGCAACCGACCCGCTTCTCGACATGGAAATTGGGAAGGGCAATGCAAATGTTGACTTTGGCAATCTGGCAATGAACAATGTATTTACAACGCTTTACAACGTTTATGGTCCGTACATTGACGCAAGTGCGAATGTAAAAGGTCTAGATGACGGTATTGTCGGCGGTGTAATGGCAGTGCAACCGGTTTTTGTCGGCGGCAGAATTGTTAACGGAAACAAGTTGGCTGGACTTGGCGTAGAAGCAGCAAAACTGCAGACCGAAATCGCTCGTGACGAGACTGACCTGAAAACAGTAGAACTTTACTGGACAATTATTTCGTTGCAGGAAAAGAAAAAGATTATCGCCTCCGCAAACCAGCTTCTCGACACGCTTTACCGCGATGCTTCGGGAGCGGTAGAGGCAGGTATCATCCATAGGAACGACATGCTGAAAGTGACCTTAAAGCAGTCGGAAATGAAGTCGAACGAAATGAAACTGAACAACGGAATTCGTCTTGCAAAATCGGCTTTATGCCAGCATATTGGCATTCCGTACGATGAGAATATGGTGCTTTCCGACAGCATTGGCGAAATTCCCAACCCAAGCATTTACCATGTTGACCATACCGAAGCCGTAAAAGGTCGCATCGAGTACCAGCTTCTCGACCTTAGCACCGATGCCGAAAGGCTGAAAAAGAAAATGCTTGTTGGCGAAGTTTTGCCGCAGATTGCCGTCGGTGCAGGCTACACCTGCAATACGCTGATGGACAAGTTCAAGACCAACGGCTTGGTTTTCGCAACTCTGTCTATTCCAATTTCCGACTGGTGGGAGAAGTCGTACGACCTGAAGAAGCAGGAACTCAACTGCACCAAGGCCGAAAACCAGCGCCGCGACCTCGACGAGCAGATGCTTCTGCAAATGCAGATGGCTTGGAACGACCTCAGCGAAGCCTACTCGCAGGTGATGTTGTCGCAGCAGACAGCCGAAACCGCCATCGAGAATCTAAACCTCAGCACCGACAACTACAACGCCGGAATGATAAGCATGTCGGAACTGCTCGAAGCACAAACCTTGCTGCAACAGGCTCACAGCCAGCTTGCCGACGATAAGGTTGACTACATGAAAAAACTCACGAAATACAAGCAGTTGACGAGGCAATAAGATTTCTCTTTGCACAAACAAAATTTTTCTTATTTTTGCAATGTGAAACATCTGCAATGAGGTTTATTACTTGCAATATTGTCATTTTGTTGCTGCTGTGCGGACTATCTGCCCATCCGCAGGGAATGTCTTTTTACAATGACTATCTCGGAAATATCTGGGTCTTTGACGGAAACAACACAAAGCAAATCGACCATCAGCCAGCAAAAGAGTATGGAGTGGGAAATAATTCGTTTGTGTACGTTGACAATTCGGGAGGGCTGAAAATATATCACAACAACTATTTGCACAACGCAAGCAGTTTCGTGTCGGACTATGTTGTGACCGACAACCTTATTTCGTTCACGATGAATACCCAGCTCAAGGTTTTCGACGACGGCAATTTCCACACTCTTTGCGCAAGCATGGCAAAATATTGGGCCGACGATGACATTGTTGTGTGGTACGATGATATGCAGCACATGCTGATGTGCTATTGGAACGGCAAGAAGTACACCTTGGACGACGTGCTTTCTACAGGTGAACCATCTTTTGTGGAGGTTGGCGAAAACATTGCTGTTTTCATTGATGTAAATGGAAATCTGAATGCTTTTTACCTCGGTGAGATTGAGCAGATTATATATGGGAAAAATCTTGGTGGAATTGCATTGGGTCGCGATATAATTGCTTTTGTTGATGCAAGCACAGGCAGTTTTCATGCTTTCTACAGGAACGAATTTGTAGATTTGGAAGATTTTGTGCCGGATACTTTCAAATGCGGCGACAGATTTGTGGCATATGTTGATGCATCGTCATATCTGAAAGTCTTTGAAGACTTTGAGACTCGCACAATTTCATTCGATGAACCGGAGTTCTACGATGTAGAAGATGGAATAATGGTTTTTGGCGTACAAAATTACTTTAAGGCATATATCAAGGGGAAAGTTTACACACTCGAAAGTTTTATTCCCAAAAAATATTTCATAAACAACCATTGTGTTGCCTACCTTGACCAAATGGGAAATCTGAAGTATTTTGATGGCAACAAGACGGAAATCATTTCATACGAGAAAGTTACCGATTTTGAACTCACTGGCGATGCTGTCAGATATTCCTTTGGTGTAAAGTCGGAAAACATTTACTACGAGGGAAAAACCTACAAAAACGATTAGAATGTTTGTCGATTCGCAGACGATTAAGGGAATCGCGCTTCGCGTTGGTTTTGATGACTGCGGAATAAGTGATGCGGAGGTTGACAACGACACTATTTTGGCATTAAAAAATTGGCTTGCAGCGGAACGAAATGCAGGAATGTCGTACATGGAACGCAACATTGATGTGCGTAGCGACCTTGGTCTGCTTGTCGAGGGAGCAAAGTCAGTAATTTCTGTGCTTTATTCATACAATACCGATGAAAAACCAGACCGAAATGACATAAAGATTGCAAAATATGCTCTTGGTCGCGACTATCACTATGTTCTGAAAGAGAAACTGAACCAAATGCTCGAGGAGATAAAAAAAGTTTGTCCGCGGGCAGATGGTCGTGCATTTGTTGATTCGGCACCGCTTTTTGAAAGATACTTTGCGCAAAAATCAGGATTAGGGTTCATCGGACGAAACAAATGCATAATTAATCCTAAACTAGGCTCGTTTGTGTTCATTGGTGAATTGGTTGTAAATTTCGAATCCGACTACGACCAACCGCTAAACCAGACTTGTCTCGGCTGCAATGCCTGCATAAAGGCTTGTCCCACAAAGGCTCTCTCTTTCGACGGCATAAATGCCGCAAACTGCATTTCGTACCAGACCATTGAAAAGAAGGATAGCATCGACGATGATGTAAGACAGGTAAAAGGCTCTCGCATTTATGGCTGCGATGCATGTCAGGACTGCTGCCCACATAATTTTTCTGCTCCGAAGAAAAGTGGCATCATCCTGCCCGAAATCAAAGCTTTTTCACCCGAGGAACTGGAAAGCATGAGCAATCACCAGTTTCAGAAAAAGTTTGCAAATACTGCGCTACTGAGGGCAGGAAGAAAAAAGATTCTGGAAAATTGTAATTCGTAAATCCACATGTTTTCGGATTGCTTACGCAAACCAAAGATTCTGAAACAAGTTCAGAATGACATGGTGGAGGAACATTCGTAAATTCCTTTGCATCATTTCGGCACAATCGTAAATCTAAAATCGTCAATCGTAATTCGTAAATCCCCTACGGGGTCTGTACTTCCTTGAATCTTATGGCTTCGTGATTGTTCTGACCAAAGAAATCCGACTTGTAGAATGTTATCGGGTCAATGATCGGATATTGCAAAATGACAACTTCGCCATTGTTAAGGATTCCGTACAAATTGTCAACATCGTACTCGAAAATATTGCCTTGCGGATCGAAAAGACCCGTGGTATTTGGTCGGCGATAGGTTACAAGTCTGCTCTTTGCGCCAGCCTTGTCCTCAATTGTGAATGATGCAAGCATTTCGGTCTTTTGAAGGCTGTCGCGCTTTTGTGCCTGCAAGCTGTCGAGTATAAAAGTTTCAAAACCGACAAACTTTATCCTGCTGACAAATTCCTTTACGCGCAGAGTATCAAACGGAACACCAACATTGCTTCCATCTATGTTCTTAAGATTGTAGTTGTTTTCGCCAAGTCGCTCGGCAATGAACGATTCGCTCTTG
>JAEEGJ010015282.1_pt1 | contig 17950 bp, 9 predicted proteins | sample 8958761 | NCBI WGS metagenome assembly JAEEGJ01 (sample SAMN16246546, study PRJNA631951) | gut metagenome | biome: gut microbiome; feature: rumen; material: RS-attached | host: Bos | place: Iran: Karaj | collected 2018-10
AAGAAGGGAGGAACTGAATGGCTAAGCATAAAATAAAGGTAGTGGAACTCTTTGCCGGTGTGGGAGGATTCCGCATTGGACTTGAAGGAGCATCGGATGCCTATGATACCATTTGGAACAACCAATGGGAACCTTCGACGTTGCATCAAGATGCATCGCTGGTTTATAAGGCTAGATTTGGATGCAAAGGACATGTGAACAAGGATATTAATCTTGTGAAAACCGAGGAAATTCCTGACCACGATTTGCTGGTAGGCGGATTCCCCTGTCAAGATTATTCCGTAGCTGCAACACTCAGCCGTTCTGGCGGTATTGAAGGGAAAAAAGGTGTGCTTTGGTGGCAGATATACCGCATTCTTGACGAGAAAGGCGATAAACGTCCGCAATACATATTTTTCGAGAATGTTGACCGCCTGCTGAACTCACCCGCCACACAGCGTGGTCGCGATTTCGCCATCATACTGGCCTCTCTTGCCGATTTAGGATATGTTGTTGAGTGGCGTATCATCAACGCGGCTGACTATGGGATGCCCCAACGTCGCCGCAGAACCTACATTGTCGGCTACCGAAAGGGTTCCATTGTCGCTAACAAAATTGAGACGATGGAAAACTGGGTGGAATACGACGGTGTAATGGCAGAGGCATTTCCCTTCAAAGTAAGCGAGGGAACACAGTCAGAGTTCGACATCAAAGGCACTATCCAAGAGGTTTCTTCCAAGTTCAATAAAGGAGAGAAAGAGACTCCCTTCGGAAATGCCGGTATTATGATTGACCGTCACGTCTATTCTGTTGATGCGATTCCTGTCCATGAGGGCACCAGCCAAATGTTGGGTGACATCCTTGTCGATGAGGACTTCGTTCCAGAAGAGTTTTTTATCTCAGAAGAGGATTTGCCGAGATGGCAATATGAGAAGGGAGCCAAGAAGATTAACCGCGTCTCGAAAGAAGGGTTTGAATATGTGTTTTCCGAGGGTGGGATGGCGTTTCCCGATTATTTGGACAAACCATCTCGCACGATGATTACTGGAGAGGGAGGTCCTTCTCCGTCGAGATTCAAGCATGTGGTACAAACCCCGTCTGGCCGCTATCGTCGACTGATTCCAATCGAGATGGAAAGACTGAATATGTTCCCCGACAACCACACCTATCATCCCGATGTGTCGGATGGTCGAAGGGCATTTTTGATGGGCAATGCATTGGTGTGCGGTATCGTTCAGGAAATTGGGCAAAGCCTATATCGTTTCATTTACGACGAAGCCCCTGTGTCGACCCGTCCCATTCACATGCAGCGCAACCCTCGTCCTGTATTGACATTGGACCTCTTCTCAACCGAAGAGAAAGACCTCGTTTACAACAAACCCAAGAAAATCTATCAACTTGACACTTCGAAGCGATTACTGATAGGCTTTGTGAAGAAAGACAATCAAGAGTATTTCCTTACCGAGGAGCCAACAAAGCTTTACTATACCGACTCGATACGCAAGTTTCCCTCCACCATTGCGCTCAACAAATTGTACTACTTCATGCCCTATATCAAAGGTAAAGGAGTAAAGGATATCTACCTCATCAAACTCTTACGAGTCGGGAGCAAGAAAGAAGTGCATCCCGAAACAAAAAAAGACCTCAAAGCACCCCGTTTCGTCTTCGAGTTGGAATACCTCGAAAGCCTTCCCGAATATCAGATGATAACATTGCGATTCCAACACGCATTCACAGATACGTTTCTGGGAAGGGTACTAAAAAGGTGATGACAAAAAACACAATAAAAAAATAACGAAATCACCATCCTTACTTCTGTATCGGAGTGGGATATAAAACAGAGAATAACATGGCATTCTATCTAGAAAAAGCATTATTTGTTAATCGTGCTCCATTCGAACATCTTGAACTTGATTTTAAGGAGAATGGGATTAATATTCTGTCTGCAATTAACGGGAAAGGGAAAACCACCATACTGTCATATATTGTTGATGCATTCCACGAAATTGCAAAAATCGGGTTTGAAAATTCTTATAAAAACATAGAAGATCAACTATATCGAGTGTCATCTTCAAACTTTAATATGGACAAACAAACATATTCATTGGTTTTATTGAAATTCACTTATCAGGACAAAACCATTGACTATTTAGACATACGGGGAAACTTGTCTGAAGCGCAATACAATGAACTTCCAATTTCTCATAAAAACATACCATATCAAACAATTTTTAACAACTTAGACAACCAGAATTTTTGTAGAATGTTGTCTAAGAATTTAGATAACAAAGTTTCTAAAGATATTTTTAACAACACCATCTTAACATATTTCCCTGCATATAGATATGAGCAACCAGGATACTTAAATAAACCATATCAAGTCAAGTTAAAGTTTGACATTGAAAGTAGGTATAGTGGTTACCTGAAAAACCCAATAGAGGTAATAACATCACTACCAGAAATTGCTAATTGGTTATTAGATGTTGTTCTTGATGAAAAGATGAATCCTAATAATCAAAAAGCAGGAGAACTTGACCGAAATATTAATTCTGTTGTTAAGAGTATTATGAGTTCAAAACTTGGATATAACATTAATTTGGGCCTCGGAGAAAGAAATTCTGGTGCCACAAGACTTTCTATTCTTGGACCAAATAAAGAAACACTTTACCCATCAATATTTAATATCTCCTCAGGAGAGGCCGCATTGCTTTGTGTTTTTGGAGAATTATTACGCCAGAGTGATTGTATAGGTAAGGATAAAAAAGTATCAGGAATAGTTTTAATTGATGAAATAGACAAACATCTTCATATTAAATTGCAGAGAGAAGTTTTGCCTAAATTATTCAAATTATTTCCAAACATTCAATTTATCGTGAGTTCACATTCTCCATTTTTAAATATGGGTCTCGCAGATGAATCAATGGAAAGAACTCAAATAATAGATTTAGATAATATGGGGCTTGTTTGTGAGCCAACCAACAATGATTTATTTAAAGAAGTTTACGAAATTATGATTAATGAGAATCAACGTTTCGCGGATAAATATAACAATCTAATTGAACAAATAAAGAATAATTCAAAACCCATAATAATAACGGAAGGTAAGACGGATTATAAACACATAAAAAAAGCAATTGAAATTCTTGAAAAAAAAGATATTGATGTCGACTTTTACCAAGTGCCTGAAAAATGGGGGTCTTCTGATTTGAAAGGGATGTTGGAATCTTTGTCAAGGATTAAACAGCATAGAATTATTATTGGGATATTTGACAGAGATGAGCCAAGCATTTTATCATACTTGAATACAGAGCATCAGCAATACAAAACTTATGGTGACAGTAATGTATATGCCTTTGCAATTCCGTTAGTTAATGAAAAAATATATGGGAATTATATATCTATTGAGCACTATTACAATAGAAACAACTTACTAAAAGAAGATCCAATTAACCATCGTAGATTATTCTTAGGTGATGAATTTCATCCTAGTGGCAATAGTAAAGACGGTGAATTCCAAACAAAAACATCAAACATAAAGCATAAAGTTGAAATAAATGGGGTTATTGATGAGAAAGTTTATCGCTCAACGGATTTAGAGCAATTACATTCAATAGCATTGTCAAAAGACGCATTTGTAACCTTGATTGAAACAAACAATGAATACACCAACGATTTTAATTTCAACAACTTCATTCATATAATAAACATCTTACAGGATATAATCCAATTACCATTGAAATAGAATTCTACATTATTAGGGTTCTTTCTTTACAATGCCCCCCGGACAATATGATTTACAAATATTTGAACGCCAACGAATATTTACACCAAGGATAGCCTACGTAGATGGAAACTTGGAGTACAGCCATCTGTATGCAAGCTGTGGACAATATGAAAACAGAACCAAACAAGATATGAGCACCAAGCAACCTATACGATAAGTTCAATAAGGAATAAAATGCAACAATAAGACCTAATATATCGCAAACAATATATGCGGCAGCTGCAGAGCCTTAAAGACCAGAATACAATAATGTGTGAATGTGCTAATGCACTTTAAGAATGTGTTAATGCGTGAATGCGTTAGTATCTTCTCGAAACGCTACCGAGGCATCGCTACAGATCGGTTGTTTAAGAAAAAAAGCAGAATGATTTTATGGAATGTGTATTTTGCAATATACAAATAAAATAATTTTTTGTATTTTGCAAAATACACCCTCTTTGGGCTTTCGGCTTTCTGTACTGAGGATAGTATTTCCGGTTCCCTTATGCCACCACAAAGCGGTAGAAGAGATGAACCCCAATAAATAGCCCACGAAGTGCTATGGCTGCCGAGCTCGATGAGGCAAGGATCGAAGAAGCCACGAAGAAGGCATAAAGAATGTGTTTTTCGCTTGATTAATATTTATTCAGCGGTGTTGTTGAGTTCGTCCACTTCCGTCACGACTCGGCATAACCGGAGCAAGCTCCGTTAACTTCGTTTGCCTCTTCCTTGCAAGGCGAAACTCAAGTAAATTTGGTTGTGCGCTTGCGGGGATGGGGGCGGGAGTTGTTGCGGAGCAACATCTATAATCTTAAGGATTAACGAGATAACCATGAAGTGAAAATTTCTGCGCAAGACAGACTTGCGTAAATAAAAATAAATGCATAATTTTGCACCCCGAAATAAACACTCGACACGACAACTATGCCGAACAAAGGTAAAGCCCCAGAGAACTGGTGGAAGAGGATTGGAGACTTCTTCAAGACCCACAGCAACCTGACTGTCATCCTTGCTGCCGCGTTGCTGGTGGAGCTGACGACGGGGGTGCTGTACTACAACGCCCAGAACATCATCCAGTCGATGATGGAGCGGCTGGTGAGACAGGAGATGAACGGCATAGCCATGAACATACGCAAGCAGCTGTCGAAAGCCGAAGTGGTGATAAACAACTACACGTGGGTAGTCACCGGCGACATCGAGGAACCTGCATGGATGTTCGAGTCGACGCGCAGACTTGTGGAGCACAACCCGTTCCTGCATGGGTGCGGGGTGGCTTTTGTCCCCAACTATTATCCTAAGAAAGGCTACTGGTTTGAGCCCTATGCGGCACGGAGACCCGACGGGTCTATAGAGTCGATGCAGCTTGGGTCGAAGAGCCACGACTACACACAGCTTGAAGCCTACACCTACACGGTGGAGCACGACAGCGACCATTGGAGCGAACCCTACTATGACCCCGACGGGGCGCAGTCGGAGGTAATGACCTATTCGTCGCCCGCCCACGACGACAAAGGCAATATCGCCGCCGTTGTGGCTGCCGACATATCCCTGGAGTGGCTAAATGACATTATGGACACGCCCAACAGCTACAAGTCGATTAGGCGCTTCATTGTGTCGCGTGAATACAACCTCATCTCGGGCGACGACGACCCAGTATACCCTCAGGCGCTGGAGCTGGTAAAGAATGACAAGTCGCAAACGGGCTACCTGACCCTCACGGAGGGGAGACACAGGAAAGAGCATGTGTTTTACTATCCTGTGGGTGGCATCACGGGCTGGACGCTTATTTGCGTATGCAGCGACAGCGAGATATTCGCCCCGTTGCGCAAGACGCGCCTGATGCTACTGCTGCTGTCGCTGGCAGGTCTAATGCTGATGGGATTTATCGTATGGCGCACCACGCGCAACCTAGAGCGACTGCGCAAGACGAACGCCGAGAAAGAGCGCATAGGCGGCGAGCTGCATGCCGCAAGCCAGATACAGCAGAGTATGCTGCCGGCAAGCCACATGCAGCGCGACGACGTAGAGATAGAGGGCTTCCTGGCGCCGGCGCGCGAGGTGGGTGGCGACCTGTACGACTATTTCGTCAGGGACGAGAAACTCTTCTTCTGCATAGGCGACGTCAGCGGCAAGGGGGCCCCGGCGGCCATGCTGATGGCTGTGACACAGGCCCTGTTCCGCTCGGCTTCGGCCCACGAGAGCAACCCCGCCCGCATCATGCACACCATCAACCAGACCACCTGTCAGGGTAACGACGCCAACATGTTCGTCACACTCTTCATCGGTGTGCTCGACCTGCCGACCGGACATCTGCGCTACTGCAACGCCGGCCACGATGCACCCTTCCTGCTGCTCGCCGGAGCCAAGCCCGCGACCATCGACTGCGACGCCAACCTGCCGGTAGGCTTGTTCGAAGAAATAAGGTACAACGTCCAGGAGACCCACTTGGCGGGCGGCAGCACGCTGTTCCTCTACACCGACGGCTTGACCGAGGCTATGAACAAAGAACACAAGCTGTTCGGCATGGAGCGCGTGGAGGCGGTGCTGGCCGCCTGCAGCGACCTGACGACGAAGGCCGTCCTGGCGGAAGCCGAGCAGAGCATGCACGCGTTCGTAGGCGACGCCGAGCAAAGCGACGACCTGACCATGCTGGCCATACGATACACGCCGACGCAGTTCGAGAGCATAATGACCGAGACCATAGTGCTTAAGAACGACGTGCACGAGGTGGCGAGGTTCAGCGACTTTATCAAGTCGGCGACGGAGCGTATGGGCATAGGCAAGTCGACGGCGCAGAAGATAAGGCTTGCCATAGAGGAGGCCGTGGTGAACGTGATTAACTACGCCTACCATGTCGGCACGGAAGGCAGCATAGAGGTCGGCGTGATGTTCGACGGCAAGAGACTCAAGGCCACCATAACAGACTCGGGGGTGCCCTTTGACCCCACAGCCAAGGAGAAGGCCGACACGACCCTCGCGGCCGAAGAGCGCCAGATAGGCGGGTTGGGCATCCTGCTGGTGAGGGAACTGATGGACAGCATAAACTACGAATACACCGACGGCAGGAACATCTTGACGCTGGTGAAGACAATCAACAGATAAAAACAAAAAAAACAAAATACCATGAATGCAGAGCTTAAAGAAATCGACGGCAAATATGTCGCCACATTATCGGGAGAACTGGACACCGCAGCCGCCACAACGGCAGAAGAAGTGTTGAAGCCACTCATGCAGAGCAACGGCAAGGATGTAGATATAGAATGCAAAGACTTGGAGTATATAGCCTCCAGCGGCCTGCGGATACTGATAGGCATACTGAAAGCCGCCAAGGCGAGCGGCAGCAAGGTAACGATGCGCAATGTGAGTGACGACATACAGAACGTCTTCAAGCTAACGGGCTTCATCAACATCTTTAACTTCGAATAGAGCGATGAAAAGCAAGCTAATAAGCATAGCGGCGTTGTTACTGCTGTCGACGACAGTGGCTATGGCCGACGAGCCCGACACGCTGAAGAACAAGATTAACATCGGGGTGAACTACCTGGCGCACGGCGAGGACTGCAGCGGTGGTCTGCCGTCGTCGAAGACCGAAGTGGTTGAGGATTACTCGAATTTCGTGATGGGACGCTTCCGCATGACAGTGGGCTATGAGCGAGACTGGCTGGAGATGCGTGGCGTTATCCAGAACAGTGCCGTATGGGGCATGGCTGGCAACATGTCGCTCGGCCTCTACGAGGGATGGGTGAAGATAAAAGGCGCATGGGGAGGCTTTGCACAGATAGGCCGTGTGGCGCTGACGTATGACGACGAACGTATCATAGGCCCCAACGATTTTGCAATGGCGGCACTGTCGCACGATGTCCTGCTGCTGGGATACGAGGGATACGGACACAAGCTGCATGCCATTCTGGCCTACAACCAGGATGCAGACAATGTCTACGCCAACACCTACTACGTCAACGGGGCAAAGGCCTATAAGAACATGCAGACGGTATGGTATCACTACGATGTGCCCAAGTTTCCGCTGGGGGCCTCCCTGCTGTTCATGAATGTCGGCATGCAGGCCGGCGTGCAAGGCGACGCCAAGAATCCACCCCACAACGAATACCAGCAACTGTTTGGCGGATACATCAAGTTCGCCCCCGAGATACTTACGCTTGAGGGATCATACTACCGCCAGCGTGGCAATGATGTCAATGCAGCATCTATGCATTCCATACCCATCGATGCATGGATGGCCAGTGTGAAAGCCACGGTAAATCCCTCCAAGTACTTTGGGTTTAATGCTGGCTACGACCACTTGAGTGGCGACGACTATGTCCCTGTGCCGCGGCCCGGAACCTTGGGTCTGCCGCTGCATAGCGTAGACAAGAGTTTCACGCCTCTCTATGGCTCGCGTACCAAGTTCTACGGCATGATGGACTACTTCTATGAGAGTGCCTATATCAACGGATTCTCGCCCGGATTGCAGAATGCCTTTGCCGGTGTCTATGGCCATCCCCTGAAGGACCTCACCTGTAGTGCTACCTACCACTATCTCGCCGTGGCTACGGACTTGACTGGATTGGAGCGCACCCTCGGCCACAGTATAGAGCTGGAGGCTTCCTACGCGTTCACCGACCACCTTGCACTATCGGTAGGCTACACCCAAATGGCGGGTACCAAGACGATGGCCCGCCTGAAACAGACGGATGAAAGCGAATACCTGCGTTGGGCTTGGTTTTCGCTGGTCATCACCCCCACCATGTTCTCCACCAAATTTTAACAAAACAAAACAACCAACAATATGAAATCGCCATTAAGCCAAAGCCAGTTGGGCGTCTATTACGCCTGCGTCACCAATAATGACAGCCAGACAAACTACCAAAACTCCGTACTGTTTGATATACCTGAGAGTGTAAATGTAGAACAAGTACGCATGGCTGTCTATGAGGCCCTCTGTGCCCATCCATATCTGGCTTCGCGCATCGTCTTGAATGGAGATGGTGTGCCGGAAGTGGAAAGTGGGACAATCTCCGATATAGATGAGGCGGTGCCTATAATTGCCGTAGGTAGCCTTGACGAGGTACAGCCTACCTTCGGCAAGATAATGGATATCTACGGAGAAAAGTTGTATCGCTGCGAGATATATCGAGCTAATGAAGGGCAGGCTTGGCTTTATATTGACTTTCACCATGTCATCACCGACGGTTTCTCCTTGGTGGTATTGCTGCGAGAGATAGAACGCTGTTATAATGGGAAGAAACCCGCCGGTGAAACGATGGACGGTGGCGCTATCGCACAAGAAGAGGCGGCTCTGCGCGCCGACGAGGGCAAGATGGCTGAGGCTCGCGAATGGTATGCAAAGAATTTCTGTGATGCTGTTGAGACCGACTCTCTTCCTCTGCCAGAAAGCACCTTGGGCGATATCCCCGCACAAATCTGCTGCAAACACTATTCCCTCTCCGTTTCCAAAGAGGAGGTGCAGGACATAACACGTAAGTGGAACGTGAAAGAGAGTGTCCTCATGCAGGCCGCATGGGGCCTGCTGCTTGCCAACTATGGCGCCGAGGACAAAGCCTCCTACTGCACCGCCTTCTTCGGACGTACCGACCGCCGCACCCTCTCCTCAATCACCATGATGGTGCACACACTGCCGGTATTTCTCCAGACACACAGCGATGAATCTCTGGGAGAGATGTTTGCCGCACTTGCCGAGCAGATGGCCACCACCGAGCGACTGCAATATTATGCCTATCCTGATGCCGTGAACGACCTCGGCCTTAACAACCAAGTGCTGTTCGTCTATCAGGGCTCGGTGTTAAACAGCAAGCGTGGGTTGAATCTTGGAGATAATATGCTGCCTTACCATGACCTGCGGCAAGTGTCGCCAGGTTGGAAGCTGGTTGCTGAGCTATTCGAGACCGACGGTGTTTACTCACTTAAACTGGGATACAATACAGGCGATTATTCCGAGGCTTTTATGACCCAGTTGGCAGCATCCTACTCCGCCATCCTTCGTTCGATGGTCACCGCCCAAAATGTCAACCAGTTGGAATATGCCTTGCCAGAGCAGATTCAATGGCTGAATGGACTGAACCCTGACATTAAAACAGTAAAACTGCCGACGCTTGTGGAACGCTTTAAGCAACATGTTGCCGAGCGTCCCAATGACATCTTCTGTGTTGCCGGTGACAAGCGTCTCACTTTTGCCGAAGTAGACAAGCTTACCGACACCATAGACCCTTCCTATACCGTTCGCTGTGGAGAACGCGTAGTCGGCTTCTCCGTACCACGTGACGAGAAGATGATACTGGCTCCCCTTGCCATTGCCAAAGCAGGTCTCACTCAGCTGCCGCTTGACAGCAGTTATCCAGAAGAACGTCTGGAGTTCATGAAAAAAGATGCTTCAGCCTACGACGGTAAGGATGCCTTGGTGCTGCTATACACCAGCGGTACAACAGGTACGCCCAAGGGTGTAATGCTGAGCGAAGAAAACTTCCGCATCTTTACCAATTTCCATACCCAACACATAAACCTGAAAGCAGGCTCGCGCTATGCCACTTACGCTGGTTACGGCTTTGATGCCTACCAATGCGACTTCTGGGCATGTGCATGGGCTGGAGCTACCATTTATGTCATTCAAGATGACATTCGGTTCAATCTGGAGGCTTTGTCCGAATACTTGAGCAAGGAGGGCATCACCCACTGCTTCATGACCACCCAAATGGCCACCCAGATGGCACTCAACTATCCCGACATTTCAGGTTTGAAATGGTTGGGAACAGGTGGAGAGAAACTCATGAGCCTGAATCCTCCTTCTTACGCGTTGCTCAACGCCTACGGCCCCACAGAAACTACTTGCTATGTATGCAGCCACTATGTAGACAAGAATGAGCCCAACATCCCAATCGGACAGCCAAATGACACTGCGGAACTCCATGTTGTAAACCGCTTTGGGAAACAAGTGCCCTGGGGTTGTGCCGGTGAACTTATCGTTGCCGGTCCACAGGTGGGCTTAGGCTATTTGAACCAACCGGAGAAGACCGCAGCTACATTTGTAGAGTGGAATGGAAAGCGAGTGTACCGTACTGGCGACATCGTGCGTTACCGTGAAAACGGAGACATCGAATTTGTGGGACGCAAAGACGGACAGGTGAAGATACGTGGTTTCCGCATAGAACTCAAAGAGGTGGAAGCCGTAATTCGCCAGTTCCCCGGTATCAAAGATGCCACCGTGCAGGCCTTCGACTATCCCGCGGGGGGCAAATACATAGCCGCCTATGTCGTGTCGGACGAGAAAATAGACATCACCGCATTGAACAACTTCATCCTTGACCAGAAGCCCCCCTATATGGTACCGGCAGCCACGATGCAGCTTGATGCCATCCCTCTGAACCAGAACCAGAAGGTAAACCGGCGCGCATTACCAGAACCTGTGATTGGCGGTGGCTTAGAGGTAGAAGAAGTAACCAACGTACCGCTTAACATACTGGAAGAGCAACTCAAGGAAATGGTTGCCGGCGTGGTGAATACCGATGCCTTCGGCCTCACCACCGACCTACGCATGGCTGGCCTCACTTCCATCCTTGCCATCAAGGTGGCTACGCAAATCTACAAACGTTTTGGTGTTCAGCTGGATGCCAAGGTTCTCTCTAAAGGAGCGAGCATCCAAACTATCGAGAACGAGATTCTTGCCGCAATGCTATCAGGAGGGGAGGCTACTGGTACAGCCAGTATGACCAGTACCACTGGTTCTAATGGTTCAGTCCCACTCTCATATTCCCAGACAGGTGTCTATTTTGACTGCATGAAGAACCCCACCTCCACGTTGTACAATACGCCTGTGTGCCTTGCTTTCCCAGAGGATACTGATATCACTGCTCTGCACACTGCCACGAAGAAGGCTGCAGAGAACCATCCTGCCCTATTCGTGAATTTCATTACTGAAAACGATGGTGTTGTGCAGGTTATGGGCGACCGTGAGAAGCCGGTGGAAGTGGAGGAACTGGCTATGAGTGAGGAAGAGGCTCTCACCTTCCGACATGGTTTCGTGCGGCCATTCAATCTGGCGAAAGATCGCCTCTTCCGCTTCGCCACTGTCCGTACCGAGAAGAATATCTATTTATACTGCGACATTCACCATCTGGTGTGCGACGGCTATTCCTACGACCTCTTCATCCACGAGATATGCGACTTGATGGACGGCAAGGAAATAGAGCCAGAGATTTGCACCTATGCTCAGTTTGTCACCGAGCAGAAAGCCGCAGAGAGTGGCGAAGCCTTCGCCGAGTCGGCAACCTTCTTCAAAGAGTGTCTGGGCGAAGTAGAGGAGGTGACGGAGCTGGCTCCCGACCTCACCAACCCTCGCCCACAAGGCGAGAACGGACGTGTTTGGGCACCCATCGTGTGGGACGATGCCACACGCCTGGCCAAACAACAAGGAGTAAATCCATCTGCTGTACTGCTGAGCGCAGTCTTCTACAGTCTCTCGCGTTTCTCCGGAAGCGACGAGGTGTGTATCACCACCATTTCAAACGGTCGTAGCAACCTGAAAGTGGCCAACACCATGGGCATGTTCGTGAACACCCTTGCATTATACTCCAAAATTGGAGCTCAGAGTGTGCAAGAGTTCATTCATGAGAGTGCCGACACCTTTGAGCAGACCCTCGCCCATGAGAACTACCCCTTTGCGCGTATCGCTGCAGACTACGGTCTCAAGGCCGATATCATGTTTGCCTACCAGATTGGCGTGTTGAGCGACTACCGCGTGGGCGGCAAGCAGGTGCTGGTCGACGAGACTATGGAGCTGAATGTTCCCAAGTTCAAGATCGCTTTCTATATCACCGAGGTAGAGGGTGTACCCAGCGTGGCTATCGAATACGACAACGGACAATACAGCGAGGCCTTGATGCAGAGTCTTGCTCAGAGCGTGAGCAACGCCGTGAGCGCCTTCGCTGCCACTGCCGACAAGCCGCTTCGCAGCATCTCGCTGCTGGACAACTCTGGTGTCGGCCTTCTGGACAGCTTCAACCAGACCGCTGTGGAATACGACACCACCGAGACCATCGTCTCCCTCTTCCGCCGTCAGGCAAAAGAAACTCCAGACAGTCTGGCCGTAGTCTATCACGACGTGCGTCTCACCTACCGCGAGGTTGACGAACGGACTGATGCCATCGCTGCCTTTGTGGGTTCAAAAGTCGAAGGCGGCAAAGACAATGTCGTCTCTATCCTAATTGGACGCGGTGAGTGGATGGTGCTGGCCTCCATAGGCGTCCTGAAGGCCGGATGCGCATACCAGCCACTTGATCCCAGCTATCCGTCCGAGCGCCTGAACTTCATGATGCAAGATGCCGATGCAAAATTGCTAATTGCTGAAGAAGAACTGTTGGAGAAAGTGAACGAATACACAGGTCCAGTAGTATTAACCAAGGAACTTAAAGACATCCAAGGCAAGCCCTCTGAAGTAACGGTCAAGCCAGAAGACCTGTTCATTATGCTCTACACTTCCGGCTCTACCGGAAAACCCAAAGGCTGTCAGCTGGAACATCGTAATTTGGTGGCCTTCTGCCACTGGTACCGTCGCTACTACGACCTTCGTCCGGGCGACAAGGTGGCGGCATATGCCAGCTACGGTTTCGATGCCTGCATGATGGATATGTATCCAGCACTCACTACAGGTGCTGCGGTGGTTATCGTCGGCGACGACATACGCCTGAACCTGCCCGACCTGAACAAATACTTCAACGAGGAGGGCGTCACGCACTCCTTCATGACCACCCAGGTGGGCTGCCAGTTCGCCATGAACTGCGACAACCACTCGCTGCGTCACCTTTCGGTGGGCGGCGAGAAGATATTGCCGCTCACACCGCCCACAGCCTACCAGATGCACAACGGCTATGGCCCCACGGAGTGCACCATCTTCACCACCACCTACCCGCTGGCCGAGTTCGAGCAGAATGCCCCTATAGGCAAGCCCCTCGACAACCTGCAGCTGTTCATCGTCGACAAAGACCTCAACCGTCTGCCTCTGGGCGCCGCCGGCGAACTGCTGGTGAGCGGCCCACAGGTGAGCCGTGGCTACCTCAACCTGCCCGAGAAGACCGCCGACACCTACATCACGTGGGAGGGCAAACGCTGCTACCGCACTGGCGACATAGTCCGTTATCTGAAAGACGGCAATGTACAGTTCGTGGGCCGCCGCGATGGACAGGTGAAGATACGCGGCTTCCGCATCGAGCTCAAGGAAGTTGAGGCCGTCATACGCGAATATCCAGGCATCAAGGACGCCACCGTGCAGGCTTTCGACTACCCCAACGGCGGCAAGTTCATAGCTGCCTACGTGGTGTGCGATAACAAACTCGACATACAATCGCTGAACACCTTTATCCGCGAACGCAAGCCGCCCTACATGGTGCCCGCCGCCACGATGCAGCTGGAGGAAATACCGCTCAACCAGAACCAGAAGGTGAACCGCCGAGCCCTGCCGGCACCGCAGATACAGGCCGAAAGCCGCGAATACGTGGTGCCAGCCAACGAGGTAGAGAAGCTCTTCTGCGACATCTTCGCCGGCATCCTCTCCATGGATAAGGTGGGCGCCACAGACAACTTCTTCGAGCTGGGTGGCACCTCGCTGATGGTCACCAAGGTGGTCATCGAGGCCGACAAGGCAGGTAAACATGTGGCATATGGCGACGTGTTCAGCCATCCCTCACCACGCCTCCTGGCACAGTTCGTGAGTGGCGATGCCCTCGCCGGCGAGCAGACCGACACCGAGGTGGAGGAGTTCGACTACAGCGGCATCGATGCCATCCTGCAGCACAACAATGTGGAGTCCTTCCTGAAGGGCGAGCGGCAGCAGCTGGGCAACGTCCTTCTAACAGGTGCCACCGGCTACTTGGGTATCCATGTGCTGCGCGAGCTCATCAACTCCGACGCCAAAACAATCACCTGTCTGGTGCGAGGCAAAGACCAACCCTCGGCCGAGCACAGACTGAAGAACTTGCTGTTCTACTACTTCGAGAAATCATACGCCGACCTCTTCGGCACCCGCCTCTTCGTCGTCAACGGCGATGTGACGGAAGACATGACACAGGCCTTGCCTGAAGGACAGCCTGCCATAGACACCGTCTTCAACTGCGCAGCCAACGTCAAGCACTACTCCAAAGGCACCGACATCGAGGACGTGAACATCGGCGGCGCACGCCGTTGCGTGGAATTCTGCTTGAAGACAGGCGCACGCCTGGTGCACATCTCCACCACCAGCGTCGGCGAGATATGGGTCGACCGCGGCGACGGCAAACAGGTGCCCATGCTTGACGAGAAGAAGCTCTGGTTCGGCCAGTTCCTCGACAACCGCTACATGCACTCCAAGTTCCTCGCCGAGCGCCTGGTGCTGGACGCCGTTGCCCACCACGGACTCAGTGCCAAGGTAATGCGCGTGGGCAACCTTGCCCCACGCAGTTCGGACGGCGAGTTCCAGGCCAACTTCAACAGCAATAGTTACATGGGCCGCCTCAAGATCTTCTACACTCTTGGCTGCTGCCCCTACGATGGCTATGACGAATACACCGAAATGTCGCCCATCGACGAGACCTCGCATGCCGTAGTGCTGTTGGCATCCACACCGAAGGAATGCACTGTCTTCCAGCCATTCAACAACCACACCGAGCTGCTGGGCGATGTGCTCAGACTCATGGAGAAGGTGGGGCGCGAGATGCGCTTTGTGGAAGCTGCCGAATTCCAGCAGGCCATCGAGATTGCCGGCCAAGACCCCGAGAAAGCCAAGCTCCTCTCGGCCATGCTGGCCTATCAGGACGTGACCCACGGACAGAAAGCCGTCATCATCGAGCGCGACAACCGCTACACCTGCAGTGTGTTGCACCGTTTAGGATTCCACTGGAGCGACACTTCCAGTGAATATATCATACAGATGATGCGGCAGATTGCCGCCTTCGGCTTCTTTGAATGATATATCTCAACGACCATATCGAAGAGCTCGAAATGGAAGAGGCGCTGCGGGCCGTCAGCCCGCAGCGCCGGCAGCTCGCACTACGCTTCCGGCATGAGCGCGACCAGAGACTCTCTGTGGCCGCCTATCTACTGCTGATGCAGGCCTTGAAGGCGGAGTACGGCATCGACTCACCCCAAGAGTTCCTCTTTAGCCCACACGGCAAGCCAACACTCAAAGACTACCCTGACATTCACTTCAACCTCAGCCACTGCCCCCGCGCCGCCCTATGCGTCGTCAGCGACAGCCCCGTAGGGTGCGACGTGGAGGCTATCCCCGAACGGCTCGACACCGACCTCTGTCGCTACTGCTGCAGCGATGCAGAGTATGACGCCATACTCCGCGCCGAACGACCCACCGCCGCCTTCACTGCCCTCTGGACGAGGAAAGAAGCATTCCTCAAACTCACAGGCCAAGGCCTTACAAAAGAACTTCCTACACTGTTCAGTACAAGAGGTAACGCGCTACGGAATACCGTTAAATTCCAGACCTTTACCGCAGCCGACGGCACCTACATTTATAGCACCGCCACTTTCGCCAGCCGCTTGCCGAGCTCGTAAGCCTTCTGCAGGTCCTGCGGAAACTGGGTTTCACGCACATGGGCTTTGCGCTCCTCGGGGAGCTGGGCGGCATCGTAGCGGCTGTAGTCGTTGAACTGGTAGGTGTCGAAACTGTAGAGAATCTCCGTGGGGCCGAACATGCCCAGCTGACGGGCGCTGGCGTCCATCAGGATGTGGTAGTCGTTGGCGCGGTACATCTCCTCGTCCGGGCAGTTCATGGTGAAGATGGTGGCCGAGCGCTTGGGCTTGTTGACTACGGGGTGGCCGAAGTCGGAGTAGTTGACCGCCGGGAATATGAGCCGTTCCATGAAGGCGCGGAGCCCTGCCGTGGGGTAGCCGCAGTAGACGGGCGAGCCACACACCAGCACGTCGGCCTCGACGGCGCGTTCCATGACGGCCTTCAGGTCGTCGGGGAAAGAGCAGACGCCCTTCTTGCCGCCCTTCACCTTGCAGGCGAAGCAGCTCATGCAGCCTTTGTAGTTAAGATTGCGGTCGTAGAGGTTGACCATTTCCACCTCGGCGCCAGCCTCGCTGGCACCCTCCATGGCGCGCTGCAGCAGCTGCGCCGTATTGAAGTTCTTGCGGGGACTCCCGTTGATGAATAATGCTTTTACCATAACATAACTATTAACGTCAGGAAGCCGGAATTATTGCACGGCATGTCGGGCAGTAGCGTAAGCCATACCCAACGTCATAAAAAAAGGACTCCCAGACAGAATGTCCGGGAATCCCAACCATAACCAAATAAATATGAAAAACTATTACCTTTTTCCTTATTTACGCAGGCCAAGCTGTTTGACGATGGCACGGTAGCGCTCGATGTCCTTCTCCTTGAGGTAGTCGAGCATCTTGCGACGCTTACCGACGAGCATGACGAGGGCGCGCTCGGAGACCTGGTCTTTCTTGTGCTCTTTCATGAGCTCGGTGAGGTGCTGGATGCGGTAGGTGAAGAGGGCAATCTGTCCTTCGGTGCTACCGGTGTCCTTTGCCGATTTACCATACTGTGCGAAGATTTCTTCTTTCTTTTCTTTTGTCAGATACATAACGTGTTACGTTTATTTTCTTTGTTTAATTTCGTTCTCAATTCGGCTGCAAAGATACGTACTTTTCCGATATTGGCAAAATAAATTGCAGAAAAAGTATCGATTTAACATTTATTAGTAAAGTTAAGACCACCTAAACAAGAGGTAAACGGCAACACCCCAAGCAGGGGGAGGTCCAGGGGACAAAAAAGTGCCGCCCCAACACGAGGGTGCGGGGCGGCACAAGAGTGTCTGTCCAATGGGACAGAGAGTCGTTACTTGACGACGAGCTTGCGGACCGCGGAGGCCTGTTCGCCGACGATGCGGACGAAGTAGGTGCCCTTGGCCAGCGTGCTCAGGTCGAAGGTGGCGGTTTCAGTGTTGACGCGCTGCGTCATCACGGTGCGACCGTTGAGGTCGATGATGCTCACCTGTTCCATGCCGTTGGCGCGCACGGTGACGGTGCTGGTGGCGGGGTTCGGGAAGAGGCTGACCTCGTCGAGGCTGACCTGGTCGATGCCCACACCTTCAGCGAAGGTAGCCGTGTAGGTCATGTCGGCTGTGACGGTGATGGTGCGCGGGTTGTCGGTGTTGCCGTCCTGCCACTGCACGAAGCGGTAGCCCTGGTTGGGAGTGG
>JAEEGJ010015283.1_pt1 | contig 17949 bp, 11 predicted proteins | sample 8958761 | NCBI WGS metagenome assembly JAEEGJ01 (sample SAMN16246546, study PRJNA631951) | gut metagenome | biome: gut microbiome; feature: rumen; material: RS-attached | host: Bos | place: Iran: Karaj | collected 2018-10
GCAGCAACATCATGTGGCGTTCGACCTTCGGTTGGTCATCGCGTGCCACCAAGCGCTACCAGCATGTTGATCAGAAGGAGTATGTTCAGCTCGTGTATGAGGCCCTGCGCAACGAGGCTATCGACAATGGTAATAGCTGGAGTGATGCCGAGGCTATCGCCCGTGCCAACCTGAGTAGCACCCTGGGTGGTGAGCAGTACAACCCCTTTAAGAACTACAGCTGGGATCAGCTGATCGACCCCGCTACCGGTCAAGTACGTGCCGATGCCAAGAGCGCCTGGAACGAGGACTGGTATGACAGCGTAATCCGCAACAACGCCTTCCGTCACGAGCACCAGTTGCAGGTGACCGGCGGTAGCGAGCATGCACAGTACATGATGTCGCTGGGTTACCTGAACGAGGACGGTATCCTGAAGACCACTAACTATGAGCGTTACACCGGCCGTGCCAACATCACCAGCCAAATCACTGACTGGTTGGGCGCAAACATCAATGTTTCGCTGGCTCACGCTATGCAGAACTTCAGTGACTATGATGGTACCAGCACCTCTAACGTATGGTACACCGCACAGTTCATCAACCCGCTGCTGCCCGTTTACCTGAAGGACATCAACGGTAACACCGTATATGACAGCGATGGCAATATCCAGTATGACTGGGGTGAGGCAACTCCCAACGGTACCCGTCCCGGTTCGCTGAGCGACTTCTCCTCACTCGGTATGCTGATGCTCGATAAGGCTTATGCTAAGCGCGACGTTGCTGGTCTGCGCACCGGCCTCGTGCTGGGTAGCGACCTGGCCAAGTATGGCTGGCGTCAGGGCCTCAAGTTGGCTGTTAACTTCAGCATGGACTATGTGAACCGCAACAACACCCGCTACATGAACTCTCAGCACGGTAACCAGGCTAACGCCGGCGGTCTTCTCGAGAAGACCAACCGTCGCACCCAGAGCTACACCTTCAACCAGTTGTTGACTTGGGACCGCACCTTCGGTGAGCACACTGTAGGTCTGTTGCTGGGTCACGAGTGGTATGCCTATGAGTACAGCTACCTGCTGGCTGGCAAGACCAACCTCGTGGACGGTATCCTCGAGCTGCGTCCCGCCACCACCCTGCTGGAGGCTGACTCTTACAGCGACAAGTATCGCATCGACTCTTACTTCGGCCGTATCAACTACAACTATGGTGGCCGTTACTTCTTGAGCGCTTCGCTCCGTCAGGATGCTTCATCGCGCTTCCACCCCGATCACAACAAGGGTATCTTCTGGTCAGTTGGTGCCAACTGGCGTGTATCTGGCGAGAAGTTCATGCAGAACGTGGGTTGGATCAACAACCTGTCGGTTAAGGCCAGCTTTGGTGAGCAGGGTAACGATATGCTCCAGACCTACTACGCTTGGCAGTCACTGTATGACCTGAGCTACAGCAACGCTACCAACATTGGTGCGCTGATTGCTTCGCTCGAGAACCAGAACGTATCTTGGGAGAAGAGCCAGAACTTCAATGCTGGCTTCGACGCTATCATGTTCAACCACCGCTTGCAGTTGAACGTTGACTTCTACAACCGTCTGACCAAGAACATGCTGCTTAACCGTCCCATGGCATTGTCGACCGGTTTCACCGGCTTCATGGACAACGTGGGCGACATGCGCAACCGTGGTGTTGAGGCTTCACTGCGCATCACCCCCGTCCGCACTGCCGACTTTGAGTGGAACATCACCGCAATGGCTACCCACAACAAGAACAAAGTCATCAAGTTGACCAAGGAGGCTCCCGAGCTGATCAGCGGTGTTCGCGTGATCAAGGAAGGTATGCCCATCTACACCTATTATATGGCTAAGAGTGCCGGTGTTGACCCCTCGAACGGTCATTCACTGTACTGGGCATATGAGAAGGACGACGACGGCAACATGAAGCCTGGCACTGAGTATATCACCGACAGCTACTCGGTTGCTAACACCTGCAAGTACTACCAGGGCAGCCGTCAGGCTGACATCTTCGGTTCACTGGGTACTGACTTCAGCTGGAAGGGTCTGACCCTGAGCGTGCTGACTACCTATTCGCTGGGTGGCAAGATCTATGACAGCCTGTATGCCAGCGACATGAACCTGTGGTATCTGAGCTCGACCTGGAACAAGAACGCCATGCGCCGTTGGCAGAAGCCCGGTGACGTGACCGACGTTCCTCGCTCAACCATCTCTGAGTCGGTAGCTGCTTCTGACCGCAGCCTGATCGATGCTAGCTACTTCGCAATCAAGAACATCACCCTGGCTTATGCTCTGCCCATGAGCTGGATCAGCAAGCTCGGTATGACCGGTGCCCGTATCTTCGGTTCGGTTGATAACCTGGCTCTGTTCACCCACCTCGATGGTATGGATCCCCAGTACAACTTCTCGGGTGGTACCGACTATGACTACAGCCCCAACAAGACCTACACCGTAGGTATCGAGCTGAACTTCGGTAAGAGCTATGCAGCAGCAGCTCCCGCAGCCAACGTTAACCTGCTGAACAGCCAGATCAATGATCTGCGTGCTCAGCTCGCCGACGCTCAGGGTGCCGCTGCCGACGCTAACAGCCGTCTGGCCCAGATGCAGAATGCTCTCGACGCTGCCAATAATGCGTTGAAGAAGTGCCAGAGCGATCTGACCGCTGCCAAGAACGCAACTCCCACTGTTGTTGACCACAGCAAGCAGTTCATGAACGTGCTCGTTCACTTCCCCTTGAACAAGACCGTTATTACTAGTGCCCAGCAGCCCAATGTTGAGCGCATCGCCGCTTACATGAAGAGCCATCCCGAGGCTACCTGCGTTATCAACGGCTATGCCTCGAAGGAAGGTCCTGCTGACCACAACATCAAGCTCGCTGAGGGCCGTGCCGCCAGCGTGAAGGATATGCTCGTCAAGAAGTATGGTATCGCTGCCAACCGCATCCAGGCTGCTGGCCAGGGTATCAGCAACATGTTTGACGAATTGAGCTGGAACCGTGTTTCGATTTGCGAAATCATCGTGAAGTAATTAGTAATCAAAGTCGTCAGTTGTCAGTTGTCAGTTGTCAGCGGCATCTGCCCTCAACTGAAAACCGAAAACTGAAAACTGAAAACAACAGATATAAACATGAAAAAGATATTTAAATATTTGTTTATTGGCCTGTTTGGTGTGGCTTGCCTGTCCTCTTGCAACAGCGAATTGCTGGAGACCCAACCCACCGACTCCATGTCGGGAGCAACCTTCATGAGCGATGCTACCAAGGCGTTAATCCCTCTGAACGGTATCTACCGCTCGATGTACACTGCTGGTTGGTCAACCACTGGCAACACCCACCAGTGCTTTGGTATCAGTGCCTATAACCTGATGGCCGAGGTGATGGGTGATGACTTCATCATGGGTGCCCAGGGTTCGGGCTGGTTCTGGTTTGACGCAGCCTATAATGTAAAGGGACGTTTCACCTCCAGTTCATGGCGCAGTTATGACTTGTGGATGGCCTACTACACCTGGATTGCCAATGCCAACTACATCATCGCAGCCGAGGAGACCATGGAAGGCTCTGAGGCCGATGTAGCCTATGTAATTGGTCAGGCTTATGCCATCCGTGCCTACAGTTACTTCATGCTGGCACAGACCTTTGCCCGTAACTACAACTTCAGCAACGATCCTTGTGTGCCCATCTACAATGAGCCCACTATGACCACCACGACCGGTCAGCCTCGCGCTAAAGTCAGTGAGGTTTATGCTCAGATTGACAGCGACATCGACCACGCCCTTGAACTGCTCGCCAAGTCGCCCGCTCAGCGTCATCCCAGCCACATGAGTTATGCTGTGGCTCTGGGTATCAAGTCCCGTATCTGCCTCGTTGAGGAAAAGTGGGATGCTGCCCTCGATGCTGCCAAGAATGCTATTGCCGTCAGTGGCAAGAAGATTCAGACTGTTGATGCCAGCGCATTTGCTCCCAACAAGGCCAACTTCATCAACTCTGTTGGCCAGGGTAATGTGATGTGGGGTGCTCAGATTGTGAGCGACCAGGCTGGTATGTATGCTTCGTTGATGACTCACATGAGTGGTACCGCTCCTTACGGTCAGCGTGCTCCCAAGCAGATCTCGTCATGGCTGTACAGCAAGATGAAATCCACCGACGCCCGTCGTGCATGGTGGAATCCCGCCGAGAACTATCTGCAGAAGAAGTTTGAGTTCTCCAACGAGCAGACCTGGGAAGGTGACTACATCTGGATGCGTGTTGAGGAGATGTACCTCAATGCCGCCGAGGCCGCTTGCCACAAGGGTGACGACGCCACTGCCAAGCAGTACCTGATGGAATTGATGAGCAAGCGTGATGCTAGTTACTCGACCGATAAGAGTGGTAACTCTTTGAACACCATCACTACTAACGAGTCTGGTTCGCTGCTCGAGGAAATCCTCATCCAGCGCCGTCTCGAACTCTGGGGCGAGGATGGCCGTATCTACACCATCCGTCGCTTGCACCAGGGCTTTGTTCGTCCCGATTCTTATGGTTGGCCCAGCGGCCTGCTGCTGCCCACCCATCTCCAGGCCATGCAGGATCCTGCCAGTTATCTGTGGGTACTCACCATTCCGCAGGCTGAGTTTGACGGCAACATCAACATGGACATCAATAAGGATCAGAACCCCGTTGGTGACTATCCTGAGTAAATACTGTTTAATCTCATTAACTAATTGAATATTATGAAATTAGGTAAATATATTTTAGGATTGGCACTCCTTGCTGCCGGTTTGACCAGTTGCGATCAGGACAATATCGGTGCCATCTATGAGCCCAAGGTTGCCAACATCTCGTTCATTGCTGCCGAGCAGAGCGCTACTACCGAGGCCGAGAGCCTTACCGTTCCCGTGGCTATTGGCCGCGCCATCACCAAAGGCACCTACACAGCTAATGTGACCATGAGCGATGCAACCGACGGTGTTACCCTCAAGAGCAACCAAGTTACCTTCAATGATGGTGAGGGTATGGCTTATGCTATCGTTGAGATTGCCAACATGCAGAAGGGTAAGATGTATTCTTGCACCCTGAATCTCTCGGATCAAGATGCTGCTACCGCTAACACTGAGTTTGGCGAGCAGGTTACATCCACCAAGGTAAATGTGATGTGTGACTACAACTGGATTAACTTAGGCTATGGTTTCTACAGCTCACCCGAGTGGTGGGAAGAGGAATTTGATGTTCCTGTTTACCACGCTGAAGGCACCAACATCTACCGCATGATGGGTCTGTTCCAGGATGGTTATAACATCGACTTCACCATCAATGCCGACAACACGGTGACTGTTCCCGGACAGCCCTCGTGGATCCACAGCAGCTATGGTGCTGTTTGGTTGGTAGGTGACGCTAACGACACGGCCGATGGTTATGCAGGCACCTATGATCCTGCTACCAAGAAGGTGACCTTCATCCTGTATCACTATGTGCCTGGTGTTGGTGGTTTCGGTACCTTCGTTGATACCCTGACCATGCCGTAATCGACAGCCTGTTCTTAACTAGAACATAAATCCACATTGCAAGGGTGGGCGCTCCTGAAACAGGGAGTTGCCCACCCTTCGTCATTTTGGGGATTTGAAGGAAAATAGTATCTTTGCGGCTACAACTTCAATGATGAAAACGATGAGACAGATATTATTGGTGCTGCTGGTACTGGTGACAGTGCTGCCGGCAAGTGCGGTGCTCAAGGAGGAAAATATGGAGCAGACGCTCAGTGTTTTGTGTGAAGAATTGAGCGAAGCACACAAGGAGCACAAGGAGCGTGCCCAGCGTTTCGAGCAACGCAACAAGCAATTCCAACGCAGCATCGGGCGCGACCTAGAGCTGTGCAACAACATCGAGCTGATGCTCTATAGCCAGAAGGAGCAGAACGTCTTTGACCTGGCCTATGCCTGTGGTCAGGCAACGGCGCTCTACAAGCGTGTTTCCAGAACCCGGTCGTTCAAGCAGTTTGAACAGCAGCAAGAAGAGCAGATAGCTCAGTACGAGAACCTGGTCAGGGCCCTTAACAATATCCCTGACTATCAGCTCAAGACTCCCAAGATGCGTGCTACACGCGACAGTTGTGTATATCTGGCCAAATTCATCGAGAGCGATATCCGTCGCACGCGCGAGACAATGAAGGACAACCACGAGAAACGCCAGTGGGTTGCCGACAAGGCTAAGAAACTCAACGACTATGCGATGTCGATGTATGAGCGAATCCGCCAGAATGTGTTTGTCAACGGCGGACAATCCTATTTTCAGATTCTGAAAAGATTTAATTACAACTGGAGAAGCAGCAAGGAGGACCTCAACGAGAAGTATTCCAGTTCCCGCAAGGCTAAGAGCGAGTGGCGCGGTCCGCTCATAGGTTTCCTGTTCATCTTCATGGCGGTGTATATTGTGGGGGCATTACTGCTCAGCTGGCTCATCATCAAGCTGATACCACGGCGGTTTCTGTCCAATAGAATCTACCGGAAATTCCTGCCCAAGCGCTCCTGTATCATCATCTGTGGGGCTGCAGCGGTATTCGGCATCGCTACATTCATTATCTCCAAGATTACCGACCAGAACTTTATGACGATGGCTACCACGCTGTTGAGCGAGTATGCCTGGCTCATTGTGGTCATCATGCTGTCGATCATCATCCGCATGAACGGTGAAACGGTCAAGAGCGGCATCAAGCTCTATGTGCCGGTTTTGCTGTTGGGCTTTGTGGTGTTCTTCTTCCGCATTGTGTTCCTGCCCAGCACTGTGGTCAATATGGTCTTCCCTATCCTGCTGCTGATTTTCACCATTTGGCAACTGATTGTCAACCGTCGTCACAACGTCAACGTCCCCCGCAGCGATGTGTTCTACTCATGGATATCATTCATCGTTATGGCCGTGTCCACTGTCATGGCATTGATGGGCTACACGTTGATGAGCGTACAGGTTCTCATCTGGTGGATCATGCAGTTGACACTCATCCAGACCATCACAGTCATCTATGACCTGCTGCACAGCTATGAAAACAAGTACATCCCAAAGGATGCTGACGTGAGAAAGACTTGGTTCTATGATGCGGTCTATAAGATGATAGTCCCCATTGCAGCCACCATCAGCGTAGCTTTGTCCATCTATTGGGCTGCTAAGGTGTTTGACCTCACGCAATGGTGTGAGCGCATTTTCCGCTACAAGTTTGTCAACCAGGAGGGGCTCATTGTGCTCTCGCTGGACAGAATTCTGGCATGTGTGGCATTTGCATTTGTGTTCCATTACATCATCTATCTCTTCATCCAGGGCTACCAATTGTGGAAGCAGAACCGTGCCGAGTCCCTGGCCATCTCACAATATGAACGTGAAAACGATGTGGATGGAGCCGTCGACATCGAAACTGTCGTTCAGGATGACCCTAACGCCAAGGCTCAGGTCAAGGCCGCTTCCAAGGCGGTGACCCTGTCGATGAACATCATCAAGTACATCGGATGGGGCATATACATCTATATTGTCCTGGTAACCCTGCACGTCAGCCGCACGGGCATCACGTTCATCCTCACGGGTCTCTCGACAGGTATCGGTTTTGCAATGAAGGACACACTCGAGAATCTGTTCTATGGTCTCTCGTTGATGAACGGCCGCGTCAAGATTGGCGATGTCATCGAGTGTGACGGTGTGCGTGGTAAGGTCAGCAACATCAATTACCAGAGCACGCTGGTCGAGACCATCGACGGCTCGGTGATCGCTTTCTTGAACAGCCAGCTGTTCACCAAGAATTTCAAGAACATGACACGCAACCACGGCTATGAAATGGCCAAAATCACCGTCGGTGTGGCTTATGGTAGCAAGGTTGACCAGGTGCGCCAGATGATTATCGACCGTATCAGCAAGCTCGATTGCTACGATCGGGAAAAGGGCATTCAGGTGTTGTTCCAGAACTTCGGCGAGAGCAGTGTGGACTTGCTGGTCGTTGTGTGGGTGCGTGTCAAGTCGCAAGTGGCTGACATCGCCCTGATTAAAGAGAACATCTACAGTGTGCTCAACGAGAACGGCATCGAGATTCCCTTCCCCCAGACCGACCTGCACATCCGCACCACCATCCCTGCTGCCACTTCACATTCAGAACAGCCATAATAACAAGGACGGCAATAGGTACAATGAACCTAGAGCTATCCAGTGTGTAGCATTGAATAAAGAATTGTACTTATTGTTTCCTTCTGTTCTTTGTTGTCGTTTTCACTTGTAGAAGGTTATCCAGTTGGTGCAGTAGCGGGAATAGCGGTCATGGGGATGGATTTCGTGGACCTTACCTTTGCTGTCTCGCCACCATGAATGGTTCCAACCGGCTCCCATATCAAGATAGAGGGCGTGCTGAGGCGCAAACGCCTCCAACATTGCCACAAATTTTTCGTAATCCACCTTCTTGCGGCTATCGACGATGCAGAGCCTGCCGTCTTTCTCACACAAGGCACGGTACTGGTTCGTGCCTTCGCGCCACAAGGGTCGGATGCTCTCGCCATTGTAGATAATGATAGCCTGTCCGAAACCCATGCCGCCTGCCGCAGCAACGCTGTCGAGCAGTTCGCCGTACTCACCGTGGACGAATTCCCACGTGCTGTCACCAAACCAAGCAAAAGCACCGCTGTTGTCATGGCACAAAGCCCCCTCGTAGCGTTGGCCGCCGCTCACATGATCGCCATCGATATTGCTGTGGGCAAATTCGTCGAGCAGCTCATGTGTAAAAGCGGCCTCGGCACAGAAGATGACGTTGGTGTCCTGCTTGGAGGGCATTTGTTCGCACACGAGGTCGATGCGGCTGAAGTACGGATAATAGATTCTGAGCCCGTTGACCGTTGTGTCATCGATGTTCACGGGCGCTCCGGGCAATGTAGTGATGTCTTTGTCCATATTCTTGGATGGATTGGTGCAGCAGCACAACAGCAGTGCCGCTATCATTATCAATGAAGAGAGAGAATATTTCATTAGAAATCAGATGTTTAATGCAAAAAAACTTAGTGCCTTAACGTCATCCTTTTTTTTTGGATTTTTCATCGGCAAACCGGTTGGGATATTCAAGTGGCACGCGCGGGCGGCGCATAGCTCTGACGATGAGCCAGATGCCCAGCACGATGAAGGGTATGCTCAACAATTGGCCTTGGTCGATGCCCCAATTGGCGCGCATGGCGATTTCCCACGGTTCCTGAACGTTCTTGATGTACTCGATGAAGAAACGCGGCACGAAGATGCCCAGCATGAACACGCCGAGGATGAGTCCTTCCCTCTCCTGGCAGCGCCATCGCCAGTACATCAGCATGCACACGGCAAACGTCAGCAGATAGAATGCAGCCTCATAGATCTGCGTGGGATGGCATGGCGCTGTGAACACGGGTTCGGCACCTTGCATCCACTGGCCCACGTTCTCCACAAATCGGAATCCCCACGGCAGCGAGGTCTCACCACCGTAAATCTCATGGTTCATCAGGTTGCCGATGCGGATGAGTGCGGCGACAAGACCCACGGGTACCGCCAGGCGGTCTAAGGTCCAAAGTATGGGCTTGCGCGTCACCACACGGCTGTAAAGCCATATGGCAATGATAATGCCCAGTGTGCCGCCATGACTTGCGAGTCCGCCTTCCCAGATTTTAGGTATCTCACCCAGGTGCTGGCTATAATAGCCCCAGTCGTAGAAGAAGACGTGGCCCAATCTCGCTCCCAAAATGGTAGCCACCACCACATAGACGAACAGGCTGCCCACCCAACTCTCACGAGCCCCCTCGTGGCGGAAGATGCGATAGACAATCTCATAGCCCACCAGAAAACCGATGGCAAACATCAGTCCATACCATCGCACGGCGATACTGCCGGCTTTGAACAGCTCGGGACTCGCGGTCCAAGTGATAGAATCCAGTAACATAAGAATGCTATTATCGTTTTGTGAGCGCAAATTTACGGAGAATTCCGAGAATTATCTGTAAATTTGCACTCAATAATTGTGCAAGCCGAGTGTAAAGAAGTTTTTCTTCATTTACCGAGGCGCCGCCAATTTTATTTAAAATCAAGTGAGTTATGGCAGAGAGCAATTTTATCGATTATGTGAAGATATTGTGTCGCAGTGGCAAGGGTGGCGCCGGTTCGGCTCACCTGCACCGTGCCAAGTATGTCCCCAAGGGAGGCCCTGACGGCGGTGACGGCGGCCGTGGCGGTCACATCTTCTTGAAGGGTAACCGCAACCTGTGGACGCTCATCCACTTGAAATACCAACGTCACGTGTTCGCTACCGACGGGCAATCGGGCGGTGAGAACCAGATGACGGGCAAGGACGGCGAGGACCGCACCATCGAGGTGCCTTGCGGAACGGCGGTCTATGATGCCGAGACCGGGCAATTCCTGTGTGACGTGACTCAAGACGGCCAGGTCGTTCGACTGCTGCGAGGCGGTCGTGGCGGATTGGGCAACCAGCACTTCAAGACGGCGACACGCCAGACGCCCCGCTTTGCCCAACCTGGTGAGAAAGGCGTTGAAAAAGCGGTAATCTTGGAGCTTAAATTGCTGGCTGATGTGGGCCTCGTGGGTTTCCCCAATGCGGGAAAATCCACGCTGCTGAGCGTCATAAGCGCTGCCAAACCAAAGATTGCCAACTATCCCTTTACCACACTCGAACCCAACCTTGGCATCGTCTCTTATCGCGGTGCGCAGTCGTTTGTAATGGCCGATATTCCCGGCATCATCGAGGGTGCCAGCGAGGGACGCGGCTTGGGACTGCGTTTCCTGCGTCACATCGAGCGCAATGCCGTGTTGCTGTTCATGATTCCTGCCGACAGCGACGACATCCGCAAGGAATATGGCATCCTGTGCCATGAGCTAGAAACGTTTAACCCCGATTTGGTGGGGAAACCGCGCGTGCTGGCCATCACCAAGTGTGACATGCTCGACGAGGAGCTCATGGAGCAGATGCGACCCGAGGTGCCCGACGACATCCCCTGTGTGTTCATCTCGAGCGTGGCTCAGATGGGATTGACCGAGTTGAAGGACCTATTGTGGCGCACCATCAATGACGAGCGTAACCGCATCCCCGAGACTCCCACCCATCACGACCTTGATGAGCGTCACCGCGAGCAGGCCGAGGATAACTTCATCTTTGGGGCCGAAGACCTTGAGGAAGAAGCCCCCGATGCCGGTGGCAAGATGGTTGACTCAGGCAGCAAGCAGTGGAGCGATGAGTACTGGGAAAGCGACTACGAGGACGAGAACAAAGACTTCCAAGTCGTCAGCGACGATTAAAGAAAAAGCGGCATTAAGCCGCTTTTTTTAGTCTGTATTATTTACCTGAAGCCTGATGTCACTTCCCGTCGTTGCTCAGCAGGAAGCGGCGTTTGGGAGCGATGGCGACAAAGTCCTCGTGGGTGAGCGGTTCTATTCTGTCGAGTACAGCACTCAAGCGTTGTGCGATTTTGTATTCCTCGGGTTCGCTGTCGGGCACTTCATGCAGCAACTGTGACACGCGGGGTTTGATGGCCGAGAATTCAAACACCATCGACGTGTTGAACCACGCATCGGCATGACTGGCAAACGGCAGAATCCACATGTGCTCGCCATGCAGCACACCAGGCCACCATTGCAGTGTCTGTAAAGCACTGGCGCCGCGGCTGTTGTAATCGCGGTAGATGCGCCTGAGCAGACGGTTATCATGCTCTCCCAATCCCATTTTCTCGCCATAGTAAATGGTCGCCTGGGCCGTGACAAAGAGTTTGAATTTGAGTTCATCGTCGATTTCGGGGACCAGTTGCGGGTTGAGTGCGTGCAAACCTTCAAGGAACAGCAGGCTGTTGTTTTCGAGTTTGAGCGTGTTGCCACGGTAGGTGCGCTCGCCGTTGACGTAGTCATAGGTGGGCATCGAGACCTGGTCTCCCATCAGCAGGCTGGCCACATCGCGGCTCAGCTGTTTCAGGTCCAAACCATAGAAGGATTCATAATCGATGTTCCCGTTGGCATCAAGGGGGCGTTGGTCTAGATTCAGGAAATAGTTGTCAAGCGAGACAACGCAAGGCTGGATGCCGTTGTCGCGCAGCATGTGGTTGAGGAAGCGAGAAGTGGTGGTCTTGCCGGAACACGATGGCCCGGCGACAAGCACCATGCGCAAGCCCTCCTGATGGAAACGTCGCGTGATTTCGGTCGTGATGCGTTCCAGTCGGCGGCTGTGTTGAAACTCGTCCTCGGCAATCAAATCTGGTGCAAAGCCGCTGGTGATGACACTATTGAACAGCGAGATGCCATCTTGGCCCTGTGACTCCATGCGGCGCACGTTGCCGCAGAACTCCTCTAGCGTCATGTTGAGCTGTTTACCTGCTTGCTGTTTGTCTTCACTTGCTGTAATGTCAGTCATTTGTCTTGTCGCTTATGTTTGTCTTGTTCTTAGATTCTTATAAAACGCTGGGCCCTATTGCGTCACAATAGGGCCCAGTTTGATAGCTAGTAGTTGAAGCTGCTGCCTCCCAGAAATTCTCGCAGTAAGCTCGTGCTGGGAATGTCTTTCTCGTCCAGAGGTTCAAAGTAGCTCAAGAACTTCATCAGGCGAGAGGCCTCGGCATACTCGGGCGTGTTGCTCGGCACCTGTTGCAGGATGGGCAACGCATAGTTTTTCATCACCGCCAGTTCAAACAGCAGTGATGAGTTGAACATGGCGTCGGCATTCTCGTGGAAGGGCATGATCCACTTCTCTTCGCCTCGGCGCACACTGGCCCAGCGCTGGATAGTCTCTTGGGCATTGCTCCCGCGGTACTTGTGGTCGCGGATGATGCGGCGCAACAGTCGGTTGTCGTAGGTCCCGATCCAGTTGTGGTCATCGATGCTCAGTGTGGTGAGCGCCGACACAAAGATGCGGAATTTCTGTTCCTCGGGAATCGTGCGGGTGAGCTCGGGATTCAACCCGTGGATGCCCTCCATAAGCAGGATGTCGCCCTTTTCGAGCTTGAGCGTGTTACCCAAGTACTCGCGTTCACCCTTTTTGAAATTGTAGGTGGGCATGGCCACTTCCTTGCCGTCGAGCAAGTCAGTGACATCCTTGTTGAACTGCTCCAAATCGAGAGCATAGAGTGACTCGTAGTCATAGTCACCGTTCTCGTCACGCGGGGTGCGCTCGCGGTTGATGAAGTAGTTGTCCAACTCGATGACCTTGGGCACGATGCAGTTGGTAATCAGCTGGATAGCCAGTCGCTTGGACGAGGTGGTCTTGCCGCTCGACGAGGGTCCTGCGATGAGCACCACGCGGGCTCCACCCTCCTTATAACGGCTGGTGATTTCATCGGCAATCTGGATGAAATGCTTGTTGTGGAGTGCCTCTACAACGTTGATTAGTAGCGCGGCATAGCCACCCTGAATAGCCCGGTTGAGTTCTCCGACGTCACCCAGACGTATAATTTTGTTGAAGTTGATATAGTCGGTAAAGGCTTGGAACAGCTTGGGTTGCGCTTTCCATTGCACAACTTGGTCAAGCTGCTTGCGGTCTGGTCCCAGCAGGAGCATGCCTTTCTCGTAGGGAATCAGGTCAAAGACCTTGAGCATTCCTGTGGAAGGTACCAACGGCCCGAAGAAACTGTCAATGATGTCGTCAAGCTTGTAATAAACCGTATAGAGCTGGTTGGTCGTCTCCAGCAGGCGCACCTTGTCCTTGAGACCCTGTTTACGGAACATCTCGATAACATCGGTCGTCAAGCGCTCGCGGCGTTTGAACGGCATGTCGGCATCGATGATTTCGGTCATGCGTTGCTTGAGCTGTGCGATGACTTCGGGGGTAAGAAATTCCTCTTCATGCTTGATCTGGCAATAGTGACCGTTGCTGATGCTGTGTTGGATGCACAGGCGCTTGCCAGGGAACAGGTCGTTGACAGCCTTGTACAGTACCATGCACAACGAGCGTGTCATCACGCGGTAACCGGCATTGCTGGTGATGTCGATGAATTCAACATGTTTGGGCGAAAAAACGGGGTAATGCAGGTCCTCGACCTTGTTGTTGACCAGCACGCACACGGCATCACCCTTGAGGCCAACGCGCCCCTTGATAGTGTCATAGAGGTCAATGAGAGCCTCTCCGCCGTCCATGCTCAAGTACTCGTTAGTGTTCTTGCAGAATACCTTGAGCTCATCGCACTTTTTCATAAATACCAGTTGTTACGGGTTTATAAGTTGCAAAGGTATAAAATAATCCCGAAAAACAGTCAGTTTTAACTGTTAAACGTGAATCAAAAAGACAAAAAAACGATTTTTTAGTTACCTGCAGTGGCCGATTCGAGCGGATTTGCTTAACTTTGGCCCCGAAAGTATTAATGAACCTAACAAAGATGAAAGTGAGATTTTTAATTATGGCTATGATGATTATTGGCACGATGTGCGGTTGCACTGCCAGTGAGAATGTTGATGAGGGTTGCGATGTCTTCAAGACTCAGAACGGCACGACAGTGAAGATGTATTGTATCAAGCACGGCAGCGTCAGGATGCAAGTGGGTGACAAGTGGATTTATGTGGACCCGGTGACCACGGCGGTGAAGCCCGTGACCGACTACTCCACCCTACCCCAGGCCGACTACATCCTGGTGACGCATGAGCATTTTGACCACCTGGATTCGGTGGCCATCAACCAGTTGAGCAAGCCGGGCACTGTGCTCATTACCAATGCCCGCTGCCACGAGATTCTGGGCGGCAAGGGTGACGTGATGGCCAATGGCGACTCGCGCACCTTGACAGAAGGCTGGACGGTGGACGCCGTTCCCGCCTACAACAACTCTCCCGAGAAGCTGCAGTTCCACCCCAAGGGTCGTGACAACGGCTTTGTGCTGACGATTGAGGGCATGCGCATCTACATCGCCGGTGACACCGAGGATATCCCCGAGATGGCCGACATCAAGGACATTGACGTGGCCTTCCTGCCCTGCAACCTGCCTTACACGATGACACCCGAGCAGTGCGCCCATGCCGCCACGATGATCAAGCCCGCGGTGCTCTTCCCCTACCACTACGGCCAGACCGACGTGACCAAGCTCCCCGCCCTCCTCAAGGACGACGGCATCGACGTGAGAATCCGTCACTACGAATAAACCGTCAAACACCCGTATCAAGTCATGGAATACACCAAAGTTCTGCTCCACTGCGACAACGAGTTTTACGCCGACGAAGTGAGCTCACTGCTTGAGAAGGAAGGCATCGCCTGCCGTCTCCACGACGAACGCAACGACACGGCCTATTCCTATGGGGCCCACGGCGGCAATCTGCCCGGCATCGAAGTACGTGTGAACGAATCGGACTACGAGCGCGCCCTGGCACTGGTGAAGCCCGTCGAAGAGGCCCACCGCCAGTTCGTGCCCTGGTGTCCCGAATGCGGCTGCGACGACGTGGAGCACACCGTGGTCAAGGAACGCCGCCGGCCGTGGGGACCCCTCGTCCTGCTCATTGTCCTGATACTCGCCTTCCTTTTCTTTTACAAGACCGATTATCTGTGGGCCGCCATCCCGTTCATAGCCTTCTTCGGCGCTGTGTTCTATTTCTCGTTCCGCACCACGGAGCGCGACATGTACCGCTGCCGCAAGTGCAACCACACGTTCACCCGCAACCGCTGATTTAACGCTTTTGACACGCCAATGTTAGTATCAGAACCCCGGAGCCGCACTTCGGATTTTTGAAGTCGGACTTCTGCACGCAAAAGCGGCGTTTCGAGAATTCGAAGCGCCGCTTCTGTTTTACCATTTCCTGAGTCTATAACAAAATCGCAACTGTACGGCCATTCTAATGGCCAATTTGACAACTTCGGCCCCACACGGACCGAACGGAAGAAAAAAAACCGACGTTGCATAAAAATTTTCCGTACCAGTCCGTACCAGTTTGAAAAATTTGTATTACATTTGCAACGTCGGAAATAAATCATATCATGTTACAGCCCAAAACAAAATACAAGCAGATAGTTAATTACGTGTTGAACGGCATCAACGACGGAACACTGCAGAAAGGCGGCTGGCTGCCGTCGGTCAACGAGTTCCGGATGTTGTTCAACGTGTCGCGCGAGACGGTGTTTGCCGGATTGGCGGAGCTAAAGGCCAAAGGGCTCATTGACTCCTGCGCAGGCAAGGGTTGCTATGTGACCGGTATGCAGGCACGGGTGGAGAAGAACATCTTCATGCTGTTCAACGAAATGAATGCGTTCAAACAGACGCTTTACAACGCTTTCGTGAGCGGACTGAAAGCCGACGACACCTTCAACATCCAATTTCACAACTACAACCGCAAGGTGTTTGAAGTGCTGCTGCGCGAGGCCAACGGCCACTACGACACGTTCGTGCTCATGCCCGGCAAGTTCAAAGGTCTGAAACCGCTGCTCGACAGTCTTTCGGGACGCGTGCTGCTGCTCGACCACTGCCACCAGGAACTGAAAGACGCTTTCGGGGGCGTGGTGCAGAACTTCGAGGCCGACACCTACAACGCGCTCATTTCGGGCGAAGCCAAGCTGCAGCGGTACACCTCTTTTTATATGGTACAGAGCGACGCCAAAGAACCTTACGAACGGTACTACGGTATGGAACGATTCTGCGAGGAGCACGGCAAACGGCACCGCTACCTGAACAGTCTCAGGGGACGCACCATCAACGAAGGCGACCTCTTCATGGTGGCCGACGACACTGATCTGGTCACGCTCCTGAAGGCGGCCGCAACACAAGGGCTCACACCGGGACAGGAATTCGGTGTCATTTCATACAACGACACGCCGCTGAAGGAGATTCTGGCCGGCGGCATCACCACGCTGTCCACTGACTTCGCACAAATGGGGCGCACCATGGCGGCCCTCATCCGCAAGCAAACGAAAGGCGTGATTGACAACCCCTGCAAACTGGTCATCCGCGCCTCCATCTGAAAACAAATGAAACAGTAAAAATATCGAAGTTATGAAAAGATTACTCTCAATGATTCTGGCATTGGTGCCCTGCTGCCTGATGGCGCAGACCGTCGTGGTGAACGCTTCGACGGTGGACGGCACGGTTAGTCCGCTCATCTACGGTTCCGGAGCGGAAGACGTGAACCACGAAATCTACGGCGGCCTCTACGACCAGCGCATCTTCGGCGAAGGTTTCGAAGAAGTGGCCGTGATGAATGTGAAGAACTTCAAGGCCTACGACAACCGTTGGGCCGTGTCGGGCGACATTGTGCAACTGGGCACCGGCAGCCACGGCAAACTGATCAGTCAAACGGCCCATGTACGCAAGGGAACGGTGGAGGTGGAAGTACGCTTGGACGGTGCCTCGGCCATTGCTGGACTGATTATGGAAGTCTCCAGTGCAGCACCGGGCATGGATGCCTTCAACGGCTACGAAATCAGTCTGGACGCCGACGACGGCGCCTTCGTCTTCGGCAAACACAAGAACAACTGGCAATCCATCGCCAACAAGCCAGTCACTCTCCTTGCCCGCGACGCTTGGAACAAACTGCGCGTGGAAGTGGACGGCGCCAAATTCGTATGCTACGTCAACGACAACAAGGTGTTTGAATACACTGACGCCTCCAGCCCCCTCAGCGGCGACCTGATTGGCGTGCGCACCGTAAACGGTTCGGCCAGTTTCCGCCATCTCAAGGTAGACGGGACGGAACTCTCCCTGGAAGGCGAACCGGGCGACGTGGCTGATTTCAAACAGTACGACGACATGTGGACACTGGCCGACGGCGTACTGAGCGTCGCCACTACCAAACACGGGAAAATCATTTACCAGAACAAGACACTAGGCAAAGGCTCCATCGCCGTGGAAGTACGCATGGACAGCCAGAGCCCCATAGCCGGCTTCATCTTCGACGTGTCCAACCCGGGCACGGGAGCCGACGCCTTCAACGGTTACGAAGTGAGCCTCAACGGAGGCAGCCGCACCTTCGTATTCGGAAAACACGAACAGAACTGGACCTCCATCACAAACAAGGGCATCTCGTTCACACCGACGGACTGGAACAAGATGCGCATTG